>Ga0308156_1001220_pt1 | contig 33278 bp, 24 predicted proteins | sample PhyAR2_FD_201041 | JGI IMG/M metagenome (GOLD analysis project Ga0308156, IMG submission 201041) | Phyllosphere microbial communities from UC Gill Tract Community Farm, Albany, California, United States - DLSL A.R2 | ecosystem: Host-associated > Plants > Phyllosphere > Unclassified | place: USA... | reverse complement strand
TTCTCCCTCCCCCTTTTTGACATCATCAAGCCTAAAAACCACCCTTTTTTAGACACCTTTACTTAGACGGTAACCTTGAACAAAGTCGATTGATCTTTGTTTCAGTTGGCTTCCAAAAACGCTGGTTTTTATCCTCGATATACTTCATTATAGCTATCTTTGTGATGCGGGAAAAATCAATAAATTCACTGGCTGATGAAATCTATGCCTAAATAAAAAAACAAACCCCCGTTTTAAATAAATTATTCAACATAGGATATGGCTAAAGTGAGAAATCCTTAACATCTACCAAAGTGCTTGTTACCATAGAAAAATCATATATCAATCTCCAAAGCACCTGCAGTTCTCCATTCTATAAAAGCCACAATAAAATAACGGTAAAAAAAGAGGGGGGGGGACTATCCTTATTAAGAACGTTCCTCTCTTTTCATCTGATCCCCCAAGCTACGTTTGGCGGGTATTCTTTCTTTTATGTTGTTTTTCTTAGAATCACTAAACTGATAAGAACATGAAGCATGCCTGTCAGTGGTCATCTCCTGCTCGTTTGGTATTTCTCTACGGAAAACAGTTGGGTGGTTCCTCGACGATTGGCGGATCGTCAGCTATGGTTCTTCTTTTGGAGCGCCACCTTTCCCATTCATTTTCACTTATCCAGCCCTTTCCCGGTACTCTGTTGTTGCCAATACAGATGCAGCCAAACCAACGCATACTCCAATAGCTATTGCAGCGCTAAAAACTTTGGCGTCTCTGTCCATTGCTTTATCTTCTCTATCTAATATCCTTCGGTACTCCCTTGAAATGCCGCTTGGCTAAATCAGCCATTCCTCCATGAAGCATTTTATTGACTCTCTCGTATGTAGTTCTTCGGCCATCCATTTTTTGATTACTATTTACAGAACGAATCGATTCTTCCAGCCTCCCCCTTAAGAATTTTTCATTTCCTTGAAAAAAGCTCTCCACGGGACATTTGAAAACAGGCCTATTTGTTAGCACAAAAAAACAGCAAACGATCCCTTCTTGGTTTCACCAAAAGAAGCAAACGTTTGCTGCAGATTTGTTTATGTTAAGTAAGAGCCCGCGAAAGGCTCGTCTCGGTCGTACTATTTATGTATACTTTTGCTTACAAACAAGCGATTTCTTCCTATGAAAAAACGCTTCTTTGCTGATCATTGCTGTTTAATTCTTGATCATTCTCCTAAAGATTGCTTCTCTTTCCTTGTTCTGCCACGCTGGACCCAAAAATACATAACCAGCAGAAAGAAATAGCCAAGCAAAAGAATGGTTTGCCCCAATTGAAGCCAGCTGCGAAGGATCGCAGATATGCTGGGAAGAAATCATACATGCCGTATTGTGCCACCGATATGCCTACCGACAAGGAGGCAAAAATAATAAAAAGTTTCATTCCGTTCATGTCCTACCTTCAAGCGCTTTTTGCTTTTTTTCACGTCTTACACAGTAATTATTTTAATGAAGAGAAAAAAACATTCGTCTTTGTCGTTGACTTTAGCGGTCAATCTGTTGTTTCTTAAAAACAACTCTTACTCAAGCAAGGAAGACCAACCAATTGCCTTCCCCACTGCGTTGTTTGAGTAGTCCATCTGCTCTCTGTCATTCTCAAGGGTACGTTCCACCTGAAAATCATCCTTTTAGCCCCACTACTACTCTCCATTTATTTCTCCAAAAAACTATCTATAAAACTTCCCCAATAGTCTATTGAACATCATCGTTTCCCATTTATCTCAATTTTTTTCCTAAATCTCAGGTCTACTCGACGTATTAGACATAAAACTTCAGGACTCCGCTAAGTGTTCACTCAAATAAATCAAGCCCATTTTGGGTTTTTGCGTTAACTTTGCCCCCGTGATCTCACGGTAAAAATACTTATGGTCATTTTCTATCATTTCAATGACTTCTTCCTCACTCATCCCAAGGTCATCTAGCAATCCCTCTTTGCGATTGTTGCTGATTTCCATCAATATTTGCAATTGTGCATCAATCGCCAATAAGTGGCCCCACTGAACAAACAGGTTTTCTTCCTTGCTATGAAAAATCGTTAAAAACTCTTTTGCTAACCGATGATAAAAGGCATTTATTTTAGGAAAAAAGCGTAACACCCCTTGTTTTTCTAGCTCTGTTTGAAAATGCGCCAAATATTCTTCTGCTCCCGCTATCTTTTCTGCCAGCATATTAGCCTCCTCGTAATCTATCTGCATGTTCGTTTCCAGTTTACACTTTCTGGTAACCGTAGATGTTCTTCAACCAATCAATGTCTTCTATTTTCTTTCTCTCTCATTCGTGGATACCCTCAAGTACACTGCATTTCTAGGTATTGATGGCACATTCACTCATTTGCTAGTTACATTTACTGTTTATTTTCTCCCTTTTGATCCAACCAACAGTTCACAGGTTTCCTCTTGAGAAAAAACAAATACTCCTAAGCATCGGACTATGGTCTCACTATAGCGTCAAATATCCTTAAAAAAAAATAGCAATTTTCACCTGTCGGTGAAAAAACCTACATTGTATCAATTAGTTTCAAACGTTTACATCCACCAGAATAATAAAAATGGGATATTTAGTCAAATATAATAAAATTAAACATAAAAATTGAAGTTTTTTAACCAATTGTTTATAATGTGTTTAATTCTTTTTTAAATTCAACGGGGGCAACTATGAAAAATTTTCAGCTAAAATTTATCAAAAATCGTTCTTTAATCCGACGATTGCAATTATTAAATGAATTTGAGAAGAATCCATCTGCAACATTGGGCGATTTATCAGAAGTAACAAAAAGCAGTACCCGTACGATCATTGCGGATATTGCCATGATTCGCGAACATTTTAATGATGCGATCGAAATCTATTCCTCTAAGTTTGGGTATTTATTTGAAGAACTTGATCCCGAGGGGTATATCAAACAAAAACAAAATTTAGTTAAAGACGAGCCATTTTTTATGATTTTGGAGAGTATTTTTTTTGATGAATTACAATCTGCTCTGGATTGGAGCTTGACCCTTAATCTTTCTGAACAAGCATTGCTCAGTTACTTAAAAAAAATGAACGAATTATTAAAGCCCTTCAAACTTCGTCTATCAACAAACCCTGTCACATTGATAGGTTCCGAAATCGATATTCGCCGCTTTTTTTGTCTGTTTTATTATGAGTCAGATATCAATGTCAATACGATCTTCCCATCGCTGGATGTCCAAGATGCTGTCATTGAGATCACCAATCTTTTGCATTCAAAAAAGCAACCGGCTTCTACTTTTTCTTACTTTTCCTATATTCTCTACATTACACTGGAACGCAGCAAGAAAGGGTTACAAGTCGAACTTTCACCTGAACTAAAGGACATCTTTTATGCTTATCATTCATTGATTGCTCCAGATACGTTAAGAGAGATCCTTTATTCCTATTTTCATTACCATCTGCCAGAGGACGAAATCATTTATTTGTTACTTTGTCTCATCTGTCGCCGAAAAATCAATCATCCTTCGATCGAAGAATTTTGCCGAAAGTATAATCGCTGGCCTGAGATCCAACAAGTGACAAAAGATTTCTATGCCCTAAATCAAGGCAATTCCTATGATGAACAAAAAGATTTACACTGGTTAGAATCATTTTTTACGATTGTGAAAATACGCGATATGCTCTCGCCCATCATGAATGTCAATATTGACGATCTTACGCAATTCGTCAAAGAGAAGTTTTCCTACGAATATAAGAGAAACTATGCATTTTTGGCAAAACACAAGCTAGTCAAAAAGCTGTATTCATCCTCCTATCTTGACGATTTCTGTGCCAGCTTAACGATTCATATGGAAGCGATCAAAGAAGAAAATTGGGGATCACAACGGACGATCGCCGTGATTTTTGAAGGAAACGAATATGTTTGTGAATATGCCGAAAGTATCGTGCGAAAATATTTGGGTCGCTTCCATACATTGTATTATCCTAATGCCAGTGAACTCTCTCCAACCTATTTAAAAGAAAAGCAAATTGATCTATTAGTCACCAATTATTCGGAGTATACGACAGAATACTTACTGGAAGTAGAATGCGTTCTTCTAAAATCTTTTCCAGATGCGACAGATTGGAATCGATTACTTAATCAAATCAATCCACGGATCTTGCGTCTGGTTGTGTTGGACAATGCGTAAGTCAACTTGCTAGACACTATCTTGTGGAATCATTACGGTCACAAAGCATTTCGAAGTGTTATTTTATAAAAACCATTCTTACCCAACGAGTGGTTGACACTCTGATTTATCTCAGCGATCACAGTGTTCATTTCTCGCTGAGATAAATCAAGCCATGGGGCGCTTTCTGGTTTGTGCCGATCCCTGCCATTTGTCGGTAATAGACATTTTTGTCCTTTTTGATCATTTCGACGATCTCTTCTTCTGCTAATTCGATTTCTTTAAAAAAGTCGTGTCGGAAAAAATCTAAAAACATTTGCAGTTGGGCATCGATTTCTAGCAAATCCGCCATTTGTTGTAGCACATTATCGTACTCGGTATAGCAAATTTCTTTGAATCGTGTTTGCAACTCTGTACATACTTGTTTGATTAAGGGAAATTCCTGCAAGTAACAAAGTTCGCTGTAATTTTTTAAATAGGCTTCTGGTGTCATATGTCCTTTTTTCATCATGATTGCATCATTCCTATCTTTCATCTGAGAATTATTTTGCACCTGGACCATTGTTAAAGTTTAAAGTCGATCAATGACATGAGTCTGCGCCAATCGGTTGAGTTCGGGATTTTATTGAACAATAAATACACGCCAGAACAAGAAAAATTCGACATATGCTCATTATAATTTGTGACGACGATATCAAATTGGTTCGCCTCAAAATAGCCGGGATTGATATCTAATACATTCGGAAAAAAGAGTTTCTGATAACTGCCTAGATACTTACGAGCAGTGACCTGAATTCGTTGCGAGATAAATTGATTCCCTTCTAACAGGAACGCAATTTTTTTAGGCTTCCCCCAGTACAATTCTTTCACACAGTCCATGTGAATGGTAAACACTGCGCTGATATCCACGATCATGTCTAAAGACAGACACTTCAGTTGTTTGAATTGTTTTTGTAAGAACGCTGTGTTTTGTGCCATTTCCTCTGGAAAATGTTTTTTTACAAATGAGATCAAATCGGGAATCACTTTGTTCAAGACCGGTGAAAGTTTATTTTTTAGTAAGATCGTCGCAAAAAAAGACTGGATCAAAACCGTACTATATTCCAGCGCATACGGCGGTACGCCTGCCTCCTTTAGATAACGTTGGGTTAGTTGCAGGATCTGCGAGTCTTTGCCTAACTTGTTGCAAAAGTCCCTTTCCATATCAATATCAAACACCGTCCGTTTTCCCATCGATAACGCATAAAAGTAGATGATTTCTTTTTCGGCGATCGTCGTTTGCAAATGGTTCGATAGCATCGTCTTTAATTTTTTCAGCTCAAGATAATACTCTTTACGAAACTGCTTGACGATGGCTGGATCGATCGTGACGTAATGGCCATGAGAGGTTCGCTCTAAAATGATATAAAGCATGTAACTGATTTCCTCAAAGGCAAGATTAGAGAAATTGCTATCGAATTCTTCTTTTTTCAAGTTTAAACCGATCTCATGAATGATCAACGGCGGAAATACGGTATGCGGCGTACTATCGGATTCATAATAAAAGTTCAGAAAAAAATGGCGAATATTGACTTCCTCACCAATAAGATCAACGGTGGTTTTGTTTAATGTCAGTTGGTACTGTGCTAAAATTGGGTCGATCTTTCGAAAATACCGCATCAACGTGGCAGGGGAAATAAACAAAATGTCTGACCACTCATTGATGGTCAATATTTCCCCTAAAAAAATGCTCTCAAAGATGCGAAACAACGGCTCGTTACTGATCAAATTCCGTTTTTTTTCTAAGTAGCTTTCTGTATCGATGACTTGTAGCTGATAGCCACTATTTGACGTTTCCATTTCGATAGCATCTTCGAAATACTCTTTAATGTTTTGTAAATCTTCAATGATGGTTCGGCTAGAGCTTTTGATCACTTTTGACAACCCACGGATCGGTGTATGAGAAGCGTGCTCCATATGTTCTAGCAAATGTAGCCACCTTAGCGTCGTTTTACTAATGACAAAAGATGATTGGAATTGTCTCATAGATTCGCCTTCCTCTACTCGAAATAACTTTTTAATTCAGCCACGATTCGCTCACTGGCTTGTCCATCTCCATAGGGATTTTTGGCTTGCGCCATCTGTTTGTATGCTGCCTCATCAGACAATAAATGAACGATTTCTGAATACACATGCTCCTCATGGGTACCAATAAGTTTCAAAGTCCCTGCTGCCACCCCTTCTGGGCGTTCCGTCGTTTCACGTACGATCAAGACAGGAATCCCCAAGGAGGGTGCTTCTTCTTGAATCCCTCCTGAATCGGTCAAAACAAGGTAGCTGCCTGCCAGTAACTGATAGAATGCAGGGGCATCCAATGGTTCGATCAGCTCAATATTTTGCTGCCCTTCTAAATAGCGCTTGGCTAGTGTACGGACACGAGGGTTTTTATGCATCGGAAAGACCATCGTCAGTGCGGGATAAGCAATAGCGATGCGTTTTAGTGCACGAAACACTTGTTCCATGGGTTGCCCAATATTTTCTCGCCGGTGCATCGTAACTAAAAGGATTTTTTTCTCACTGATTGGTTTTCGGTCTTTTTTTTGTGCCAAGGTGTGGTACAAAGCATCAATAGACGTATTGCCAGTAACGACGATGCGGTCTTGTGGATGATTTTCTTTTAGCAGATTTGCCTGGCTTTGATCTGTAGGGGCAAAGAGAAAATCTGCTAGTTGATCAATCAACCGGCGATTCATTTCTTCTGGAAACGGATCATTCTTGTTACCTGTTCGTAGCCCAGCCTCCACATGACCAATCAAGATCTGCTGATAAAAAGCGGCCAGCGCAGCTGCCACTGCCGTCGTCGTATCGCCATGGACCAACACTACGTCTGGTTCTTCTGATTGAAAAATACCTTCGAGTCCTTCTAAAATACGACTGGTGATACTAGACAAGGTTTGATTTTCTCGCATGATAGCCAAGTCGTAATCAGGGGTCAGCTCAAACGCCGCTAATGTTTGCTCAAGCATTTCTCGATGCTGCCCTGTCACGACGATCTTTGATAGGAAGCGTGGATCATTTGCTAGTTTTTTTATGACCGGTGCCATCTTGATGGCTTCTGGTCGTGTACCAAAAATAGATAATACCTTTATTTTTTGCATCGTACTTCTCCTTTTTTTCAGCAATTTGAGCATTAATCAAGTTGCTTTTTGTAAATCTTCTGCCAGCGCTTCATATACGACGTTAAGGCATACTGTTGCTCAATCGTTGCTCTGGCTTGTTGGCTGCTTTTGATTCGTTCTTCCTCGTTAGCTAACAGACTGCTCAACGTCTCGATCATTGCTTGAATATCACCGGCAGCTACTAGGTAGCCGTTTTCACCCGATTGGATCAACTCTGGGATTCCCCCAACCTTCGTCGTTACATTGGGGATACCTGCCGCCATGGTTTCTAAGATCGCCATCGGCAAGCCTTCGTGATAAGAAGGGAGAAAATGGATGGCTGCCTTACGAAAAACAGCTGGTAACGCATCGGTTGCTACCCACTCATTTAAGAACACATTGGTGAGAGCCTCTTCTTGGAGCTGTTGGGCAACCTGTTGATTTTCTTGATCGCCAAATAACATAAAGCGAATCTCGGGAAAGGAAACAGCCATTGCTTTTGCAACTGCCAACAGATCAAAACTGCCTTTTCTTTGCCCGATCCTGCCAAGAGTGATGATCCATTTTGCGGTGGGGTCATAAAAGGATTCCTCCGGCACCGCTACGGCATTTGGCAAGACCTCGATTGAGGTATCGGTAATCGTTTGGTAAAATGCTGACCAGCTACTACTTAGCACTACGAGCTGATCCACCCGAGCTAAGGTAAAACGGACCCACCACTTTGCCCATGAAGGACTGTTTTGATAAAACTGGTCAAATTGCGAAGCATGCATATGAAAAATCGTCTTGCAATGTTTTGGTGCTAGCAACAACAGCAAACTCTTGCGATAGAAACTGCCCTTTTGCGCAACGTGGAAATGAAGGATCTGGCACCTTTCTTTTTTGATGTGCCGACGAAACGTAAGAAACGCTTTGAGCTGCGTCCAATATTTTCCTTTTTCCGACCAAGTCTTATGGACGACGAAACGCACGTCCTCTGGCGCTTTTGCTTTTTGGAAATTATGAATGACCGTTGCGATCCCCCCTTTTGCTGCTGGATCTGGACCGATAAGTAAGATATTCATGCTTTGTTGATTTTCCTTTCTTGTACAAATCTAGTTACCTGCTTTAGTTCCTTGCGATAAAGAACAACGACGAAGAGCATCAGCAGCAAAATGAGGCTCTTTTCCAGCCAAAGAGTCCGATTGAATGCCGTAAACAGCGCAAAGCAATACAGCATGATCGAAAGGCTGATTTGGCGTTTGACTGAGAACCCCTGCCAATAGGTCATCGAAAAATATGTACGGGCAAAAAAGAAGACCAAGTACCCTAATGCCGTAGCACAAGCCGCTCCTGTGGCGCCAATTGTCGGTACGAGTAGGAGATGACCAAGGGATGCGGCTAAGACCGCCAGCAAAGAGGCAGCAATATTCAAATGACTTTTCTTATAAAAAACGATCCCGAGATTGGTCGTTTCACTGATCGTCATCATCAAGGGATAAAAACATAACAAGGGAAACAAGTACTGGGCCTCTAAGTAGTCTTGCGACAATAAGATGACGATCGTTTCTTTGAAAAAGACCATCAGTAAAAAGAAAATCGACAAGACGAACATAATAAAGTGACTGACTCGTTCGTAATAAATCAATGGTTTGCCTTTTTTGAACCATTCATAGGAGGTGGGAATCCAAAAATTGGCAAAACTAACTTGTAGAATCATCAAGGCACTTGCCACTTTGAATGCAGCCGTGTAGATACCCAAAGCGGCAAAATCAGCAAAATAGCGCAGCATCATTTTGTCGATAATCATTAACAGGCTATAGAGGAACGTTCCCACCACCGTCGGCAAGCCAAAACGACTCAGCTTTTTGATCAGGTTGCGATCGATTTGGCGAATGAGCGGCACAAAAAGCGCCAGGTTTGCCAGAATCAACAGACAATCACCGATAATCTGACCGAAGAGCATGCCATAGACCACCGTAATAAACGTCGGCGGACCAAAAAAGAGAAACAGCAACGTGATGAACAAGACCATGAATTTCACCAAAATACTGTAAACGGAGAACTGGATCGCTTTGTTTTGCATTCGAACCGTTAACAAAAGAAACCGTTCAAAAATCAGCAGTCCCGACGAAAGAGCAAATAAATAAATCGCACGGGTGTACTGTGGAGACTCAAATAAAAGCTGCGAGAAATCTGCTGCAAAAACCACTAGGATCAGCTGAAAGAAAAATGAACCGAGCAACGGGACGAGCATCGCTTGTTGCAATAACTCGCGTTTGTTTTCGTGGTCATGGTATTCCCTCGTAAAGGCTTGGTCGAAGCCGAGATAGATCACGTATATCAAAAAGGTCTGTGCAAGGAAAAACATACTGGTCTTCCCATATTCTTCGGGTGTCAAAAAGCTGGTCGTTACGGGCAAAAGCACCAAGTTTAAGACCGCCGAACCTAACGAACCGAGGGAGAAAAAGCCCAGCCTCAAAAGTAATTTTTTCAATCAGTTGTTCACTCTTTCTCTGTTAAAATAATGCCTCCACAAATCAATCCTAAAAAGGTGGAAGACAATGCCGAATACAAAACATGCCCGGCAAAAAAACTATAAAAAAGCACCACGATCAAGGCAAAACTATAAACCGATCGTTTTCGTGGCTGAAAGGCCAAATAGACAAAATAGGCGAGCATTAGCAGCAATAACGCTATTCCCAGTAGGCCTTGCCCGAAAAGGGTGTCGAAGAAGTCCATTTCAATTAAGCCAAGACGACCAAAGTGTGCCAAACGGTATTCAAAGCCTTGGCCAAAGATCATGGTAAAGTGTCGGGCCTCATCATTTAAGAAGGCGTTCATCCCACCAATCAAAAAATCACTTCTTGAACTAGAAAGTAACCGGATCAAGTCCCCGTCGAAAAGATGATAAAAATACACCATGCGAAGATAGGTTCCTTCGACGGCTTGGATCAGCAATGGTAGTCCTTGAATAAGCAGCCAAGCAATCGTAATAAAACTCATAAACCAGATAAACAATTGTTGCAGAAATGCTTTACGTTCAATGCCTAGCACCAATCGGATTAAAAGATAGAACAACACACCGACACCATAAAACACGCCGGTTTTCGTACCGACCAAGACCAAACAGACGAAATTCCCAGCGAATAAACTAGCCAAAAACAGTGAAAACTTATGGGTCTGTTCTTTGATCGAAACAATTAGTGCCTGGACTGTAAAGGTGATTGAAACAATAAAGGCAAAGCTCGTATCATTATTGGCAAAGAAATAGCCTTTATACCCAGCATCAGAATTGTCATAAGTTTGGTAGCCTAGCCCTAAAAAATAAGGAATCAGTAGCCCCAAGGTGAAGCAGACACTGATAACAATAAATAAGCTGTCGTAGTGCAGTTTGGAGAAGTCGTTTTTTCGTTGATAGACATAATAAGGAATCAGTACCCATAAGAGGTATTTGATATACACCGATAGATCCTCGATCACCCACTGCCAGCTGTCCCCTAGAAAAAGTGCTTGTAACAGAAAAATCGTAAGCGTCACAGCGATAAACCCATACGTTAAATATGTATAGTAGCTATGGGGAATCTTTTCTGTCACGATCATAATCACTAAGAACAAAAAGAACAGCAAACGGTAAAACACGCCAATGGGAAAAGGAATGCCCAGACTTAGAAATAAGCCGTTTAAGACGTCGATTATCGGAAAAATGGCCACAATCCCCAGGAAGAAGCGGTGATGGCTTTGCTGTTTTGATTTCATGCGTTTCTTCTTTTTTCTCCCCACACATACTGTAAAAAGCGTAAATTTCCTATGATATAGCGATCAAACATCCTGACTGGCTCTTGCGCAAAGCGATAAAACCATTCCAAACCTGCCCGCTGCATCCACAAAGGCGCTCGTTTGGTTTTGCCTGCGACGATATCAAAGCTGCCGCCAACGCCCATCGCAAATGGCACTTGCAACACTTCGCTGAATGTATCGAGCCAAATCTCTTTTTGCGGGCTAGAAAAAGCGACAAACAGCAAGTCTGGTTGCGTCCGTGCAATCTCTTTTGCCACGTCCAATGATTCGACTTCGGAAAAATAGCCATGGTGAAAACCCGCTATGTTCAGGTCGGGATAGAGCTGTTGGTCATGTTTGACGACGGCTTCTACGACTTCGGCAGTTGCTCCTAAATAATAAGGACGCCAGCCTTTTTCTGCTGCCAATTTGACCAGCTCGCGAAAAAGATCGATGCCTGTTACCCTTTCTGGTACCGGGCACCCTAAATATTTCGCTGCCCAGACAATCGACTGCCCATCAGCCGTGATCAAAGCTGCCCGATTGACGATCGATCGCAACGAGGGATCTTTTCGCATCAAGTTTATTTTTCCCGCGTTAATTGAAACATGCTGTGCGGGCATCCCCTGTTCGATCATTGCCTCGATCTTAGTAATGGTTTCCTGAAAGTTTAAGGAATCGAGATTGCTGCCTAAAAGTGATACACGTACTTGTTGCTCCATTAGAATGCTCCTTTGGGTAAGAAAACAACGCCAATCGTTTTCATAATTATTTTCAAGTCCAATAACCAGCTCAGGTTATTGATGTAATAGAGATCCAATGCGACCATCTCTTGAAAGCTCAATTCGTTTCGTCCACTGACTTGCCACAACCCTGTGCACCCAGGTGTGACACACAATCGTTGCTTGTCTTTTTCTGAATAACTGACGACTTCTCTTTCTAAAGGAGGACGGGGGCCGACCAGTGCCATCTCCCCTTTCAAGACATTGATCAATTGGGGCAGTTCATCAAGACTCGTTTTTCTTAAAAAACGGCCTAAGCGCGTCACTCGCGGATCTTTCTTCAGCTTGAACATGGCCCCTTCAATTTCGTTTTTATCAAGGTACTGCCCTAATAATTGATCGGCATCAGGCACCATCGTTCGAAATTTGTACATCACAAACGTGGCCTCATTTTTGCCAACACGAACTTGCTTAAAAATAATCGGTGCCTGCCAGTTAGAAAATTTGATCCCTATACAAATCAGCAGTAACAGCGGGCTAAGGACGACTAATAAGCCCAAGCTAAAGATAGTTTCTATCGTGCGTTTCCAACGTAAATAACTAGTCGCTTGAACCCTTGACTGCTTGTCTAAAGCGGGTCTTTCCACAAAGTTCCCCTCCTTAATAATAGTAATTTTCGCCCGTGTCCGTGCCATTCGCCACGACACCTAAGATGTTTGCGTTAACTAGGCGTAGCTTTTTGACGGCATTTTTTGCGGATTGTTTGTTCGTTTTATCCGCATGAACGACTAAAAGTACACCGTCGACTTTCTTGGCTAGGATCAAGGCATCCGAAACGACATTGACTGGTGGCGTATCAATAATGACCACATCGTATAGTTGTTTGACCTCTTGCAAGGCTGCGGTCATTTTCGAAGAAGCGAGCAGATCATTAGGGTTTGACATAATGGCTCCGCTAGTAATGATTGAAAATTCGCAATCTTCTAAAATCACTTGTTGGACACAGCTTTCGATCGAGATGTCCCGTCGGATATAGTTGGACAAGCCCACGTGCATTTCTTGTGAAAACAAATAATGTTGGGTGGGTTTACGCAGATCCGCATCGATCAATAAGGTTCGGTTCCCTTTTTGGGCATAGGCGACCGCCAAATTTGCCGAGACCGTGGATTTTCCCGTACCGCTTTCTCCTGAAGTAATCAAAATCGTTTGAGCATCTTGTTGTTGGCATAAATAGTCAACATTTTCGCGAATCAACTTGACTTGTTCGCTGATGATGGAATAATTTTCCTTCATGCTACGCATCACACACGCTTCCTTCCTCTAAAGCTTCTCGACTGGATGGTTTTAAACGAAGCAACTCGTTTTTCTTTGCTTATCTCTCCGATGACCTTTACCCCTAAGACCTCTTCGATTTCCGTATTCGAAGCAAAGCTGCGCTCAAAAACCAACAGGAGGAACACATACGTAAAAGCGAAAAGAAGACTTAAAAAAGTGGTCAAACTGTACAACAAAAACTTGTTTGGACGAGCAGGCGTTTCTTGTGGCAAAACGGTTCCTTCTGCTAAGATCGTGACATTATCAATGTTCATGATCTTAGGGATCTCTTCACTAAAAACGCTGGCGGTCGTATTGGCGATTTCGGCTGCGATCTTCGGACTTTGATGGTAAGCGTTGATTTCGATGATCTGCGAGTTGGTGGCATTGGTAACACTCAAAATCTCCGACAATTCAGCCACATCGTAGCTTCCCTCTAGCGCCTCACTGACTTCATTTAAGATGCGAGGACTCATGATGATGGTGCTATAGGTACTGACGAGCTGAAGGTCTGCCTGAATCGTCTGGTTTTCCAGACGATTGCCAGCTATCGTTTCTGACTGACTAATCAGCAACTGTGCACTTTTTTGATAAATGGGTTCAGCAAACAGGGTTAGATAAAGCAACATCGCTAGTAAGGGAATACTAATGATCATGAGGATCCAGCCTATTCGTTGCTGAAGGACTTGCTTCAATTTTTTCATATTTATTTCTTTATTCATTGGTTTTCCCTTTCAATAACAGAAATAGCAATCAAACCATTTACTGGGCGCTTGGTAATGACCCAAGAGAATAGGCAGCCTCGAACCTCGTTTTACCTGTCACAATATTTTTCGTGTCAAAAACGATTTTTTGTTTCATCGCTTGAATGGCTGCCGGCGCTATGTCTTTAAAGGCATCATGGTCACAGAGGATCAATGCCAGATCACTGTCTGTTAGTGCTGCTTCAATTTGTGCAACATCAGAAGTAGCGACATAAGGATCATAGGTAGTGACTTGCAAAGCTTTCTTTTGTTTCAATCTTTTGGCGATCTCAACAGCCGGACTTTCTCTGGCATCGTCAATGTTGCCCTTATACGCCAACCCTAGGACCGCGATTTTGTTTCCACCATGAATCGCTAAGATTTCTTCGACTTTTTTTATAATGAATTCAGGCATCTCTGTATTGATCATCCGCCCCAATTGAATTAACTTCGCGTCATCAGGTGCTGCCGCGACAACAAAATACGGATCGACTGCTAAGCAATGACCGCCGACACCAGGTCCCGGTTGATGGATATTGACCCGTGGATGCTGATTTGCTAACTCAATCACTTGGAGTGCATCAATGTTTAGGCGATCCCCAATTTGGACCAATTCATTGGCTAGTGCAATGTTCAAGTCGCGATAGGTGTTTTCCATCAATTTCGATAGCTCAGCGATACTTGCAGAAGTCTCCAGCACGTTTCCTTTGACGAAGGTCTGATAAATGCGTTTGCCTTGTTGGGTGCAAGCGCTCGTCATGCCACCAATGATTCGATTGTTCATCACCAGCTCTTCAAAGATTTTCCCTGGCAAAACTCGCTCTGGGCAATGCAACAAATAGAGATCTTCTCCAATGGTATAACCTGCTTTTTCAAAAAATGGTCCAACGATGTCTTCCATCGTGCGGGGTTGAATGGTCGATTCAACAATGACTGTGTTGCCTTTTTCAAGATAGGGTAAGATAGCAGCCATCGCCGCTTTCACGTAGGACAAGTCGCAACTACCAAATTGATCGGCGATATTTGGCGTTGGTACGGCAATAATAAAGACATCCGCTTTTTCTGGAACCAACTGTGCATTGAATGTCTTTTTCGCTAAAGCTTGTGCTAGATAGCGATCAATGTCGGGTTCTTCGATTGGTGCCTGACCTGCTTGAAGTGATTGAACGACTGTTTCTGACACATCAACCCCAACGACTTCAATCCCATGGTTTGCAAAAGTAAGTGCTGTGGGCAGCCCGATATACCCCAATCCAATAACGTTTACCTTCATTCGCTCTTAACATCCCATTCTGCTAATTGTTCTTCACCGGGTTTATAAATCAGTTTTTTCGCCACTTGTCCTTCTTCTAAAGCAAAGGAAACTTGTCCAGTGATGGTTTCACCTACAGCGATCTCATTGCCAAACATCGCCATGGTATGATCAAGTTCAAGAAATTCTCCCTCTTCAGTTTCTAAAAGAAAATCAATCGAACCTAATCCTGCGGCAACTGACCCCATGTTTTCTGCTGTGATGGTAAATGTATGTAAAACTTGTTCCCCATCTTCTGTTTTCTTTTGATTGATTTCTTGTTTGTCGATGATGATCTTTAATCCACCAATGATCGATTGCGGCTCGGCATTGCTTTGATCCGTGATTTGTTCGATTGGTTCGCTGCCTTGGGTAGTATCCGTCTTTGCTTGGTCATCCGTCGAGCAAGCCGCTAAAAAACTCCCCATGAGGGCAAGGCTAAAGAGGCTAACGATTTTTTTCTTCATGTTCATTTGCTTTCTCTCTTTCTATCAATGAAGAGCCCCTTGCAACAGGCAAGGTACAAGGGGCTCTCGTAGTTTCTGTTTCTTATTCTGTGATTGAAACGGTTGCTTGTGCAATCTCTCGTGTACTTAAGTCAGCAAAGCGATGCAATGCATAGATCGTCATCTGGCTGTCTTTTGTCACACTGTTGGCTTGTTCTTGGTTCAAGTAGGCGGTAAAGGTACCATCCGCAAAACCGCTCACCCACAGGATCATGCCATCAATTTCAAGTCGAGCAAAGTTGATGTCATCGCCTGTATAGGTCCCCGTAATGGTTCTGTCTCCCAGCTTGTATGGATTTGGCGTAATCGTTCCAGTAAATTCTTTATCGATAGTGACTACACTGCGATCCAATTCGGTGTCTACCGGACGGCCACTAACAACCTCCCGATGGTAAGCAACCAATTCAACTGTTTCCGCATCGCGAATCAAGTCGCGGGTCGTTTGATTGACAAAGTAAGTAAACGTCTGGTTTGCGGTGTTAAAGGTGCCTCCCCATGAAATTGAACGTCCATCAACGATCAAGTTGGCGAAATTCACATCGCCTGTAAAGGTTCCAGTAATTTCACTCTCTGTCACTTTGAAGGCTGCTGGTTGAATCGTGCCTGCTGCTTTGACGATTTCTATCGGCTGCAACACCAGCTTATGATCAATCGTTTGTCCATCGACTGTTTCACGATGGTAGGTTTGCAATTCTACTTTCGTTGCCGTTCTGATCTGTTCTCTAAATTGTGCGTGAACAAAGAATTCAAAGCGGCCAGTTTCTTTATTGAATGTGCCACCCCAGTTCCCTACTGACTGTCCATCAATCACTAAGTTGGCAAAATTGATATCTCCCGTAAAGGTTCCCGTAATCATGGTATCGGTGTAACTGTATTGATCCGGTGTGATCGTCCCTTGAAGTTGATCAATCACTGTTACTTCTTTGGTTTCTAGCACTTCGATTGCTTCCGTGTTACCGTTAATTTGGCGGTTCAACGCTTGGATCTCAACTTTATCGCCCGCTTTGATTCCAAGATTCGCTACATAAAACGAGAAGGTGCCATCGGCATTGAAGGTACCACCCCATGCATTAGAAGGCGTGCCATTGATCACTAAACGTGCAAAATTGACATCACCCGTAAAGGTCCCTGTAATCATTGTTTCGCCAACACGATATTGATCCGGTGTGATCGAACCAGCCAAATCTCTAGTTAATTCAACGGTTGTCCGATCAAGTACTTTGCCATATTGATCCAAGGCTTCGATTTCTACGACATCATCTACGGATTGGATGCGATTGCCGATAAAGAATTCAAACGAACCATCAGCAAAATTCCCACCACGAACGGATGATCCATTTACATACACACGGGCAGATACAACATCACCCGTATACGCCCCTCTCAGGAACTGATCGGCCGAAGAAACATTGTAGCTTGCTGGTGTAATCGTGCCTTCGGTGTTTGCTGGATCAGTGACAACGATCGTTGAAGCAATATTTGATTGCAATCCATCGATGCTTGCTTGAGCGGTAATAATGGTTCCCGCTGCTTGCGGATCAATCTCTACTTCAAAATTACCATCACTATCGACAGTCGCATTTTTCGTTTCAGAATCGCCTATAGTAATTTCCACATGTGCATCTGGTTCGGCTGTTCCGCTAACGGTAGTGGATGTGGTTGTCACCTCATTCAATGTTGTTTCGGCGATCGTTGCTCGCTCAACCATGGTTTCTGCAATATTTGATGAAATGCCATTTAAGGTTGCTTGGGCGGTAACTACCGTACCAGCTTGTTGTTTCTCAATCGTCAATGCATAGATGCCATCACTACCCACTCGTCCATTCGCAATGATCGTGTCACCGGCTTTGATCGTAATCTCAGCATTCGGCTCAGCCGTTCCCGTCACACTTGTGGAGTCAGTATTTAGCTCGGAAATCGTTGTTTCGGCAATCGTTTCTTTTTCACTATCCTCTACAACTGTTTCTGCAACCGATTGAATACCATTGGACGTTGCGGTAACAGTCACTTTTGTTCCAACTGCTAATGGTGCGTTCGGAATCGCAAATTGATAAGTTCCATCACTTGCAACGCGTCCCGTTAAACTTCCTTGTCCTTCAATAGTGACTGCTAAATCGGCATTTGGCTCAGCTCGCCCCGTAATGTGCGTTGAGCTTGTGGTTAAGTCGTCAATGGTCGTTTGTTGAATCGTTGCGGTATCCACAAAGTCACCAAAAGCGATTTTTCCGATTTGAGAACTATTGAATGTTGCGTTGAAGATTGAGTCATTGGATTCAATTCGCGAAGTAACTTGTTTGTTCGTATAAGTATTTAGTGAGAAAGAACCTTGTCTAAACTCTGGATAATTAAAGCTGGGCTCTCCTGAAAAATCAGCTGATCTTCTCCAAGTTTGCATTCCTGTCGATGAGTGGATCGTGTAGTTCGTTGTTCCTGGATAGGACCCAATTGCGGTTCCATTCGTATGATTGTTTTGGATTCGAACATTTGATCCTTCGTGGAAAGTGCTTGATTGTCCAACGTTTACCGTTGAATACGTGCTTCTTCCCACGACATCCAGTGTTCCCCCAGATAATACGGTCAAAGCACCTCGCAACCCCAATGCTTCTTGTGTTTTTTGCGTATTTGGCGCACTTGTGATCTTAAACGTTGCATTCGAATTAACTACTACGCTTGAGGCACTTCCTTCGATCAAGACTGCTTTTGCTGTATTTGAAGGATTGTTTTGAGTAACGTCTAATAAACTGCCTTCACCTAAATCAATTCGACCACCACTTGCAAGATAAATCGCACGAGCTGTTCCATTGTTATTTGCAACTACAGAAGCACCACTGCCGATATTCATTCGGACATTCGAAGTAGCCCAAATCAAGGAACCTGCATTTAATCGGTTTTCGCCAAAGAAATTAGCTGAAGAATTGCTAGCGGCTAAATAGAGTAAGCGCCCCGTTGCATGACTATTTTCATGAGTAACGTTTGTGAAGGAAACACTGGACGTTCTATTTTGATAGATCGTATTTGTTGCATGAGCCACGATTCTCACATTTCTGATACTTAATCCTTGATTTACCGTATTTCCATACAACCGAACATTATTCCCGAAGGTTAACGTATGACCATTACCTTCAATCGTTTTGGTCGTCCCTGTCCATGTCACACTACTGGTCATCGTGATGTTATTGGCTAAGCTGATTTGTGTAACCGTCGCATTGGCTAACGCTGTCCGTAATTCAGCATCAGATGTTACTTGGACACTTGCCCTTGTTGAACGGGTTTCAGCAGCGTCTTCTGATGATTCGTTAGAATTACTTTCTGAGGTTTCTTCATTTGGTGCATCCGCTTGTTCATCATTTTCTGCGACTTCATTATTTTCTGAAGAGTTCTCAGTAGAAACTTCTGTTTGAGCTTCTTCACTTTCAGTAGGAGAACCCTCTGTTTCCTGAACTGCTTGCTCATTGGTTGCTGTATGGTCATTTTCTGTGCTTTGAGTTGCTTCACTATCTAATAATAAATTTGGAGCTTCTATTCTCTCTTGTGTCACTCCTGAAGAATTATCAGTTTTTTCTGTCGCCATCGCATTTATTGGCAACGCCGATAAAGTTAAATGACTAATCAACAATAAACCTGTGACTTTTTTACTAAATTTGTTATTCATAAGTAACTCCTTTTTCTCTATTCTTTCTCTTGTACTTTAAAGATTCATTTCACGTTTTTATCAGTCACCCTTTCTTACTCCCTCGAAAAAAATCAGTTATAGCTCTTATCGGAACAACCTATTCGATACAAACTCTCTAAAAACCTAAATTAGAGCTATAAAATAATGCTTTTTTGACGAAATTTTATCGTTTTTAACGAGATTAAATTTACCATGGTTGATCATCAATCGATAAATCAAGATTTGCAAACCTGTATGAATAAATTGATTTTCATTTTCTTTTTAAATAAGGCATTTTAAAAGTTTGTGCAAAAAAAAGTGTTATAAAAAAAGACGATTCCTTATCATTTAAAAAGGATCGTCCATTTTTGTTATTACCTGTAACCACTTGACTCAATACGATGGATACAAGGTTTCTGCCTACTAATTCTTAGTATTATCACAAACATTTTTAACAACAGTTCCTTTCAACAGAACGCTTCTTTTCTTCAAAAAAGGTCCCAAAAAAAGCAAAATAAAAGAAATTGTATGTAATTTTACACATCTTCTAAAAAAATTCATTTTTCTTTGGTATACTAAACATAGATCTGCATATCATTAGATTTACGTTGCCCGTTAGTGAAGTTTCAGGCAACGTTTCTTTATGGGGGATAGATAAAAATGGAAGAGAAAAAGATTTTTGAGAAGCGGTGGTTATTAGCTACCAGTGAACAACGAGAGAAATACCATGCCTTGATTGCCTCTTACCCTTCGATCGAATGGACATTCAAAGAAAAAAGCTACCTTTTATGGCTTTGTCAGTTAGATAGTGATACGTTCAAAACCTTTGAAGCAATTTTTGATAAACTAGTAAATGCCAACTAACTGTTTCAACGTAGGCTGTTCTTTCACCAAAATAACCCAATCTTTTGGTATTCAGGAACAGTGGGCCTATTTTCAGATAACTCCCTTTTTTATTAGATGAACGAATAAAAGCCGCAACCGTTGATCGCAACGGTTGCGGCTTTTCCTTTTAATTTATCCACACATGTCCTCGTCATGCTCTTTTTCAACACGTATATTAGGCTGTGGGAGCGTTTAACGCTTGCCCTAACTGAGGATCGATTTTTTCAATCACTCTTTGCCAATCTTGATGATCGGGGATTGCTTTGAGCAAAAGATAATCAGTCGATAAGATGAACTCTGATAAATATTCACTATAATTTGTAACCACAAGATCAATGGCATTTCCCTTCAAATAATCGGTCGTCAATTCATTGATTTTTGGAAAAAATACCAGATGATCATTGCCGACATAACGCAAAAAGCGCGCACGAATCGTGTGACAGGCATAGAGATCACCTTCTATTATCAATGCGATCCGTCTGACTTTTTGAGCATAGAGCTCCCTGATTGCTTCACTGTAAAGGGTCAGTGCCGCACAAATATCTACCAGATACTCCTGCTTGATCCCAAGAATCGCTTGGTGCTGCTTCATAAATGCCAGATTCCTTTGATAAGCGGCAGAACGATGCTTCTGCGCTTCATTTTTTACTTCTGTTAGCAAGTGATTTAAAACGGGCGCCAGTTGCTCATTGATTTTCTTTGACAGGAAAAAGGCGTGGATCATCGTCTTGACCCGTTGGGGCTCTTGAAAGGAAATGCCCCATTCTTGAACGAAGCGCTGACTCAGTTCTTCGAGTTCAGGATACAGTCCAAACGATGCAACGAATTGCTGCTCTTTTTCAGGCTCGGTCAAAGTCCGTTTCATCACGGTCACTAAATAAAGCCACATAATTTCTTGTTGCGGCAGTCTTACTCGGTATAGCGCTTCGATTTTAGGTGCTAAGTCATTCATTACGGCAAATGCCTCATGGGTTTCGATGATTTTTTCCAACGATTGAGGAATCTGAACCGTCTTTCCCAATTGGTAACGCTTGATCGCAATATACAAGCTATAATAAAAATCACTCGGAGAAACGCCTGTATTCACCAGCTCTGCGGGCATTTCTGAGAAGACATCACTGACTAGTGCAATCAGTTCTTTGGGGGGCAATAGCGTATGAGGGGTGACATCTGATTCATAATAAAAATCTTTAAAGAACTTGCGAATATTGGCTTCGGAGCCACTCAAATTAACCGGTTGCAAGATCCACTCCACATGATACTTTCGCAACGTCACAGAAGCAGTATTCAAATAACGACGCATCGTACTTTCTGATACATACAAGCGCTGCGCCCACTCTTCAACCGAACAGAATTCACCGTGGAAAATGGCTTCCACGATTTGATACATTCCTTCTTCTGCAACAAGCTCCTTTTTTTGGGACAAGTATTTTTTCGGATTCGTTTCCCTAAAATGATAGCCATTGGCTACAAGCGAAAATTCGGCTGCCTCTTGTAGATAGGTTTTCAATTCTTTGATATCCGAGCTGATCGTCCGTTGGGTCACATCAAGTTTGTTTGCTAAACTTGCGATGGAACAAGTCCGTTCTCGCTCAAAAGTATTTAACATTTGAAGCCAGCGAACGGTCGTCTTATTTAGCATAAAATTTAACTGCAATTCTCTCATTTTCCCCTCCGTGTTTCTTCCTCACCGACTAGTGTCTTTACTATAGTACAATATTTAGGTGCATAAAAAAACCTTCCTATTTCCCAAATTCACATTAAGAAGCTTCTTGAATGTGTACTTAAGTGAACAAACAAGGTATTCTCTATGTAGACTTATTTTTGTGCAACTGGAGGAATTCGTATGACAAATATGGTTTATGGGTACGCACGTGTCTCCACAAGACAACAGGATCTCTCGCGTCAGTTAGATTTACTTGACCGGTATGAGTGCAATAAAATTTATACGGAAAAGATCAGTGGTGTTCGTGCGAATCGTCCTGAATTAAATAAATTAAAAAAACGAGTGAAAGAAAACGATAAAATCATCATTGAAAGTTTCTCGCGACTAGGAAGAAGTACCAAAGATCTCATTGATCTTGTCTACTTTTTTGAAAAAAAAGGAGTAAAGCTTATCAGTATCAAAGAAAATTTTGATACGCAAACCCCACAAGGGAAATTGATGATGACTGTTTTCCAAGCCTTTAGCCAATTCGAACGAGACATCATCGTCGAACGGACCAAAGAAGGCTTAGAATCCGCTCGTGCTAGAGGAAATATCGGTGGTCGCCCACGAATCGATCCTGGACTGATCCAACACGCATTGAACCTTTATCAAAAAGAAGGAAAAGCTGTTGTGGATATCTGTGCCCAAACAGGGTTAAAACGATCAACTTTTTATCGTTATCTTAGTCTGGAAAAAGAGGAAATCGTTTCATAAATACAAGTGCTGGCTAAACTTAGTACTCTCGGCTGCTCACTATATAAATAAACAGGACGAACATTGCTGATGTTTGTGATTGCTTTTTTGTTCTCTCTTAAAGCAATTCATCCAGCTTGTTCGTCCTGTATGTTTTATTCTTCTAGCTCTTTTGTCGATCCTATTGTTATTTTCTCCATGATTTCTTACGGTACAAGAGCACCAACCCGCCGATTAAGAATAGGATACCTGTAACACTTAGCAAAACACTGCTTGTTTCTCCTGTTTTTGGCAGTTGCTTAACAGTGGATTGTTTGCTTGCTTTGATCGGTGTTGTCTGTCCTGTTGCTGAGGGGTTGTCTGATTGTTCTGATGGACGTTTTTCGTTTTTCTCATCATCGTTTGTTTCTGACGTCTCTGTCTCAGGACGTGCCTTAATTGGTTCTTCTGTTATTGGATCAGACGCTTCAGTTTCAGGAATTTCAGTCCCAGGCGACACACTTTCCGGGCGATTTTCTTCTGGTACTTCTGTTGGCGTTTCGTCAGGTGTTTCGTTAGGTGCTTCGCTGACTTTTGCTTGTATAGTAATCACGGCATGGGCAATCACTGCTCCGTAATGGTAGGAAACCGTGTATTGACCGACTAAGTTGTTGTTCACTGTGCCATTGACTTCTACTTCTGAAAAGGCTACTTTTTTGCCATCACGATCGGTGGCAGAATCAAAGTTTGTTTCTGGCAACCATTCATCGCCTTGCTTGATCGTTGAATCGTGGACTTTTAGGGATGTTTCATCCGCTTTGACGGTGATTACGGCTTTGCTTTCTACACCACGATAAATGTAAGTGACCTCGTACTCGCCTGCTTTCGTTGTGTCTGCTTTTTCTGTAACGGTGATATCTTCAAAATCAACAGGTTTACCATCCCGATCTGTTGCGCTATCGAAGTTGTCTTTGGCTGTCCAGTTTTCCCCTGTGTACAACTCGCTATCGTGGACTTTGACTGTAGTTTGATCGGCTTTGACGGTGATAAGGGCTTTGCTTTCTAAGTCATGATAGCTGTATATAACTTCATACTCGCCTACTTTCGTCGTATCGACAATCCCTGTGACAGTGATATCCCCAAAATCAACAGATGAACCGTCTCTATCTGTTGCATTATCGAAATTATCCTTAGCTGTCCAGTTATCCCCTGTGTACAACTCACTATCGTGGACTTTGACTGCCGTTTGGTTGGCTTTGACGGTGATAGTGGCTTTGCTTTCTACGCCGTGATAGCTGTAAGTGACCTCGTACTTTCCTGCTTGCGTTGTATCGACAGTCCCCGTGACAGTGATATCCCCAAAATCAACAGATGAACCATCTCTATCTGTTGCACTATCGAAATTATCCTTAGCTTTCCAGTTGTCCCCTGTGTACAACTCGCTGTCATGGGCAGTCACCTTGGTTTGGTCAGCTTTGACGGTGATCACAGCTTTTGATGCTACTCCATCATAACGATAAACTACCTCATAGGACCCCGTTTTTTTAGTATCTACGCTTCCTTCAACGTTCACATCCGCAAACGAAACTGGGTTGTTATCCCGATCTACGGCTTGATCAAAGTTATCTTCTGCGGCCCAGTCATCGCCGACGTATATCGAAGAATCATGAACCTTAATCGCAGTGAATCGTGGTTTTACGAGTATCGTTGCTTCTTTACTCACATGATTCAATTGATAACTGATTTTATACGTAGCGGCTTTGTTAGTATCTACTTGTCCGGAAACACGACCACCCTCAGCAATAAATTCCTCATAAGTCAAAGTTTTGCCTTCTTTTGAAATAGCTTGCTCAAAATTATCCGCCGCTGTCCATGTATCCTGTTCATAAATAGTGGTATCTTTCACGGTCAGATCGGTATAGTCAGTCGGTGCTTTTTGATAGACGTACGTCACCGTTACTTCGCCACGAGGAAGAACACCTTTTGCATTCGTTGGCAGTTGACTGGTATCAAGGATGTACCCCGGAATTTGTGGAATAAACGCACTTGTAGAGACATCATAAGGCTCATTGGTACTATCATTGATCGTTTGGTAAGGATAGATCTCCATACCAGTCTCATCCACATATTTAATGGTCAGATGGCTATTTGTAAAGCGAATATTATATGTTGCTGTAAACAAAAGGTTACCGTTAGCGTCGGTATATTCTAAAACCGCTGTTAAACCGTAATAGTTGATCGTAAAACCTGTGAAGCTTGTCCAAGATATATTTAATTGATTGGTACCAGTCACTTCACTTGTATACCATAGTCCCACTAGCATGTATACCTTATCCGTTTTGTAGACATAAAAATCTTCTGTCAGCTGCGGGTCTTGGTATAGTGTTTGGTGTGCGTATTTTTCCGGGATTGGCAAATCCAAAACCAGTGCTTTATACTTGATCGGATCATATTCTACAGTCAGATCGTAGTTGAAACTCTCGATACTCTTCGTTGATTCTGCAGCGAGAGGTTGACTATCCGTAGATTCTACATTGGTTTCAGCAGATGGGGCAGTAACTGAAATTTGAGTTTTTTCTGCAACATCAGCTGCGTTAGATTGATTTGTTTCTGAGTTTGAAGTGGTGGTCACCACTTCACTTTCGGTTGTTTCAGAAGATATGACGTCAGCATTTCCTTCTTGGGTATCTGTCTTTTCTCCTGTGTTCATGCTTCCTGATGAATCTGCCAGCAAGGGAACCGATGAGTCTATGAATGGTGTTTGCTGCTCTGTTTGTTGTGTTTCTGTTGCCTGAGCGATCGGCCATGTGCTTGGAAAGGTTGTCCCTAAAATCAGCATCCCTATTAAACCGCTCTTAATTATAACTACGCGTTTTTTCATTTTTACTTTTTCTCCTTTTTCTTTTTCCAAACTTTATTCACACTTACTTCCGTTCCAATCTGTCCAAATTTTGGTTGACTGCAACTGGCAGGGGTGTTTTCTATAAAATAACTCCCTTAAATGACTGTCCTTCGCAAAAATATGTGGGCGCCGCATCTTTAACATGAATTCCTTCAATTTTCAAGGGATAAGACTTCTTGAATGGCCCAGAGTATTATATAATTTACTTAAAACGAATGGTTTTTATATTCGATCGCTGATCGCTCCCACAGGGTCTTGAAAGAGGTGGTGACATCAATGTTAGAAAATTTATCCATCAACTTACATCGAGATAAGGCATTTTCTCGTCAAGTAAAAATTCTGCAAGTGCTAAATGCAGCACCCGCAGGGTATCATCCGCAAGAGTTGGCGACATTATTGGGACTTTCCTTGCCTACAGTCTCTAAAGAATTAAGTATTTTAAGCGACAGTTTGCCGAAAGATCTGGTCAAGATCAAACTTTCTGGATCCAACATCGTTTCGATTGAGTATGCACCAAATGCTTCAATCAATTCTGCCATTCAGCTTTTGGGCATGGAAACGTTGGAGTTTAAAATCATGTCTAGTATCATTGATAATAAAAAATACTCTATTCACCGAGCAACGATCGAATTTGGCTATTCCCGCAGTCATCTGTTGCGAACGATCAGTTATATGAACAAATCTTTACAAACCTATTCTGTGACCATCGCAACGAATCATCTTGATTTTATCGGTACCGAAGCCGATATTCGCTTTTGTCTGTTTGTCTTTTTCTCCGCTTATGGCGATAGCACGATCTTAGATAAAGACAGCCCTGCAGATGCGCGTCTTCTGGTCCAAAAAGCAAAAGAAGCCAACAAAAAAGATTTGCATTACAGTCATTATCGACTTGCCCTATGGCTAAGTATTGCCAAGCGTAGGTGGCGCTATTCTTACTTTTTGACATTGCCACCGTCTTTAGAACGCAATCTATTAGAGAAAGAACGCTTCGCTGTTTTCTCAAAAATATTAAACGAACATTATTTGAAAAAATATCGGATCATCCACTTGCCGCAACAAGAACTCCTTTGGATCTTCCTCAATGCTCTCCACTGCATTTCGTATAGTACGATGGATATTAATGGGGAAAGCGAGGCGGATTACATTTTTCACCATACAGAGAAACCAGAAATTCTCGCAGAAGTTGCTGCCTTTTTAAAGAAACCTGGAATAGCTATCCTTCCTGCAGCATCACACAAAATCATCGCATATCTCGTAAATCTCCGCTTGTTAACGATGATTTCTGCGAATTACGAATTTGCCGATCCCCAGATCAAAACCTTTGTTGAAGCGACATTCAAGACGGACTACCTTGCTTGGAATAAATGGTTGAAACAATTTAATGAACAAAGTCGTTTCTTTTCGTTTACTCACTTAGAGCATGTCGCAGTTACGTTGACCTTGTTAAGCGAACTTTCTTCTAGCAATCAGCTGAAAAAACATCTCAAAGTGGCCTTTGCTTTTCAAGGTGGTGCAGGATTAGATGCCTTTTTAGCCGCATCAACAGAGCTATTCAAAAATGACCATACAGAAATCAGTTATTTTTTTGAAGTGGCTCCTGATGAACAAGAATTGTTCCATCGAGAAATTGATTTGATCGTTAGCAATTTTGACTTGCATCTGAAAAGTAACCCCAAATTTCAGCAACTACGAATTTCCAATGTTCCTACCCTTTCGGACTGGACGATCATCCACAAAACGATTGAACAGCTGATTCAGCCAAGAATCACACCGATTCATTGACCTAAGGAAACTGTCGGCCTTCTTGAAGGAAGCGCCGTCAGTTTTTTCATTGCATGGTTTGCTATTTTAGTCCTTTCCTAAGTATCCATTTTTCTTTTCTCTTAGCGTGTCTATTTTTTTCACATCAGAAAAAAATCAGACCTTTTTTCAAGATTCCTCTCCTAACAAATGCTTTTCTTTTCAAGCGCAGCGTAAAAATTCATTGTCTTGTTTTCGTGTGCTGCTCGTAATCCCTGAAAAGTTGGGATGTTTGGTGTATTTTTTTATGATAGAAATTTTAGCAGCTACTCTTAGCACCAAATGTGAAAAGCGTTATTTTAAAAGCAAAGAAACATACGATCAAAACAGACTGCATGTTTTAAATAACTTTTGTATCTATTTTTTTTATTTACTAGAAAAAAAAGAAATCTTCTCCCCGCTCCTTTTTTGTATAATAGGTAAAAAGAGAGGGGGACCAATGTGGATTTTATCAAAGAGCTGCACTCCTTTAAAACGATCGTTGAAGAAGGTACGTTTACGAAAGCTGCTGCTAAATTAAACTATGCCCAATCGACGGTTACGAACCATATCAAAAAGTTAGAAGAAGAGTTAGAAGTAGCGTTATTTTTGGAAGGAAAAAGCAATGTACTCACGTTGGAAGGTGAATTGTTGAAACAGGCGGTTCCTGGTCTGATCGCTCAGTGGGAGGAGGTCAAAGAACAGTTGCTCAATGCTTCGAACACAGTCGAATATTCTTTACGGATGGGCATCGTCCCCCCTTATGACATGTTGATTTTACCGGAGCTTCTCCATCTATTTTCCCACCAATACCCAAAAATAAAATTCGAGATCATGGTGGGATCCACGCTGGCATTAGCCGATGCATTAAAAGAAAATCGTATTGATTTTGCGTTATGCTCACTTCCTCACGAAGATTCCTTTGTCTATGAAGAACTTTTCCAAGAAGAAATCTGCTGCATCACTTCGATCACGAACCCATTGATCATTAAGGAATTAGCCGACCTTACAGGAATCCATCTATACAGTTCCGGCGGTGACTGTCCTGCACTTAGAAATATCGAGGGCTACCTTGACCAGTGTGTACCTTCGCTCCAATGGGAATATGTCAGCAGCAGCACGACGATTCCTTATTTGATTGAACAAACAGGCTTCTGCGGTCTAGTCCCGCGTTCGATCATTGATCAAACATGCGCTCAAGTAAAAATTTTATCACTGCCTTTACCGAATCTCCGCATAACGATTGGCTTACTGTCAAAGCAACCATTGACACTTTTCCCGAATATTACAAAAAAGTTTGTCTTTGAGTTAAAAATGCGCTTACTGTAATTGTTATAAAATCAGTTTGATCACGATCGATTTTTATGCAGTTATTCTTTAAAAAAAAATGATAGTATTTATTCTAGCAGCAAAGAAGCAGCGTGAAAACAAATAGCCGCACAACATCTTTCTGTTCTACAGACGTTGTGCAGCATAGCTTTTCATTTCGCTTATTATTATTCAATCAGATGATTACCTCTTGTTTCGCCACTCACTTTTTGTTATCATTTTACTTTTTTTATGCAAACTGGTACGATTATTCATGCTATCCGCAGGAGATAAAAAAGCCACTGTTGTTCTTTACATTTCAGAATTTTTTACCGATTATAAAAAATAGAAACGTTCTTTCATCCTTTCCAATGTATACTCTACTTTGGAAAAGAACAATCACCAAAAAAGGCTGGACTTGAAAACCGTTCGATCATGTTTTTAGTAGCAGGCAGTTATTGCTCAAGGAGCCTATTTTTGCAATTGTCAGAAAAAATAGACGATGAGAAAAGGAGGAAAAACTATGTTTATCATTGAAGCGATCTTCAGCTTTCTAAGAGACACATTAGGTGTGATCCTGGCCATTCTCTTAGGGACGCTTTGTTTGTCGATGGTGATCAATCTGATCGTTATCGTTGTAAAAAACACCTATTCAAAATTTAAAAAGAATTATTAACGAATCGCTGTCTTCTAATAGATAGTTTTTTAGATAGTTTTTTCAACCTCTCAGGTCTCTTTTTTGCCTTTGTAGTATCTTTTTTCAAATTCAATCCAAGATTTGCTGAATTCATGGTTGGAAAAGGCACTTTTTAAGCCTGAGCGCTGCTTAAAGCGAAAGACCTCTTCGCGGTCCATCCCCAATTCCTTGGCAATTCGTTCGTCCGACCACTCGTTGGCGACCAACTGTTGCACGATGTTTCCCATCTTCTCGATGCCATGGGTACCACGTGCTCGATTGTGGCGAATCGTTGAAGCGATGCGATTCTCAAAAGGCTTATCGATCACTGTGACCGGAACGCTTGGCAATTCTAAGCGATCTTTTGCTACGACATACCGATGAAACCCATCGATCAAAATATACTTGTCCTGCTCCTTATCGTGGTAACAAACCAGTGGCTGCGTAAAGCCATCTTCCCGAATCGACAGTTCCAGCAAATCCATCTCTGGAGCAGCCACGGTGTTGGGATTATACGTATTCGCGTGAATCTTGCTGACTGGGATCAGCTTCGCCGCTAACACTGGAAAATCGATATCGCTCATGAGGTACTACACTCCTTTTTAGAAATGAATAATTTTTTGTTTGTCGATAGACCGCAAACCCTTTTGACTCCAAAAGTGCAATTTCACTAGGCTGGTTACTAGAAGCGAGAATCTCTGCTTCTGGGTAGTTGCGGCTGATATCCACCAACATTTTCCGTAAAAGAAACTTTTTAAATTGAGCAGTTGGATCTTTTTCATAAAATTCCCCTAGCTCCACTTTATTGACGCCTTTTTCATAATAAGAAAAAGCGGTCACCCGTTTTTCGTCATCAAGAATCACATACCAGTAGCAGTTCTCATCATTGACTAAGTACGGAAATTGCTGCTGATACACCCGTTCCGCAAAAAATGCCCCCATCAATTGATAGAATTGGCTTTTCTTATACGGTGGAAAAAATAAAACCAATCGTTCGTTCACAAAACCCTTCCTCTCTAGGGACACATTCGTCCATCGTTAGGTGATTTTTTTCGTTAAATACTCATATTTGGCATTCAATTTTTTTAACTGATACTTGGGTAAATGCTCGATTCCCAACGCCGCCCCAAAATCGACCGCCAACTCATACAATTCCGTCTCATCTTTTTTCGTCAGACTGTATTGTCGCGTGCTCAAAGAAAAATCATTTTTTTCTAACGCACGAGCGATCCCTTTCCAGTCATGCCAGAGTACTTCGTTTTTCAGCCACTCCTTACGTTTGGTCACATCGGGAATGTCTTCCACTTCGATCCCGTGCTTTTCTCGATAATGATCAATCAAGATTGTGATTTTGCGGTAATAATGGTCCTGTAATTTCTTTGAATAAAGTCCAATTGATTCCAGTAAAAAGACCGCATACTCTTGCCAAGTCATATGACTTGGCTTTCTCGTATTGTAATGCGCCAATAATCCCGTCTGGGCATACAATCGACCAAAATTGGCTCCTGACACGCGGTTGACGACCCGTTCCCACGTTTCCGGTTCCACCAGAGCATATTGATATAAGCCTTTTCGTTGCTGCATACCATAAGGCTGACAGATTCGCATTTGATGAATCGGAACGCCATGATCATATAATTTTTCATAAAAGCCATTGATCGGCCAGTCAAAATGGGCATAGGCGCCCCAGACATCTTCTGTCTTCCAATCATAGATGGGGTAAAAATTGACGACCATGGAATCTGCTACTTGCCGTTTGATCCAGCATTGCTTCCGAAAGTTATACTTTGGCGAAGTTATCGACCGATATCGGTATAGACTTTCCTGTGTTCGGATGCCAACGCCACAAGCAACGGGTTCACACTGATGATAGTTTGCGTACCAGTGAGCAAAGTTTCGTAAGAACTTATCTGGATTCATATTTGCACTCTGATAGATTTCCATCAATGATTCATCTAAATCAGCAAGTGAAATTGCATCTTTTGGCATCATCTGTACCCACTTCTCACGTTCTTGTTCATCCCACATCAGCCATTGTGGCTGAAATACGCTAGTGTTGTTGTCCTCGTAAAAGGGCAAACAGAAGTGAAAGGTTTGATTGATAGTTGGTAACGCTTTGATTTTTTCCATGAACGTTCTCGTAGCATCATAATTTGCCTCGATATCTAAAATCAGCAGATCAAAAGTTTTCTTTTTTTGTCGGGCGACTTGGTCAGCCAACTGAATCATGGCACCGCTATCTTTTCCACCACTGAAAGAGAAATAAACATGGGGAAAGGTATCAAAAATATATTCCAGGCGCGTCATCGCCGCTTCCAGCACATTATCCTTACAATATTTCTTCATAAAAGCTCATGTCCTCATTTTATTTGTCCTTTTTTTGAATAAGTATTACATTCTAGTATAAAGTTTCACTTAGCTTCTTACAAGGACTTAAGGGAGATTTTGCATTCGATACATGCAAATAATTGTTAGCTATCATTGCAATGTGTTCCCCATTGCTCACTACTATTCCTAGTAATCAAGAAAAATAGTAGAAAAATTCCTTCTGAAACAAGTTTTATTGCTTTTCTTGATTCATTCAGCCAAAAGGGTTTGAAGGACTTTTTCAATACGCTTCACTTGTTTTTCATTGAAGTGGGACAGCCATTCTTGATCCGCAAGTAAACGCTGAATCTCTTGCTGAAGGTCTTTGTATCGACTGGCTTCCTGGATGTTTTCAGTCATTTTCAAGAAATTACTAATTTTTTCTCCTTTAGGCAGCAGTACATACTCTTGCTTGATCCCTTCAAACTTGTCTTCATGATCAATCACCAAAAGTTGAGTGATCAAATCATGAGCGATCCACCGATGATAGGAGTTTTTATGGGTATGCAATGCCCAGATCCGTTCCCATTCATCATAAATCAGCTCAGGGTTTTTAACGGCTACTTCTTTAATGATCAAATAACTATTAAAATACTCATTGATATGATTTTGACCATCAACGATATTCTCCACTAGCCTCTCTCTTACCTTTCGATCATCGATCGCCGTTTGCACAAACGGTTGGGGATCAAAGGATGTTGTCTGGAAATGACCTGCGATTTCTGGGTAGTCCATGCTTTCACCTTCTTTAAAAATTATAAGATTATTTTACAGGTTTGAACCTCTAAGTTTATTTTAACAGAATCTATGTGCGAAAAAAGTGGCTTTTATATTCCCCTTCTTTTATCAATCATCCATTCTGATAATGTAGGTAGACTAACGCCACTTTGAATATCATACTTTTTGGAAAACCCAATTTAAAATTGAAAACAGCTGGAAAGAATCCTTTCGATCCTTTATCCACTAACACTGCTATCTATTGATTTCTTCCGTTCGTCTATTGAGCGCTAGGAAAAGTGCAAGCTTCCTTTTATATCCTTTTCTGAAAGGAGCCCTTCACAAGAGAACCTGCTGGCAACTACTTTCTCGTTAAATTCCCAATGTCACTGACACAAAAAAGGAAGTCCCGCGTTCGGGACTTCCTAACGTTCTTTTCTCTTCAAATACTATTTCACGCATAGCTGCGAGATGCTGGATCACGCGTCCTTTCTCCGAATACCTCGGTCGGTAGGCATTTTGATCCATTGTTCTGGTGGACGCTTTCTGATTTTTTTTGGTGCAAACATCAGTTGAATAGTTCTTTTGACAAAGTTATTTCGGTATACGTTTTCCATAACTTCCACGCCCTTTTCAATTGATTTAGGAAGCGGTGACGTCGATCCTTCTTCCTATTTTTATTATAAGCCCCAATCCGGTACAAAACAAACAATTCAGCTGCTGTTTTCTCCCATTCGTTTAGATGAAATCTGTGGTTGCTGCTAAAAAAAGAGGCACATATTCTTGAATAAAGTTCAATAAGCCACCGCATATTTATTGAAAAAAATAATGAAAAATTGCAGAAAAAGATCGAAACTACTCGAGACAAACGCCAAAGGGCTGTGTTTTTGAATGAAAAATCGTTTCACTTTACTTTTTCTTAAATTTTAATTATTATTCTTTTGAAATAAGAATAATGAAGGAGATAAAAACATGGAAAAATACCAAGTGTTCCCTGGTCA
>Ga0308156_1001218_pt1 | contig 33343 bp, 26 predicted proteins | sample PhyAR2_FD_201041 | JGI IMG/M metagenome (GOLD analysis project Ga0308156, IMG submission 201041) | Phyllosphere microbial communities from UC Gill Tract Community Farm, Albany, California, United States - DLSL A.R2 | ecosystem: Host-associated > Plants > Phyllosphere > Unclassified | place: USA... | reverse complement strand
TAACGCCTTCTGGCCCTCCGCCTCAATTGATGTTCATCAACTAATTTCCAAAATGTATGGATATTTATTGATAGTCTTATTGCATTTTGAGACGCATTTGAAAGAACACTGCTTACATGACGCTGACAGATAGTTTGGTAAACACAACAGAAGAACCGCCTAGGGCATCGGCGTAGTGGGCATGAAGCTCATCAATGCATGCCATGCAGTAACTGCTCTGAATGGAGCCTTCCTTCGTTTTCTTATTCTTCGTGAAGCACTGATGAGCGGAGCAAAAATACTATTTTTCCAATTTCTGAACCATTGCACCATTGCCTGCTTCCGGCGGTGACGAAATCGCCAGTCCGTATGGCGGTTTGCTTGTCATCGCACCACCTATTGGACCTCGGGTTTTGGACTGCCCAGCGCACCGCCGATGCCTGGGTGGCCTCGCCCATCCAGGCACATGAGGGAGATGCCCAATGCAGCGCGATGAAGCGCTACGCTCGGCATCGCTGGCGGCGATGACCTTGATGCTGGCAGGCAAGACGAGCAGCTGAGTTCTTGTGCGAGGGTGGGCTTTGATGCTGTGGCGTTGCACCAGGCATTTGGGCTTGCGCAAGATGAGGTGCCGGTGGTTCTGGTCACTGTGGGCTACCCCGCTAAAGAACAAGGACCTCAGAAACCGCGCAAGGCGGTGCATGAGGTCCTTGAGATTGTTTGAGGCGGGCAGCAACACCGACAACATGCGAGCACAGCGCTGGGGCTGAATCGCAAGAACGGCGGCCATGAGAGACCGCCGCCCTTGCCCTTACACCTTATTGCTTAACCAGCTCGCGCCAGCTGATGCGCTTTCCCAGCGGTTTGGGCGTTGCAACGGGGATCCGGATGTCGACCGGATTCTCCGGTACCTGGCTGGGTGAGACGTGGCTGGTGACATCGCCGTTTTGGTTGGCACTCAGGTCATTGCCCGAGATCAAGCCATCCACCGATTCACCGGCCATGCCCGTGCTGGTGTTCACAGCCTGGCCCGTTTGGAAGTCCAGGTAGTTGATCCAGCCCTTGCCACCTGCAACGCAAGGCTCGTTCGACGGCACATTGCTCGCGACCACCAAGGTGGTATTGGCCAGGCGCAGATCGACGTTGACGCGCTCGCCGGTATCGGGAAGGTCCACATACCAGCTCTTGGTGGCATCGTTGCACACAGCATCTGACAAGCTTGGCGCACATTGGAGCTTGCGCGTCAGCTTTCCACTGGGGTCTGTAACCTCGCTCAGCACCGACTGTTTCAGGCTGGCCCGGAACGAGGCGCCGCTGTTGCTGTAGCCATCGGCCACATCATCAATGCCATAGATGGTCTGCTGGCCCGTGGTAAGCAGGTCCCCCATGCCCAGCAGCTTGCCGGTGGCAACGAGAATACGTGGCAACGCGCTGGCATTGGGGCTTTGCACCAGCTCCAGACGGGTGGTGATGGGCTGCGCATTGCCGCCACTGTCCTTGAGCTGCACGACCTTCTTGGCCTGGTAGCTACCGCCGATCCACTGGTAACGCCAGATATTGCCCTGGATGTCACCGCCATAGAACAAGGTGCTGGTGTTGTTGCCGCTGGGGTCCTTCATGAAGTTGTTGAGGTCCTTCATGCCTGCGCCATCAGGGTTGGCAATGGTCTGGATCACAGCACCTGTACCTGCATTGAGCACGTAGACATAGCCCTTGCCATCGGCGTTGTTGTAGCCCGAGGTGAGCAGCGCCACCCAGGTGCCGTCCGGCATCTTGGTGATCAGCGGTTTGCCATAGCTCTGGCCCATGGTGGACGCACTGACCTCCCACAGCCCCTTGGGTGATTCAGGGTCGGTGATGTCGAGCGCATAGTAGCCGTTGCCGCCCTTGTTGAAGCCGCCCACCAGGATGGTTTTCCAGGCACCATCGTGGAAGATATCGGCCATCACCGGCGATCCATCAACAAAATAGCGGTGGTTGCTGTCGTAGTTGTTGCTGGCCAGTGCGGCCATCGTGGGCATCACAGCCTGGGGTACAAACGCCCAGGCCTCACGCGCAGCGGGGTAGACAAGCTTGCCGCCGATGGTCTCTTGCTTGGTCAGATCGGTATCCGCATAGAAGGCATGCAGCATGCCATCGTTGCCACCCACGTACACCATGGGTCTGCGGTCCTTTTGCGCCAGGCGGAAGGCGGCGTAGCCGGCATCGCGGTACTTGCGCTGAGGCTTGCTCACAAACAGTGGCTGCGAGCCGATGATGTCACCCAGGCGGCTTTCGCGGCTGCGGTAGAGCTTGGTGTCGTCGCCCTGCACATAGCCTTCCTTGCTGCGGTCGCCGCGCAGGAACTTCACCAGGTTCTCGCCCAGCGCTGCGGTCTTTTGGGTATCGCTCATCTGGCCATACTGCGACAGCAGACCTTGGGCAGCGGCGCCATTGAAATGGCTTTGCAGGCCGCCCAGCGCAGACCAACTGAAATCCTCCAAGGTCGCGCCATTCATGAAGAAAATGCGCCGGTCGTCACTGCTCAGATTGCGCGCATCGAGCTTGGTTTTGGCAGACCAATTGGGGATCAATGTGCGGGCACCCGAGCTCACATTGATTTCATAGGCCTGCACCTCTCCGGACCAACGGCCGCTGCGGTACAGCGCTCCGTAGGCAAAGTTGTTGCCTGTCTCGACCACAGCCGACGACACGGCAACGCCGGCGCCAGAGCCCACAGCAGCACGGATATCGGCAAACACCTGGCCCAGGCCCGACTTGATGGCCTGCGGGTCGTTGGCGCTGAAATAGAGTCCACGGCCATTGACAGCGGTATGCCAGAAGTCATCGATGGACTGGGGCTGCTCGTAGTTGGTAACACCGGGCGCTGGCCAGACCGGCCAGGTCTTGGTGCCGTTGCGCAGTCCGGCGAAGTCGCCTGCACCATTTTTGTAGTCCTTGTCGAACTTCAGCGTGCCGGAGACGCCCATGCCGATCACATAGGTCGCCATATGCTGCCAGGTGGCCTTGTCATCCTCGCCCCCGGTGCCCGCAGGCTTGACCAAGTTGGCCAGCTCGGGGCGCAGATCGGTGGCGTAGTAGTACTGCGCCACGTCCGCCAGCGAGTTGCGGCTGCCGCCAGAGACATTGCTTTGCTCCACCGTATCGCAGGGCAGCTTGGTGCAGGACTGGTGGCCAGCAGGCAGGCTGCTCCAGACTACCGTATTGGTGGGCAAGGGGCGGCCGCCAGCAGGCAGGGTCATGCCGGCCGCTTCGGCTGCGCTGTAGCACTGTGCAGGCGATTCCAGATCGGTCACCGGTATGGTGACATTGGAAATCTGCTGTGGCGTGCCCTCCGTCGCGCCCAGCAAATTCACGCGGTGCGTGGTCGCTGTGCCAGAAAACACCTTCTTCTTGCCCAGCACTTGCGAGCAATTGGTGGTTGCACAGTCGGCTGGCTTCTCAGGGGTGAAGACGGGTGTATCACTCTCTACATTGCAGACCGTCACCTTGTGGGTCACTGGATCGTAGCCGGCCGCGCAGGCCTGGCCATGCGGCACGGTGATGGTCGTGGGTCCCTCTTGCTCGCAGATGGTTTCCACACCATTGGCTGCCGTGCCGGCCGTGCAGGCGGCATAGTCGGCCGCACTGCTGAGGTAGTCCACATGCTCCACCTTGGTGCAGGTGGTTGTGGTCCAGCCGTTGTCGCTGGACGGACCTGACTCCACGCAGCTGCCATAGGCCATGTCAGTGGTGGTGCTCTGGGGATTGCAATCGGTCACCGCGCCGCTTTGTGGGCAGCTTTGCACCGGCTGGTTGTACTGGTTGTTGGCCACGCATTGGGTGGTCACCCAGCCGTTGGCTGCCGAGGGACCAGGCGTGGTGCTGCAGCTGGTCGTTTCGACCGGGTCGGTGGTCTTGTTCTCACAGGTCACCAGAAAACAGCCATTCGCCGGCGATGGACCGGCTGCCGTACAGCTTTGCACGGCACCATTGGCCATCGAAGAAGGCGAGCCAGACGCAGGCGTACAGGTGCCGCCGCCGGAGTTGCATTCAGTGCCCGTCCAGTTGTTGGCTGCAGACGGAGCCTGTGGTGTGCAGCTGGCCGCGTAGCCCCAGTCGGAGTACCGCATCTCGCAGACGGTATTGCCGGTACAGCTGGCGGGGTTGACCGCTGCAGTGCCAAATGTGGTCGTGTATGGCGCTTCACATGTGACGATGGTGGGCGATGTGGACGCTACGCAGCTGCTCTGCGGCACGGCTGTGCTGGCGTACAGCTCGGCATTGCCACAGACCTGGTCCATCTTGGTGACGCCATTGGATAGATCAGCGGGGCAGGCATCCACAAACTGCGTGCTTGGTTTCTTGGCACTGCAGACGGTGTACACGTTGGCGCTGCTCACACCTGCGGAGCAGAAGTTGTTGGTGCTGGCCGTACCGTAGGCCTGCTTGGCCACACAGGTGGAGCGTTTGAAGTCCGGCGCCACCGGGCTGGCGTTGACGCACTGTGCATCGGTCACATAGGTGGTCACGCTGTGGCTGCTGTCGCAGCCGCTGAACAGCACCATATTGGCAGTCACGCCACTGGCAGCCAGATCGGGGTGGAGCACGCCACAGGCGGGTACCGGTCCGTTGATCGGCGCCACACTTGCATTGCCCTCACAGGAGATCGTGCCCTGCCCTGGAACAAACTGGCCGTTATTGCTGCAGATCGAGGCGCTGGCGGGCACGTCGGAGGTCTGGCACTCGACCTTGTAGTCACCATCCATGCCTGGCGAGCAGCTGGCGTTGACCAACTGCCACTGGTCATTGCCCACCAGATTGCAACCATAGGGTTCGCACACAGCCTTGTCGGTGGTCTTGAACGGGATCTCACCAATGGCCTGGTTGATATAGGAGTAGAAATAGCGCTTTTGCTCGACACGTTTGTACACGGCCTTGCCAAATGGTTCTTGCTTTTCGGTGGCCCAGGTGGTGATCAGGGCATTGCGGTACTGGCTCTGGGTGATGGAGTTCCAGGTGTACTTGTGCTTGTAGATGCGCTTGTAGACCATCTTGGTGGCAGCCACGTTCCAGTACGTACGCATGGCGTTGGTGTAGCCCAGCTTCTTCTCGGCCTTTTGCTCGGTCCACAAAGTGCTCTTGTAGAAACCCAGCACCGTGCCATAGGTCACCTGCTGCGTCTTCACGCTTTTCTTGGTGATTTTCTTGTACGTTGTCTCGGTCTTGGTGCCACCACCTGGAATGATGGTTTGCCAGCCCAGTCCGCAGGCGTTCCACGCGTAGCCGATAGAGGCATCACGGCGCAGCAGCGATCCGCTGGTCGAGCCGTCATAGATCGGGCGCGGGGTCAGGCCGTCTGGCCCGGTCAAAGGGCGGTTATAGGCTGGATCGCTGTCAGGGCCATCCTGTTGCCCGACCAAGGTGGTACCATCCAGCTGCATGGGGCCCTTGGTTTCCTGGCCCACATTCCAATAACCGTCAGTGGTCACAATCGCATAGTGGCGCTGGCAGGCGGAGAGCACTGGGTCCGCAAAGGGCGCCATGGCCGTATTGATGCTGTCGCCCTTGTTGGCGTAATAGCGGCCCACGCGGGCCAGTGCTTCGCGGGTGGGAGAGCTGCCCCCGGTCTGGGCCGACTGAATGGTCTGGAACCAGGCTTGTTTTTCCGTGCTATCGAAATCCTTCACAGGCACGAACTTGAACGTGCTGGTGTCAGGCTTGGCGGCACTCAGGAAACCGACACGGAAGTTGTTATCCAGCGCGTTGAATGCCAGGCTGATGGAGGACTTGGCCATGTTGATACGCGTGCGGTAGAAGCTGTACCAGATGGCAAAGTTCTTTTGCTGCGCATCGGTGGTGATGCCTCGGCGAATCCAGTAACCATCAGGTGCGGTCGTGCTGCCGGTGTTGATATTGGCACTGGGCTGGTTGATCAACAGACTGCCGTTGTCAGCCTTGATCGCACTGTTGCTGACCTTGTTGCAAGCGCCAGCTGCCACATCGGCACCTTCGAACGAAGGCGTGACTCCGGTGACACGTGGCACCCATTCAAAGTAGTAGGCCGCTTGGGCAGGGTCGTTGTAGATGGCTTGCTGCTGCCAACGCGTGGAGATGTCATAGGCCTGGAAACTGGTCGCCAGGTTCACGACCCCTTTGGAATGGTTATAGCCATCGATCCAGGCACTGGTAAAGCTGGGCTGGGCGTAGGCCGTTCCATCGGGCTGGGCTGGCAACTCGTACTTGACCGCAGGGTTGTAGTACAAGGTGTTGCACAACGAACTCTTGTAGCCCATGGGGAAGAAGGTCGCCGAGTAATTGGTCGGGTCCCAGTCATCTGGCATGTGGGTCCACTTCATCGAGTCCGAAGTGTCCATCAACAGCATCACATTGGGCTTGTCCTGGTTGGCGAAGGTGTTGACCGGCACATCGGCAATATCCACCGGGTTATGGGGTGTGTCGGCAATGGCCATGCCGCCGCCCACCGCACCAGCCACCAAGACTGCGGCTCCCAACGCCCACAGCCGCCTGGGGCTCCATGTGTGCAGCCCGAGCTTGCGGCTCTCTCTATCTGCGAAAGCTATGTTTTTCATCTATTCGCACTCCTCTTATTCGTCTGAAATTCTTCTGCCTGGGCCCACGCAGCAATGCCCGGATGTGCCATCCGGGCCAGCCTCAGTAGGTACTCATCTGCACATAGCTTTCGGTGTCTCGTGGGCCGGATACCTTGGCAGTGATGCGGTACATGGGCCGTTGCGTGCAACTGGAGACACTGCCCACGGATTCGCTGGAGCCTGAGCAGCCATCGCCCTGTGGCATCACGCAGCTTTGTCCGGCCGCATTGATGGCGCCAGCGCTTCGGCAAAGGCGGTGGATCAGATAGCGCACCTCATTGCCCAGCGCATCACTGGTGGCAGCAACCGCTGCATGGTCCCAATCCAGCGATGAAGCGGGCTGCTTGGGATCTACGCTGGCGTAATAGCCAAAACTGCTGTTATTGGCATCCAACGCACTGGTGCCGGTTGCAGACAAGGCCTCCAGCTTGGCGAGCCCCGTCTCCAGTCCCAGATCGGCACCCGAGGTCGCTGCCTGCTTGAGTGCCAGACTGCCGGACACACCCGCGCCCAGGGTGCTGGTACGCACCAGGGCCAGGCCGGTGATGGTCATCACCAGCAGCACGACCAATGCCACCAGCAAGGTGACGCCTCGCTGGCCACTTGCCAAGGGGCGAACCATGGATCTGGAGCCATGACGAAATGGCAGGTGATTGGTCATTGTTGTTGCCCCCAAATCGTGTTGCGCAGCGGGATGGCGCTTTCATAGACGCGGTAGCGAAAGTGCTTCCACTCGTCATCGCTGCCCATGGGAAATGCTTTGCTGCCGTTGGCCCAGCGGGGCTCTGCAGCGGTCACCTCGTCGCGCTCATACTGCGAACTGCGCACCAGGATGGCGACGCGTACCGCCATCAACCGATCCATGTTGGCTACCGGTGAGGTCGACCCGGGATCCACGTTGAAGGAAGTCCATTCATCGTCTTTGTCGATCTTTCCGTTGCCATCCTTGTCAAAACCGTACTCGGCAACCATTTGCAGCACATCCTCAGCCACGGCAACGCCCTTGGTATCGGTCTCGTCCAGAAAGTTGTAGCGCATCAACTGGTTGTTCTGCACCCGCCATACGTTGCGTGTGGGCCGGTTGCCCAGGCTGAACAACCAGCCTTCACCCAGGCTGGTGGCGCCGCCATCGAGCATGTCGACATACGAGCCGCCATTGCGCTCGGGCACCACCGACGCACCGGTATAAAAGCTGGTGTAGGCGGTAGCCATATGGCGCACACTGGGGTCATCCTCGGCCACGCCCCCAGGCCCGGTGATGGACGAGCCCGCACCGGCGGTCACCTCCATCAACAGGCATTTGCTGGCATCGGTATCACTGGTTCCCACCACCACATCGCCGGCCTGAAAGCCCGCATTGCTGCGCTCCATCGTGAAAACGCCGCTGGCACTGGCGCTGTAGCGCGCGCCGATGAACATATTCGGCGACGAGCCGGTGAGCACACGCAACTCATTGCGGTCCACGATTTGCACCGGCAGCAGCGGGAATGTGTACTGGGCAGGGTCGCGGCCCGTCCGTTTGAAAGCCTGCACGGTACAACCCAGATAGGCGGGATCCATGCCAGCAAAGCCCAGACCCGCAGAGCGGATGTCGCGCTCAATCGCAAACAGCGCCAATGCGCCTGCGGTCTGCGCCTGGCTGACGGCTGCAGTCGTACGGCGACGACCCTCCGAGGTGGAAAACAGATGGTAGATGGCCAGCAAAGTCAGCAGGCCGATGGCCAAGCCGATCATGAGCTCGATGAGCGTGAAACCCTGCGCTCGCCCGCGCGGCAGCGGCCTTCGTGGTGCTTGACCCCTCATGGCAATAACCCTCCCTGTCGACTTTTTTAGTGCACAAATGCCTGTATTTCGTAGATACGCTTGGCGGCATCATCGGGCCCCTGCCAGCACAGCCGCACCGTCACCTGGTTGAGATTTCCGTCCGTATTCACGACGACCTGCTGACCGCTTTCGACGGCACCGGGCAGGCCCAGGACATGGTTGGTCGGGTCTCCCCGAGCTGCCTTGAGCACCTTGCCCAACTCCGAACTCTCGCTGATCCCGGTACCGCTGTAGCTACAGCGCTCTGTGCCGTCTGCTTGGTGCTCAAAAGCCTTGAGAGACTGCGCAAGCGCAGCGGGTGAGCTGCGGTCCACGTTCAGCGATACCAGCTGGATGATCTGCTCGGCATACATGCCAGCTTCCGTGCGGTACTGCGCCTGGCCGCTCAGCGCCATGGATTTGGCAGTCAGACCTGCGATGCCCAAAATTCCCAGCATCAGCAGCAGGATCGAGACCATGGCTTCGATCAGCATGATCCCGTGTTCAGAGCGGCTGCCCAGATGCTGCACGGCTACCCGCCGACGCCGTGCCTGTGACGAGGCGTTCAGCATTTGCGGTTGTCTCCATCGGTGGTGATGGCTGGATCGCAGAGCCGCACCTGGCCACCTGGCGATATCACCACCTGCAAGCAGCGTTGTGGGCCATTGGCCAGACATTGGGCACCATCGGCCGGCATGAACTTGACGGTGTTGGCCGCCGAGGCATTGCCCAGGCCATTGAAAGTCACCTCCGTTGCGGAAGCGGTGACCGAGAGCATCGCAGCCGACTCCGGAGCCTTGGTCACAATAACTCCGCCTGCAGCGATGGACCAGCCCTGGTTGGCATTGGTCAGACTGATGGTCACATCGGTATTGCGGCGCACTGCCTCCGAACGTGCCTGTTGCGCGCCGTCGTAGTAGGCCTGTGCCGCAGCACGAATCTTGGTGTCCAACAGATAGACACGGATGCTGGGCATCACCATCAGCAGCAAAAATGCCAGAACGCCGATGGCGACCAGCAACTCCAGCAAGGTAAAGCCATGCTCGCGCCGCGAAGTCATCGCCAGAAAGTGCAGCATCAGCAGCTCCCATCCTTGCGTGCCGACCAGCAATTGCTGCCCGCCGTCCAACCTGCCGGTGTACCGGTCGTGGCACGCTGGCCCTGCTGATTCAGCGTAAACGCAAACCCGGACATACTGCCCTGACCTTCGGCAGTCACGGTATATGTGGTTTTACCCAGTGTGCACTTATATTTAAATCGAATGGTTTCGGCGGGAGCAGGAGCAAGGCCCCCGACGCCACAGGCGTTCTCATAAGTCCGGTTATCCTGAAAATACTGCTCCAGTTTTCCACCCATATCCGCCAGCGGCACCAAGCCATCCACAATTTGCCCGCGCTTGACATATTCCTGGTAATTTGGAAGCGCAATAGCTGAAAGGATGGCAATAATCGCCACCACAATCATGACTTCGATCAACGTAAAACCCATTTGCACAGCGCTTAGCACTTGGCCACCGCGTTGGCGCGGTGCTTGTGCGAAACCCCGCAGCCCGTTCGCATCCGCAGCGGAATAGCCAAGACGGCAAAGACTTTTTTGAACCATGATCGAAAGGAACTTGTTATTAAATTACTAATTAATGCGGCAATAGCGTTGTTCAACTTTTTGTGCATCAGCGCAGAAACCAATCCAACACGGCCTCGTCCATTACCAACCAATACGCAGTTGGGTTCATCTGCACCCTGAAACGCTTATCAGCACCTCCCGTGCTTTCATAAGGTGGGTCAGAACCAGCCCGCCGCATCCTCCTGCTTGGGCTCATCTCGTCTAAGACCTCAGAGTTGCTGCCCACTACCCAGCCAGGCAACTCCCCAAAACCCTGCGCGTATTCAGTAAAAACTGCGCGGCAGACTAGACAAAATTAGGAATTATTTTTTTCTATTACTTCTTATTTTCGATGAATGGAGTCTGCAGGCGGAGTGTAACTTTGAGCCGTACAATCTGATCAGGCCAATTGTTAACATAGTTTTTCTCACTCGCTACGTATCGCCTATACCACTATTTCTATGAAAAAGACGAAGGTTTGACCTGGCGCAAAGCAGCACTTTGGCGCCCTCCTGGCAGTACAGTTTCTGAGTCCGAACCCAGCGACTTGGATCGACGTAGTGACGATGCTGCGCCGCCCGGGCATCGCGCCGCTGCAGCTGTGGGGTTCGCCTTGCTCTACCAGACCTTTATTCCCTGGGGTGCGGCACGCCCGGTCTGCCTCGGCGCCTGCGCCTCCTGGGTCTGCAGACGGCACTGCTCGCGGCTTTCTACGTGCCCAGCCTTCTTCGTTAGCGAGGTGGGTGTGCGCCCCCACCAGGCAGAAGCTTCGCCAACGCGCCATTGCCCACCCACCCTGAGGCATGGTCACTGCATGGAAGGCTTGCTCTTTTTGAGACGATCGCGGAGATGCTGAATCCATCGGCATCGGGCATTGTGTAAGGCCTGGCCCCTGGCCTCTATACAGCCTTGGGATCCCGATGTCATGGCGCTCACGCCTGCGCTGGCAGGCGCGCTGGGGTCTTTGCCAATACTGAATACGCTGGCAACCGCCTGTTGGCCACTGGCGCGGCGGTGCATGCGCCCGGACTGGCGCTGGGCGTCTTCTCAGCGCTGCACATGTCGATGGCAGCCATGCTCAGCCAGGAGGCTTCGCAAGAGCGGCCTGCCTACCTGCTCTTGCTGGCGTTTGCGCTGACGGCATTCGCAATGGTGACCTGTTATCGCTGGCTCGGCACCTTGCACACCCAGCACCAGCCCGGCACAACCGGGTCAGTGGCGCGTGTGATGGGCAACACCCCTGGCTAGGCTAGCCCTGCGCCTGCCATTCGACAAATTCCAGTTTCTGGGATGCGCACAAGCGGTTCAGCGCCGCTACGCCCACCACAAAATGCGCTTGCTTCTCATGCGCGGCCAACGCCTGGCGGTCGGACCACACTTCAAAGAGATAGACCAGCTCCTTGCCCACCGCAATGTCATAGCGCAGGCAGCCAGCCTCCTGCCTGCTGGCCTGCGCCAGAGTCGCAAGCGTCGAGACGACGTCCGGCAAACGGCCTGCATGAGGTTGCAGCGTGACGATCAAGTTCAGGGGTTCAGCCATACCTGGGCTCCTTGGGATGCAATGGGCAACGATGCCGGTACGTCTTATTCGACCGTGACGGATTTGGCCAGGTTGCGCGGCTTGTCCACATCGGTGCCGCGCGCCACGGCCGTGTGGTACGACAGCAGCTGCAGCGGCACCACATGCAGGATGGGGCTGAGCACGCCATAGTGCTCGGGCATGCGGATCACGTGCATTCCTTCGGCGTTCTCAATATTGGTGTTGGCATCGGCCAGCACATAGAGCACGCCGCCACGCGCGCGCACTTCCTGCATATTGCTCTTGAGCTTTTCCAGCAGCTCGTCGTTGGGCGCGACGGTGACGACGGGCATCTCGCTGTCCACCAGCGCCAGCGGACCGTGCTTGAGCTCGCCGGCCGGATAGGCTTCGGCGTGGATGTAGCTGATCTCCTTGAGCTTGAGCGCACCTTCCAGCGCGATCGGGTAGTGGATGCCACGGCCCAGGAAGAGCGCGTTTTCCTTGCGCGCAAAGTCCTCGGCCCAGCTCACCACCTGGGGCTCCAGCGCCAGCACCGCTTGCAGGGCCAGCGGCAGGTGGCGCATTTTTTCCAGGTAGGCGTCGGACTGGGCTTCGGTGATATGGCCCTTGCTCTGGCCCAGGGCCAGGGTCAGCAGGAAGAGGCCCGCCAGCTGGGTGGTAAAGGCCTTGGTGGAGGCCACACCGATTTCCATGCCCGCGCGGGTGATGTAGCTCAGCTTGCACTCGCGCACCATGGCGCTGGTGGCCACGTTGCAGATGGTCAGGGTGTTCGTCATGCCCAGGCTTTGGGCATGGCGCAAAGCGGCCAGGGTGTCGGCCGTCTCGCCTGACTGGCTGATGGTGACCACCAGGGCCCGGGGGTTGGGCACGCTCTTGCGGTAACGGTATTCACTGGCCACTTCCACATTGCAGCGGATGCCTGCCAGGCCCTCGATCCAGTACTTGGCGGTGCAACCGCTGTAGTAGCTGGTGCCGCAGGCCAGGATCAGCACCTCGTCGATGTCCTTGAACACGCGCCAGGCGGCATCGCCATCGATGCCGTCAAACAACTCGGGCACCACGCCTTGCACACCTTCCAGGGTGTCGGCAATCGCGCGCGGCTGCTCGAAGATCTCTTTTTGCATGTAGTGGCGGTAAGGGCCCAGCTCCACGGCGCCGCTGTGCGCATGCACGGTTTTGACTGGGCGGTCGGCGGCCTCCAGCGTCTTGCCGCTGTGGTCCACCACCCAATAGCGGCCAATTTGCAGATCCACCATGTCGCCTTCGGCGAGGTAGACGATCTGGTCGGTCACGCCGGCCAGGGCCATCGCGTCGCTGGCCAGGAAGTTCTCGTTGTTGCCCACGCCCAGGATCAGCGGCGAGCCGGCACGCGCGCCGACCACGCGGTGAGGTTCGTCCTTGTGCATCACGGCAATCGCATAGGCACCGCGCAGGGACTTGATCGCCTGCTGCAGCGCTGTGAACAGGTCGCCGTCGTAGTGGCTGTCCACCAGGTGGGCGATCACTTCGGTATCGGTCTGGCTCAAGAACTGGTAGCCCTTGGCCTGCAGTTCATGGCGCAGCGCTTCGTGGTTCTCGATGATGCCGTTGTGCACCAGGGCTACGCGGCCGGCGGCCTGCACATCGGCCACACCGGGGCCGGCGCTGAAATGCGGATGGGCATTGTGCACGGCTGGCGCGCCATGCGTGGCCCAGCGCGTATGGGCGATGCCGGTGGCGCCCTGCACCTGTTCGCTGGCCACCTGCTCCATCAGCTCGGCCACGCGGGCCGTACTGCGGGCGCGGCGCAGACCGCCGGGCTGGCGGCCGTCTAGGGTGGCCTCATGCACGGCCACGCCGCAGGAGTCATAGCCACGGTACTCCAGCCGCTGCAGGCCCTGCACCAGCACCGGGACGATATTGCGCGTAGAAACCGCACCAACAATGCCGCACATAGCTTTCACTCCTTGATCAACAATGGCAGCAGTGTAGACAGGTCAGTGTTTTATTTTCTTTCTATTTTTTCTGAATTTTGAAATAATATTTCTCAATAAATATCTATTGAAATAAAATTTCAAAATGAATGATGATTTGAACGACTTCACACTGGATATCATCGACTTGCAGCTGCTCGACGCCTTGCAAAAGGATGCGTCGGTCAGCAACCAGGCGCTGGCGGACAAGGTACATGTCTCGCCACCCACCTGCCTGCGGCGCATCAAGCGGCTGCGCGAGATGGGCCTGATTGCCGCCGAGGTGGCCCTGCTTTCGCACGATGTGCTGGCCAAAGTGCAGGGCTTTGGCCTGTTCGCGCTGGTCGAAGTGAGCCTGGACCGCCAGGGCGCTGAAGCGCTGGACGCCTTTGAGGCCTTCGTGGTGCAGAACGAGCAAGTGCAGCAGTGCTGGCGGGTCAGCCCCGGGCCGGATTTTGTGCTGGTGGTCTACGCGCACGACATGCCTGGCTACCTGGCACTGACGCAAAAGCTGTTCACTTCGCAGAGCAATGTGCGCAATGTAAAAACCTACTTTGCCACCAAGCGCAGCAAGTTCATCACCCGCATTCCCTTGCCCAAGGGACCGCATTTGTCGCACTACAGCTAAAGCCTTCTTACGCCTTGAAGCGTGGTTGGCAGTGCCAGCGCCCTGTGGAGACCTGTGGAGACCTGTGGAGACCTGTGGAGACCTGTGGAGACCTGTGGAGACCCGCTTGGTAAAACACGGACATTGCTTCAACGCCTTGCCTCAGGGCCTCACACATCTGCCATGGGAGGTAGCGATGTGCATGACCACTCTGGGCAAACCGTTGTGGACGAAAACAATCACCACATGCCATACGCCCGAAGGCGCTTGCCTCGGCACGGGTCCGGCCCCATACTTGCGCTACAAGTATCAATCAGTAACAACATGGAGCATTGTCTGCCAGGGCTGTAAGAGCTACTCATCGGGTAAGAGAGGCTATTCATGGTGCATATGAAATTAGACAGCAGCCAGCAGCGCAGTGACTGGGGCCGCATTGTCTTCCTGGCATCCTGTGCACTGGCTGCTGCAGGCGCCTTGTGGCAGCGCAACGCACCTTGGCCGGTGTGGCTGGCTATTGTGCTGCCATTGGTGGCCTGGCCACTGCTGGCCCGCTGGCGCACCCGCCGCACAGGCGGCTCCGACATCAACGATGTGGTCTTGTCCTTTGTCGACGGCATGGTGATCGGCGTCTGGGTCGCGCTGGTGCACTTCCACCTGCTCACCAGCGCCCTCATGCTGATGCTGCTGATCCACTGCACTTATGCGATGCAAAGCCTGCGCCATGCGATGCTGGCCGTCGTCGGCGCCATCGCTGGCCTGGCCGTCACCGGCCTGCTCACCTCATTCAGCGTGCAGCACCACACCAACACCTTCACCATCGTCGGAAGCCTGCTGGCCGTCGCCGTCTACCTGGCGATGCAAGGCATTGCCACCGGCCACCTGCTGCGCAGCCTGGCGCACAAAGAGCAGATGCTGATGGTGATGCGCCGCGTCGATGCGATGACCGGCTTTTTTGGCCGCATGTACTGGCAGGATCTGGCGACCCGTTTGTTCGCCTATGCCAAGCAAAAAGACATTCCCGCTTTCCTGATCGTTGTGGATGTGGATAACTTCCGCGAGCTCAACAGCCGCCATGGCGAAACCGCTGGCGACGAGGTCATCATCGCGGTGGCCAACACCTTGCGCACCTGCGTGCGCCCGGGCGATGCCACCTGCCGCTTTGGTGGTGATTCCTTTGCCGTGCTGCTGTCCGGCGTGAACCTGGACATCGCCAACCAGATTGCCGACCGCATCCACAGCCAGGCCCTCAACCGCCGCCTGCGCGATTGGCCCGATGTGCAGATCAGCGTCAGCATCGGCATTGCCAGCCTGGCCAAGTACCACCAGTCGGTGGACGACTGGATCCACCAGGCCGAGGCCGCGCTGGAACAGGCCCGAGGTGCGCCCCGCAGCTACGGCAGCTATGCCGAACTGGAACCCATCTCGGCCGCCCACCTGGCAGAACTGGCCAGCATGCCTGGCCCGGCCGCAGCGGCCACCTGATCCGGCCTGAGCAGGCGATACCCACGCCTGCCCCCGCATCGGCATGGCTTAGGGCGCTGAAACTAGAATGATAGTCATTCTCGTTTTCAAACCTTTGCTGCCGCCATGCCATCCTCTCTTGCACCCTGGAGCGTCCAGCGCTGGCATGCGCTTTTCTGCGCCCACCAACCGCAGCTGCTGGCCTACCTGACCGGCAAGACCGGCAGCCGCGACGAGGCCCATGACCTGGTGCAAGAGACCTGGCTGCGCCTGGCAGCCGCCCCGGCACAGCTGCCCGATGGCAGCTCCCCCAGCCAAGAGGCCGCCCGCGCCTACCTGTTTGCCACGGCCAAGCACCTGGCGCTGGACCATTTGCGCCAGCGCGGCGTGCAGCAGCGCAGCCTGCAGGATTGGGAGCAGTTGCAGCCCCCCAGCGCCAGCGATGTGGCCGACCAGGCCATGTACCGCCAGGCGCTGGATCTGGTGGCCCAGGTCATCGCCGAGCTGCCAGCGCGCATGCAGTCAGCGCTGCTGGCCCACCGCCTGCATGGCCAGACCCATGCGCAGATTGCGCAGACCCTGCAGGTATCGCTGAACACCGTGGAGCGCGACCTGATGCAGGCCGATGCCTGCCTGGAAGCCGCCCTGCTGCGCTGGCGCGGCGATGCCCAGGGCACGCAGCAGGCGGCAGCTCGGCGCCGCCGCCGGGGCGCACTGGGCGCTTTGCTGGGAGTTTCCGGCCTGGCCTGCGCCGGCTGGCCGGCCTGGCAGCTGTGGCAGCAGCGCCTGCTGTGGCAAGGCAGCCTGGCCAGTGGCACCGGCATGCAGCGCAGCCTGGATCTGCCCGATGGCAGCCAGCTGCGCATCGATGCCGCCAGCCATGTGGAACTGCGCTACCGCGCCGGCCTCCGCGAGGCCCAGCTGCTGGCGGGCGCGGCCTTCTTCAGCGTGGCGCGCGATACCAGCCGGCCGTTTGTGGTGCAGGCCGGCAACGTGCGCATCAGCGTGCTGGGCACCCGCTTTGGCGTAGAGCTGGAGCCCAACAGCGTGCTGGTGCAGGTCGAATCGGGCCAGGTGCGGGTGGAGCAGCTGGGCAGCCAGCAGCAGATCCTGCTGCAAGGCCAGCAATCGCTGCAAGTGCCGCTGGCAGAGAGCGCAGCTGTCTGGCAGGTACAGGCCCAGCCCCGGTCCGCCGCCTGGCGCGAGGGCGAACTGGTCTTTGACCAGCAGCCGCTGGGCCAGGTGATTGAACGCCTGGGCCGCTACAGCACGCGCAAGCTGCAGATCGATGAGGGCGCAGCGCAGTTGCCGATCAGCGGCCATGTGCGCATCGTGCAGGCCGAGCGCTGGCTGCGCAGCCTGCCGCAGTTGGCACCGGTGCAGGTCAAGGCCCTGGCCGATGGCGGCCTGCAGATCAGCCGACGCAAGGGCTGAGCATCTTTTTTTCAGGGTTTTGCGGCCTCGCTCGTATTTGCTTTCAGAAGACCGGTAGCGCCCCCGGGCCACGGTCTTAGGCCCTCCCCTTCGCTCTTGCTGAAAGCCTTTATGCCTCTCGCTCCTGCGCCATCCGCTTTTTCCTCGCGCTCTTCCACCTTGCACCGCCGCTCTGCGCTGGCCCGCGCCTGCGCTGCACTCAGCCTGGGGCTGCAGCTGCAACTGGCCGCCGCCCAAAGCCTGTCGCTCGATGTACCCGCCCAGCCCCTGTCCGCTGCGCTGAGCCAGTTTGCCCGCCAAGCCGGCCTGCAGCTGACCTATGCCTCCGAGCTGGTGCAAGGCCGGCAGTCGCAGGCGCTCAGCGGCCGCTATGAGCTGCAGCAAGGCCTGGCCCAGCTGCTGCAGGGCAGTGGCCTGCAAGGCCGCATCGCCGGCGGCACCTTGACCCTGGAGCGCACCCCTGCGCCGGCCCCCGCCCCTGCGCCAGCGCAGGACCACACCTTGCCCGTGGTCACCGTGTCGGCCGGCGACCAGTACGTCAACCTGCTGCCTGCACCCTATGCCGGTGGCCAGGTGGCCAAGGGCGTGCGGCTGGGCGTGCTGGGCAATACCAGCAATATGAATGCGCCCTTCAGCACCACCAGCTACACCGCCCAGGCGGTGCGCGACCAGCAGGCCAGCACCATTGCCGAGGCGGTGAACCGCGACCCCTCGGTGCGCTACACCGTGCTGCCCGGCGGCAATGTGGACAACCTCTACATCCGGGGCTTTCCGATCTGGGAAGGCAACTCCGGCGAAATTGCCTTTGACGGCATCTACGGCATTGCGCCCAACTACCGGGTGCGCACCGAGTATGTGGACCGCATCGAGGTCATCAAGGGCCCGGGTGCGCTGCTGTTTGGCATGTCGCCCAACGGCTCGGTGGGCGGCGTGATCAACATCGCCCCCAAGCGCGCCAATGAAGAGGTCGCCAGACTGACCGTGGGCCACAGCTCCGACAGCCTCTGGCACAGCCATGCCGATGTGGGGCGGCGCTTTGGCGATGAGGGCCAGTACGGCATCCGCATCAACGCCAGCAAGTACAAGGGCGATACGGTGGTGGACCAGCAGCGCAGCAATGGCAATGTGCTGGCCCTGGCGCTGGATTACGAAGTGGCGCAGTTCCGCGCCACGCTCGATACCCTGTCGCAGGACGAGCGCATCGACGGCGTGGGCCGGCCCATCATGCCCAGTGGACTCAGCGCGCTGCCGGCCGCCCCCAGTGGCAAGCGCAATGCCTCGCAGGCCTGGGAATGGTCGGACAACCGCGAACGCGCCGTGCTGCTGCGCACCGAGTTCGATGTGACCGAGAAGCTCACCGTGTTTGCCAATGTGGGCCAGTCGCGCGCCGATGTGGACCGCCTCTACGACTCTGCTCCGCGCCTGACCTCGGCCTCCGGTGCCACCAGCAGCACCCCCACCTATGCGGTGTTCGATGTGGACCGCAGCACCATCGATGCTGGCCTGCGCTCCCGCTTTGCGCTGGCTGGCCTGCAGCACTCGGTCACCTTGCAGCTGGCCAGCTACCGCGAAGAGTTCCACCGCGCGCTGCAAGCGGGCAGCACGATCCAGTCCAACATCTATGCGCCCATCGCCAACAGCCCGCAGAGCATTGCCCGGCCCAGCGATATCCCGCGCATCCATGACAACCGCAATACCAGCCTGGCGCTGGTCGACACGGTGGGGCTGCTGAACGACCGCTTGCAGCTGTCTCTGGGGCTGCGCCACCAGGTGATCAAATCGACCAACTTCAATGCGCTGACCGGCGCCACCGCCAATGTCTATGACGAGAGGGTCACCACGCCCGCGCTGGGCGTGGTCTGGCGCCAGGCGCCCAACTGGTCGCTCTACGCCAACTACATCGAAGGGCTGAGCAAGGGCGATATCGCGCCGCCCTCGGCCAGCAACTACGGTGAGGTGCTGCGCCCTTACAAGAGCCGCCAGTACGAGATCGGCAGCAAGTACGACCTGGGTAGCTTCATGGCCACGGCCTCGCTGTTCAGCATCGAGAAACCCAGCGGCGGGCTGAACCAGGGTGTCTACCAAAGCAATGGCGAGCAGCGCAACCTGGGCATGGAGCTGTACGCCTATGGCGAGGCTGCCAAGGGCCTGCGCCTGCTGGGTGGCCTGACCGTGTTGAAGCCGGAAATCACCCGCGCCGCCACGGCCGCGCTGGTGGGCAACCGACCCATCGGCACCTCGCGCCTGCTGGCCAATGTGGGGCTGGAATGGGATGTGCCCACGCTGCAGGGCCTGAGCCTGATCGCCGACCTCGCCTACACCGGCGCCCAGTATGCCGACCAGGCCAACCAACTGCGCATTCCGGCATGGACCCGCGCCGACCTGGGCCTGCGCTACACCACGCGCATCGCCGACCGCAAGACCACCCTGCGCGCCACCGTGCAGAACCTGGCCGACCGCAATGCCTGGGCAGGGGTCACGTCCTGGGGCGCGGTATCGCCGATGGTGCCGCGCACCTTTATCGTGTCGGCATCGGTGGATTTTTAAAGCTGCTCGGCGGGCTTAGCTTTTCTTCTGCGGCCGGTCCCAGTTCGCAATGCTGACCTGCTTGCCGCGCGCCACGCTCAAGGCGCCCGGCGGCGTGTTCTTGGTGATGGTGGAGCCGCCGCCCACGGTACCGCCGGCACCAATGGTCACCGGGGCTACCAACACGCAGTTGCTGCCCACATGCACATCGGCTTCGATGATGGTGCGGTGTTTGTTGGCGCCGTCGTAGTTGGCGGTGATGCTGCCCGCGCCGTAGTTGACCCGCTCGCCAACCTCCGCATCGCCCAGGTAGGCCAGGTGGTTGGCCTTGGCGCCATCGGCCAGGCGCGAGTTCTTGACCTCGACAAAGTTGCCGATGTGCACCTGCTTGCCCAACTGGGCTCCGGGGCGCAGGCGGGCAAAGGGCCCGACCAGCGCGCCTTCGCCCACCTGGGCGCCAGCAGCTTCACCATCGATATGGGTAAACGGGTGGATGACCGCATCGGCCGCGATCTCGGCATTGCTGATGTGGCAGTAGGCGCCAATGCGCGCGCCATCGCCAATGCGCACCTGGCCGCCAAAGATGCAGCCCACATCGATCTCCACATCCTGGCCGCAAAGCAGCTGCGCCTTGCCGCCACGCGCATCGTCGCGCAGGTCAAAACGGGCCGGGTCGGCCATGCGCACACCCAGGGCCATCAGCGCCTGGGCCTGGCGCATCTGGTGGGCACGCTCGAGCTCGGCCAGTTGCTGGGGGCTGTTGATGCCGGCCACCTGCAGCACATCGGCGATGCAATGGCCTTCGACGGCCACGCCATCGGCAACGGCCATCGCCACAATGTCGGTCAGGTAGTACTCGCCCTGGGCGTTGTTGTTGTTCAGCCGGGCCAGCCAGGGCTTGAGCCGGCGTACCGGCACGGCCATGATGCCGCTGTAGATTTCGGTGATCGCGCGCTCCTGCGCATTCGCATCCTTTTGCTCGACGATGCGCTGCACCGTGCCTTCGGCATTGCGCACGATGCGGCCGTAGCCAGTGGGATCGGGCATGTTGACAGTGAGCAGGGCCACGCGGTCGCTGCCTGCGGCACCGAGCAGGCCTTGCAAGGTGTCTGCCTGCGTCAGTGGCACATCGCCGGACAGCACAATCGCCATGCCATCGTCGGCCAGCAGCGGCACCGCCTGCTGCACGGCGTGGCCTGTGCCCAGCTGCGGCTCCTGGCGCGCAAAGGCCAACTGCGTGCTGCCCGCGCTGCTCTGGCCGATCGCCGCCTCCACCTGCTCGGCGCCGTGGCCGGTGATCACCACCGCCGAGCGGGCCTGCAGCTGTGCAGCGGTATCGAGCACATGCTGCAGCAACGCACGCCCGGCCAGCTTCTGCAAAACCTTGGGGTGGCGGCTTTTCATGCGCGTACCCTTGCCAGCGGCCATGATGATGATGTCGAGTGGAGCGTTCATGGTGAATCAGCGAGGCGGCGCCGGGCGCCGCCTCTTAAAGGACAAAACCCTGCGATTATCGCGCGCTCCAACGGCTCCGGGCCTGCACCGGCACAACCGCTTTCCGGCAAAAAAAACAGCCTGCACGGGGCAGGCTGTGGTTGGAGAAGGCGCAGAACTCAGATGTTGTAGAGCATGCTGCCGTCGGTCTTACCCCATTGGAAGCGGGTGAACCAACGGGCTGGCTGCTCGTCCAGGTTGGGCTGGCCACCCTGGTTCTTGGGGAAGTGGTAGACCAGCGGATCCTGGCGCTTGCTCTCGATGACCACCGATTGGCCGGCCTTGAGCACAACCGTGTGGCCGGCATGCAGGACCAAGTCACCCGCTTGCAGGCTGGCCTCGTTGCTCAGACCCAGGCCCAGGGTGATCCAGGCGGTACCTTCGGAGATGCGCAGCACGACATCGCGCTGGGGCACAAAGCTGACGGCCTTGCCGGTGGGCAGAATGCGCATCTCGGCAGCGGCCGACGCAGCGCGGCTGGCACGCGCAGGGCGCGCAGCGATGGAGCCAGCAGACAGAACATGAGATGCAGACATTGCCATGGTGATTTCCTTCACAGGGCCCTGGTGTCAATGCGACCCTAGGGTTTACCCGATATGCGTATCTTGCGCCTTGGCAGCGCCTGCGTCCAATGAATAAAAGAGGGCCGATCGATGCAGCCACAGCATTAATGGTTTACCCTAGGTTTTGGAGTTTCTGCGGCCCCCGGGCCGCGCCAAGCCAGCGGCAGCTATCGAAGCAGGAGCATGATGCAAGCCTGCCCCGGGGATACACCCTGGCGCAGTGTGTACTTCTTGCTACAGTGCCTCCACCATGCCAGACCTGCCTCTGCCGCCTTCCCTGCTCCGCACCCGGCCCATTGCCGTGGGCCATCTGCGCGCCTTTCTGGCGGTGGCCCGCTATCTGAACTTTCGCGCCGCTGCCGAGGAGTTGGCGCTGACCCAGTCGGCCGTCAGCCGCCAGATCCAGGCGCTGGAAGACGAGGTCGGCATTGCACTGTTTCTGCGCCATACCCGCGCGGTGGAGCTGACCAGCGCCGGCGCCCAGCTCCAACGCGCGGTATCCCCCGCTATCGAGCGCATCGACTCGGCCGTGCGCCTGATCCGCCAGACCAGCGGCCGCAAAAGCGTGGCGATCACCACCTGGGCCAGCTTTGCGTCGATGTGGCTGATCCCGCGCATGGAGGCCTTCCAGCGCGACAACCCCGAGATCGACATCCGCATCGATGCCACAGACAACGTGCTCGACCTGGAAACCTCGGATGTGGACCTGGCGCTGCGTTACAGCCTGCCCCAGCACGCCACCGCCAACGCGCAGCGCCTGTTTGGCGAGCAACTGGCCGTCGTCGCCAGCCCCTGGCTGCTGCAAAGCCACCCGCGCATCAGCCAGCCCGCCGATGTGGCCCGCCATACCCTCATTGAGGCAGGCGACGCCCACCGCCTGCAGCACCTGGACTGGCTGACCTGGGAGCGCTGGCTGGAGCTGCATGGCTGCGGCAATCTGCAACCCAAGCGCTGGCTCTACCTCAACTACGCGCACCAGATCGCGCAGGCCGCCCTGACTGGCCAGGGCCTGGCACTGGCACGCATGCCGCTGGTGGCCGATGCACTGGCCAATGGCGACCTGGTCGAGGTACTGCCCGAGTTCCGCATGGATTCCCCCCTCGCCTACTGGCTGATCATCGGCCCGCGCAGCCAGCAGCGCCCCGAAGTGGCCGCCTTTTGCGCCTGGCTGCAGCTGCAGGCGGCCGCTACGCGCACGGCCATTGGTGACCGACCGGCGCCATGAGCGAGGAGCGCAAGCCGCCGAGCATCAACCAGCACCTTCGGCGCGAGGGCAAGCTGATGCTATGGTGGCTGCTGGGGGTGCCGGTGGTCTTGATAACGTTGGCCGCCTTGCTGGCGCCCTATGTACTGAACCACCTCAAAACCTCACCCGACAGCGAAAGCGCCATGACCGAACCACAATTTTGGACATTGATTGAACAGGCCAAAGGCCCAGGTGGCGATGCGGAGCACGCACAGCGCCTTGCGCCGATGCTGGCACAGCGCCCACCGCAAGATATTGTCGATTTTCAAATGCAGCTTGAGCGGTTGCGTGGAAAGGCGGATCAAGGGGATGTCTGGGCTGCCGGGCTGCTGCTCAACCAGGGCCATGGGACGGACAGTGGCTTTGAATACTTTCGCCTATGGCTGATCGGGCAAGGGCAAGCCGTGTACGAGCGCGCATTGACCGACGCCGACTCGCTGGCTGAACTGGCAGAGGTTGTTGCCAGTCATCCCGATGAGGGAGCCGAGTGGGAAGCCTACGGCACTGCCCCTTATTACGCCTACCAGGCAGTGACAGGAAAAGACCTTTTTGACGCGCTGCCCACGCGTCCACCAAAGGGCATGCCAAAAACCACCTGGAATTGGCAGGACTACAGCGACCTGGTGCTGGAGCAGCGCCTGCCACGCCTCTGGGCAAGATTTGGCAAGGACAAGCAGGACTCAGACCTGGCAGTGCAAGCCGCCATCGACGCCTACCAAAGCCCGGAATCGCTTCCAGTCGCGGGCCTGGGCACCGTTTCGCTGGGCGATGTTCTGGTTCACAAGCGCTATGGGCCGGCCCGTGTCAAAACCTTGTTTACCGAAGACGGGCTGCACGTCAATGCCATCATGGTCTTTGACGACCAAGAGCGCACTATGCAGCTGGGGCCGACCGAGCCTGGCAATGCGCTCTGGTCCCGGCCCGCCTCTTGATACACCTGACGTATCAACCCCAAGCAAATCGCACATAGACAGGCCTGAGCACCCTCCCTACAGTCAAAGCGGCTGCCTGCGCGTTCCATACCCGCAGGCAGCCACCTATAACGACACAAGGAGACAGCCATGTTCAACCCTCGCTTTGGCCGCCGCCGGGCGCTGGCGCTGTGTGCGGCGCTGCTCGCGGGCGCCGCCAGCCCGGCGCTGCAGGCCCAGGACTTTCCCAGCAAGCCCATCAAATTCATCGTGCCCTTTGGGCCGGGCAGCGGCACCGATACCTCGGCGCGCTACTACGCCAAAAAGCTGCAGCAGCTCAGCGGCCAGCCGGTGGTGGTGGAGAACCGGCCCGGCGGCAATGGCTTCATAGCGGTCAAGCAGGCCTTGTCGGCCCCGGCGGATGGCTACACCGTCTTTATCGGCAGCAACTCCACCCTGGCGGTGAACACGGCGCTGTTCAAAGCGCTGCCCTATGACCCGCAAAAGGACTTTGCGCCGCTGACGATGATGATGCGCGCGCCGGCCATCGTCGTGGCGCCGGGTGATGCCGATACCAAGCAGCTCAAGGATCTGGTGGCCAAGGCCCAGTCCAACCCCGGCAAGATCAACTTTGGTGCGGGCTCGGCCGGCTACCAGCTGATGGGTGAGCTGTTCAACGATGTGGCCAAGGTGCAGACCGTGCATGTGCCCTTCAAGGGCGCGGGCGAGGTCGCCACCGCCGTGGCCGGCCATACGGTGGATTACGCCTTTGCCGAGGCCACCTCGGTGCAGGAGTTGATCAAGGCCGGGCGGCTGACGGGCCTGGCCGTCGCCTCTGACAGCCGCGTGGCCGCGCTGCCCAACGTGCCCACTGCCCGCGAAGCCGGCCTGCCCGGCATCGAGGCCTACACCTGGGTGGGCGCGATGGTCAACAGCAAGACGCCGGCCGACACCAGTGCCAAGCTGGCGGCCTGGTTCATGCAGATTGCGGCCGAGCCCGAAACCCAGCAGTTCTATGCCAACCTGGGCGCCACGGCGATGAGCGGCGGCCCGGCGCAGATGCGCCAGTTCCAGGCCGATGAGATTGCGCTGTGGAAGCGCATTGCGACCCAGGCCAAGATGGAGCTGCAGTAGGTCTCCGCGCTGACTGGCGCCTGCCAGCAGCCGTCAAAAGAAGCATTCAGAAAAAAGAGCCGCTCCCCCATAAAGGGAAGCGGCTCTTGGATCGAACAGCCAGCCGGGCCAGACCAGCCCGGCAAACCCAGCCTTAGGCCAAGGTGACCCGGGCAAACTTGCGCTTGCCCACTTGCACGACAAAGGTGCCGGCGGGCAGCTTCAGGCCCTTGTCCTCGATCACCACGCCATCCACCCGCACACCGCCGCCGTCGATCAGGCGGTTGGCTTCACTGGTGGAAGGGGCCAGGTTGGCCTGCTTGAGCAGCGCGCCAATGCCCAGCGGTGCGCCGCTCAGCGCGACGTCGGGGATGTCGTCCGGAATGCCGCCCTTGCTGCGGTTGATGAAATCCTGCTCGGCCGCATCGGCCGCTGCGGCGCTGTGGAAGCGTGCAGTGATTTCCTTGGCCAGCAGCACCTTGGCGTCCTTGGGGTTGCGGCCGCCTTCGATCTCCAGCTTGAGCGCGGCGATTTCCGGCAGGCTCATGAAGGACAGCAAGGTGAACCAGTCCCACATCAGGTCGTCCGAGATCGACAGCACCTTGGCAAACATGGTGTTGGCGTCTTCGGTGATGCCGATGTAGTTGTTCTTGGACTTGGACATCTTGTGCACGCCGTCCAAACCCACCAGCAGCGGCATGGTCAGCACGCACTGCGATTCCTGGCCGTACTCGGCCTGCAGATGGCGGCCCATCATCAGGTTGAACTTCTGGTCGGTGCCACCCAGCTCCAGGTCGCTCTTGAGCGCCACCGAGTCGTAGCCCTGCAGCAGCGGGTACAGGAACTCGTGCAGGCTGATGGAGCTGCCTTCGTTGAAGCGGGTGTGGAAGTCGTTGCGCTCCATCATGCGCGCGACGGTGTACTTGGCCGACAGCTCGATCATGCCGCGTGCGCCCAGCTTGTCGCACCACTCGCTGTTGTAGCGCAGCTCGGTCTTGCTCGGGTCGAGCACCTTGTAGGCCTGCTCTTTATAGGTCTCGGCATTCACCTGGATCTGCGCAGCGGTCAGCGGCGGCCGGGTGCTGTTGCGGCCCGAGGGGTCGCCAATCAAGGTGGTGAAATCGCCGATCAGGAAGATCACGGTGTGGCCCAGGTCCTGCAGCTGGCGCATCTTGTTGAGCACCACTGTATGGCCGATGTGGATATCCGGGGCTGTTGGGTCCAGTCCCAACTTGATGCGCAAGGGCACGCCCGTCGCCTCGGATTTGGCCAGTTTTTTGACCCATTCCTCCTGTGGCAGCAGCTCATCCACCCCACGCAGACTTACCTGCAAAGCCTCTTGCACACGGTCGGTAACAGGGTAAGTTGTAACAGTCGATTGATTCATATGGGGTTTCTCAGGTTGCCAGCAAAGCCGAGGGCGTTATACTGCGTCCCTTGCGTTGCAGCGTTTTATTCTAGCCGCGTCTGTCAGACGATGTCCCAAGGGGACTTCATCCAGATCCGCGAACGCTGCGCAATTAGTTTTTTTCGTGCCTTCTTGTTAAGAACACCCTACCGCGCCCCTAGACGCGGTTTGTTTTGGCTCCGTAAACGCAGCCGGCAAGCTGGCATCCATAACCGGGATGGAACATTGAACAACGGATTCATCACTGCTGGCAGCCTCGTCATTCGCCAGTTGGTCAATACCGCCCAAGCACACCCCAAGCGTCTCGCTGCAGCACTGGCCGTCATGTTGATGACCGGTGGCGGCGCCGCTTTTGCGGTCGCTGAGCTGGGCCCCAATCCGTCCGACATGCCTGTGCAGACCGTGGAATACCCCGTCGAGTCGCTGGCTTCGGACATTTCGATCGCAGACCTGGTCGACGGACCAGGTTTTTCGTTGTACCGCACCGACGAAGTGCGCAGCAACGACACGCCAGAGTCCCTGTTGCGCCGCCTGGGCGTGGCGGACCCGGCTGCCGCAGCCTTCATCCGCAGCGATGCCAAGGCGCGCAGCGCCATCATTGGCAAGGCTGGCCGCCAGATCACCGCCGAAACCACCCAAAGCCATGAGCTGACCAGCCTCACGGTGCGCTGGGCGGGTGACAGCAGCGATGTGTTCCAGCGCTTCAGCATCCGCAAGGCCGATGGCAAGTTCGACACCCTGACCGAATTCCTGCCGCTGACCCATGGCACGCGCCTGTCGGGCGGCATCATCCGCAGCTCGCTGTATGCGGCCACCGATGCCGCCAGCCTGCCCGACAACGTCTCGAACCAGATGGTCGAGGTGTTTGCCGACAAGATCGATTTCCGCCGCGCGCTGCGCGCTGGTGACCGCTTCTCACTGGTCTACGAAACTCTGGAAGCCGATGGCGAAGTGCTGGGCACCGGCCGCCTGCTGAGCGCCGAGTTCCGCAACAACGGCAAGACCCATGAGGCGCTGTGGTTCCAGGACTCGCCCAAGGACAAGGGCGCGTACTACAACTTCGCCGGCGAAAGCGGCGAGCGCAGCTACATCAGCTCGCCGGTCAAGTACACCCGCGTATCCAGCGCCTTTGCGATGCGCGTGCATCCCATCCACAAGACCTGGTCCGCCCACAAGGGTACCGACCTGGCTGCCCCGCAAGGCACGCCCGTGCGCACCGTCGGTGATGGTCTGGTGACCTTTGCCGGCGTGCAAAACGGCTACGGCAATGTGATCTACATCGACCATGGCAACAAGCACGAAACCGTCTACGCCCACCTGAGCCGCATCGCCGTCAAGCAAGGCGCACGCGTGGGCAAGGGTGATGAGATCGGTGCTGTCGGCCAGACAGGCTGGGCCACCGGCCCGCATCTGCACTTTGAGTTCCGCGTTGCCGGTGAGCAGCGTGACCCGCTGGCCATGGTGGCCGAGAGCGAAACCAGCAAGCCGATCAGCCGCCAGGCCCGCGCCAAGTTTGACAACCTGGCCAACAGCATGCGCCTGGCCCTGAATGACCAGATGCTGATGCTCGAGACCAGCGCCAACCAGTAAGCCAATAACGCAGTAAGCAGCGCGTAACAGCCGCTGCCACCGCCCCCAGGCCCCCACAATCTTGGTATTGTTGGGGCCTTTGCTTTTGCAGGCTCAACAACGATGACTGAACGCTTTATTGGCCTGATGTCCGGCACCTCGCTGGATGGGGTGGATGGTGTGATTGCCCAATGGCAGGACGGCCGCATGGAGGTGCTGCAGTACGCCAGCACCGGTTTTGCCCCCGAGCTGCGCGCCGAGCTGCTGGCGCTGAACAGCGCTGGCGAGCACGAGCTGCACCGCGCCGCATTGGCAGGCAATGCGCTGGCACGCAGCTATGCGCAGGTGGTCGATCGGCTGCTGGCACGCAGCCAGCTGCAGCCCGGCGATATCACCGCCATTGGCGCCCATGGCCAGACCGTGCGCCACCAGCCGGGCCTCTGGGATGCCACCGGCTACACCTTGCAGCTCAACAACCCGGCGCTGCTGGCGGAGCTGAGCGGCATTGCCGTGGTGGCCGATTTCCGCAGCCGCGATGTGGCCGCTGGCGGCCAGGGTGCGCCGCTGGTGCCGGCCTTCCACCACAGCGTGTTTGGCGGTGCGGGCAGCCTGCGCTGGGTGCTCAACATCGGCGGCATCTCTAATATCAGCCGCCTGGAAGGCGATGACATCCGGGGCTGGGACTGCGGCCCCGGCAATGCGCTGATGGACCACTGGTGCCAGCTGAACACCGGCAATCCCTATGACGATGGCGGCAGCTGGGCGGCCAGCGGCCAGGTGATTCCAGATTTGCTGGCGGCCTTCATGGAGGAGCCCTTCTTTCAGCTGCCACCGCCCAAGAGCACCGGGCGCGACCTGTTCAACTCCGCCTGGCTGGCCCCCTTGCTGGAGCGCCATGCGCCGGGCGCCGCGCCTGCCGATGTGCAGGCCAGCCTGACCGCCTTTACCGCACTGGCCATTGCGCAGGACATGCAGCGCCATGGCGCGGCCGAGGGCCAGACCTTGATCGTCTGCGGCGGCGGCGCGCTCAACCAGAACCTGATGCAGCGCCTGGCCGATCTGCTGCCTGGCATGGCGGTGGACAGCTCGGCGGCGCATGGACTGCCACCGCTGCAGGTAGAGGCCAGCGCCTTTGCCTGGCTGGCCCGCCAATGCTGGCAGAGCCTGCCCGGCAACCTGCCGGCGGTGACCGGGGCACGCGGGCCCCGGGTGCTGGGTGCGATCTATCCGCGCTAGTGGTTAAGCATCCCCGCCATCGGGCGCCGGCTTGACCGGTTCATCCTTGTCGAGCTGGCTGAACACCAAGGTGGCGGCCAAGGTCATCAAGGCCACCGTCAGAAAGGTCGCGTGGATGGCGCGCAGCGACTTGTCCGGGTCGGTGATCCAGCGGTCGGCATAGCCCGACAGCAGCGCGCCGGCCAAGGCCACGCCAATCCCCATGGCCAGCATCTGCACCATCGACAAAAGGCTGTTGCCGCTGCTGGCAAACTCGCCGTCCAGGTCCTTCAGGGTGACCGAGTTCATCGCCGAGAACTGCATGGAGTTGAAGCCGCCAAACACAAACAGCTGCAGCAGCAGCAACCAGGGCGGCTGATGCGCGCTGGTCAACGCAAAGCTGGCCAGCATGAAGGCCACCATCACCGAGTTGACCTGCAGCACGCGGCGGTAGCCAAAGTGCTGCACCGTCTGCACCGCAAAGCGCTTGACCAGCATGCTGCCCATGACGGTGGCCAGCATCATCATGCCGGCATTCATCGGCGCCATGCCCAGGCCCACCTGCAGCAGCAGTGGGATCAGGAACGGCGCAGCGCCCGTGCCAAAGCGGGCAAACAGATTGCCCAGCAGGCCCACGCGCAGCGAGCGCACGCGGAACAGCATTGGCGGGAACAGCGGCTCGGGCACGCGCAGCGCATGCATCCAGTAGCTGGCCAGGCTGGCCAGGCCAAACACCATCAGCACCACCACCATCGCCATGCCCAGGCCCATGCCGGACATGCCATCCAAGGCCACCGAAATGGCCACCATGCCGAATGACAGCAGCGCATAGCCCAGGCCGTCAAACTTCCTCGGCACCGACCAGGTGGTCTCGGGCATCCAGCGGCGCGCCGCCCAGACGCCGAACAGGCCCACCGGTACATTGATCCAGAAGATCCAGTTCCAGGTGGCGACCTCCACCAGCCAGCCGCCCAGGGTCGGGCCCAGCAAGGGGCCGATCTGGCCGGGGATGGCGATGAAGCTCATCGCGCGGATGAAATCGCCCTTGGGATGGCTGCGCAGCACCGCCAGGCGCCCGACCGGCAGCATCATCGCGCCGCCCACGCCCTGCACCACACGCGCGGCAATCAGAAAGCCCAGGCTGGGCGAGAGCGCGCACAGCACCGAGCCCAGCACAAACAGCGCAATCGCCCACATGAAGACGCGGCGCGTGCCAAAGCGGTCGGCGATCCAGCCCGAGGCCGGAATCAGCATTGCCGTGGTGAGCGAGTAGGCCACGATGACCGACTGCATCTTCAGCGGGCTTTGGCCCAGCGAATGCGCCATGGCCGGCAGCGCGATGTTCAGGATCGTGGCATCGAGCGACTGCAGGAAAAAGGCAATCGCCACCAGCCAGAGCAGGCGCTCCTTGTGGGGCGCGACGGGGCGGGGGGTCAGTTCAGCGGACATGGGCAAAACAAAAGCCGCTGGTCAACAGCGGCTTGTGGCAAGGGGGTGGAGCAGAAGGCAAGCAAGGGAGCCATGCCTTCCATCACGGGCTGCGCGGCTTATACCGAGAAGCTCGATCCGCAACCGCAGGTGGTCGTGGCGTTCGGATTCTTGATCACGAACTGCGCACCCTGCAGGTCTTCCTTGTAATCGATCTCTGCGCCCAGCAGGTACTGGTAGCTCATGGCATCGATCAGCAGCGACACGCCATTCTTGGTCATGGTCGTGTCGTCGTCGTTGGCAATCTCGTCAAAGGTAAAGCCATACTGGAAGCCCGAGCAGCCGCCGCCTTGCACGAACACGCGCAGCTTCAGATCCGGATTGCCTTCTTCGGCAATCAGATCGGCCACCTTGGCCGCAGCGCTGTCGGTAAAGACAATCGGGGTGGGCATTTCCGTCATGGTGTTTTCTGCAACTTCGCTCATGGGAGACGACTCCTGTCTTATTTGATGTACTGCAAAGAATGGTACTCCAATCGCATCTTTTTCGCAGCCCATCGGCTGGGTGACGCCAATTGCAGTGTGGGAATACCCTCAGAGAACGTGTTTACGATCTCACGCCCATAAAAAAACCGCCCCGAGGGGCGGTTTTTGGCAAGTAGCCAGCAATTAACGCTTGGAGAACTGCTTTGCGCGGCGTGCAGAGTGCAGACCGACCTTCTTACGCTCGACTTCACGTGCGTCACGGGTCACGAAGCCAGCTTGGCTCAGTTGCGACTTCAGTGCTGCGTCGTAATCGATCAGAGCGCGGGTGATGCCGTGGCGGGTTGCACCGGCTTGGCCGGATTCACCGCCGCCGTGCACGTTGACCTGGATGTCGAAGGTTTCGACATTGCCGGTCAGCACCAGGGGCTGCTTTGCAATCATGATCGAGGTTTCGCGGCCGAAATATTGTTGAATGTCCTTGCCATTCACAACAATCTTGCCGGAGCCCTTCTTCAGAAACACACGGGCGACGCTGGATTTGCGACGGCCGGTGCCATTGTTCCAATCACCAATCATCTCGGGACTCCTTAGATTTCCAGCACTTTAGGCTGTTGGGCGGTGTGAGGATGCTCATCACCACCGTAGACCTTCAGCTTCTTGATCATGGCGTAGCCCAGAGGACCCTTGGGCAGCATGCCCTTGACAGCCTTTTCGAGAGCACGGCCAGGGAACTTCACTTGCATGTCGCGGAAGTTGGTGGCAGTGATGCCGCCTGGGAAGCCCGAATGACGGTAGTACACCTTGTCCGTGTTCTTGGTACCAGTGACCTTGATCTTGGAGGCGTTGATGATGACGATGTAGTCACCGGTGTCAACGTGAGGTGTGTAAATGGCTTTGTGTTTGCCGCGCAGACGGAGTGCCACTTCGCTGGCGACACGTCCGAGCACCTTATCGGTGGCGTCAATCACAAACCACTCGTGTTGCACCTCAGCGGGTTTTGCGCTGAATGTAGACATGAGTTTTCTCTTTCAATAGAGGGTTTGGCGAATCCTTTTCCGCGGTCGGTGCTTCTTCTAGACGCAACTCTCGTCACGCAGGAAGCCTCTTAGGCGGTACTCCCTCACATGCAGCGCCTGGGCACTGCAAGCAAAGTCTTCGCCGCGGGATTCATAAAAATCGCTGCGAAGCTCTCCATTATAAAAGTTTTTCGGCAAGACGTAAAGTGCCTCCTTACATCCCGCAAACCGGCTCTGTTCGGGCATTTTTTCCATGTTTTTGGGGCTTTAGCAGCTGCAGCATGCCCCTTTGGCGCCGTAGCGCGGCGCATATCGCTACCATTGGCGCCCTATGTTCAGTTACCGCCACGCCTTCCATGCCGGCAATCACGCCGATGTGCTCAAGCACTCCATCCTGATTGCCTCCCTGCAATACATGACGCAGAAAGAGGCGGCATTGGTTGCACTGGACACCCATGCCGGGGCGGGCCTGTACCGCCTGGACGGCGACTACGCCACCACCAGCGCCGAGGCCGACGAGGGCATTCGCCGCCTCGAAGGTGTCAAGGACCTGTGCCCCATGCTGCAGGACTATGTGGACATGGTCAAAGCCTTCAACACCAGCAACACCTACAAGGTCTACCCGGGCTCGCCCTTTATCGCGCAACGCCTGCTGGGCGATCGCGACAAGCTCAAGCTGTTTGAGCTGCATCCCACCGACTGCCGTTCGCTGAGCGGCAACATCGCGCAGTTGAAGGCCGGCCGCCAGGTCCAGGTGCTGCTGGAAGACGGTTTCGAGGGCGTGAAGAAGTTCCTGCCCCCACCATCGCGCCGCGCCTTTTTGCTCTGCGACCCGAGCTACGAGATGAAGACCGACTACGGCCGTGTGCTCGACATGGTGGCCGACAGCATGCAGCGCTTCCCCACCGGCACCTATGCGGTCTGGTACCCGATCATTCCGCGCCAGGAAGCCCATGACCTGCCGCGCCGCCTCAAGACCCTGGCCAACAAATTTGGCAAGAGCTGGCTCAATGCCGAGCTGACGGTCAAGAACAGCAAGATCACCACCGCCATGCGCCAGGGTGAGGAAAAGCGCCCCGGCCTGCCCGCCAGCGGCATGTTCCTGATCAACCCGCCCTTCACCCTGAAGGACCAGCTCAAGACCGCCCTGCCCCAGATGGCCGAGCTGCTGCAGCAGGACAGCAATGCCGGCTATGTGCTGGAGAGCGGCGGCAAGTAAGCCGCGCCCACCCGGTCCGCCCGCATAGAAAAACGCAGGCCATCCATCGGATGGGCCTCAGATTGTTGATAAACCCCCGTTTTTTCAAACGGGGGTTTTTTTGTTGCCGCTATGCGAAGCGATACGCAGGCCCAGGCAGCTGCGCGCCGCCAAACTTTTGCTTTGCGTGGTGCGCTTGC
>Ga0308156_1001214_pt1 | contig 33425 bp, 28 predicted proteins | sample PhyAR2_FD_201041 | JGI IMG/M metagenome (GOLD analysis project Ga0308156, IMG submission 201041) | Phyllosphere microbial communities from UC Gill Tract Community Farm, Albany, California, United States - DLSL A.R2 | ecosystem: Host-associated > Plants > Phyllosphere > Unclassified | place: USA... | reverse complement strand
CCAGAACCTAGGCCTGCAATAATGGTTGCTGCGAAAAAAATCGCTAAAGGTAAAAACTGAGGAAACTTACGGCATTTATATAAAAGATGGCTGGCAAGCTTCTCTAAAGCACCATTTGCCAAAGCAAAGTTATAAAACAAAGTGACGGATAAAATAATAAAGAAAATTTTGACAGGCCATAATTCAATAACTTCGGAAGGCTTAAGCCCCATACCAAAGCAACCAATCAGGTAGGCAAACGCGATTGTAAAAAATCCAATATTAATTTTTGTTTTATAACCTAAACCGATAGATACAGCTAAGGCCATCAGCATCAATGCAGTCATATTATCTTCCTTGATAAATATATAAACATCTAAACATATATATGTTTGGTTTTTTGTATTACACAGAACTATGCTAGTATTGTCAAATCGATTTCATAATGTTTAACGCAAATGCTTGATGAGACTGCATTTAAAAATTTTAAATTGCCAAGATATGAAAAGGTCCGCTGGGAACTTCAAAAACTACTGATTCAGTCAAAATGGACAGTCGAAGAGCCTATTCCGAGCGAACAAGAGCTTGCTCAAATGTATAGCGTATCGGTAGGAACTGTAAGAAAAGCTGTAGAAGGATTGGTTGAAGACGGCTTGTTAGTTAAACAACAAGGAAAAGGAACTTTTCTTAAACAACCTAATTTTGAAAACTCACTCATCCGTTTTTTTAGACTTCGTAATAAAAAAGGCGAGTTCATTCAGCCACAAGGGCAAATCAAAAAAATAGAAGTGTGTGACGCAATACCAGAAGTAAATGCCGAGCTGGGGCTGGGGCTTACCGAAAAATTGCTTTATATCGAGCGTGTCCGCAAAGATGAAGAAGTCGTTGTGTTAAGTGAACGAATCTGGTTGCCTGAACCTTTATTTAAAAATCTGGAAGAAATTCCGATCGCGGAGTTTGGTAATTTACTTTATCCTTTTTATTATCAACACTGTGGTCAATTTATTTCTTCTGCAACAGAGCGATTAACTTTTGAGAAAAATATTAAAGATAACTATTTAGACAATAAGCCTGAAGAGCCTTTGGTGAAAGTGTGCCGTATTGCTAAAAATCTTGAAGGAGTAACAGTTGAATACCGAGAGTCATTTGGTTTCGCTGATAATTTTCATTATGAAATAGCAATTAACTAGTTATTTTTTAATTCTTGATTATATAGAGTTGCAAAGATCCAAGAGAGGTAGAACAAAACTACCTCTTAGTTTTGCATAGGGTTTAAGGTATTCGAAAAACCCTGACTAGGTATGCCCAACTATTTATTTATCCGCTTCTCAAGCATTTCCATGAAAGTTTTTAAAATATTATTGTGGTTTTTGCCTTTGTGAGTAATTAAGCATATAGGTGTGCTGTAATGCATTTTTTCCTTTGAAACAGCTTGCATAACACCATCTTCAACCCATTTTTTTGCGTAGTGGTCGGGTAAAAAGCCTAAAAATTTTCCAGTTAAAATCAGAAATGCAATCCCTTCACGGTCACTTGCTGTCGCTTTACAATCTAAAAGCTGGTGCAACTTGGCTGCTTCTGGTGTGATCGCATAATTAGGAAGCACTGCTTGCCATTTTTTTAACTCATCTAAGTCCATCTTGCTGCACTGGCCAAACAATGGATGGTTTTTACCGCAATATAAAAATGAACTTTCGCTATATAAATCAAAATAGTCTAGGCCAGACAGCGGAGTAACAAGAGGAATAACACCCGCATGCAAACGGTTGTCTAGCACACGGCACTCAATATCTGACAAGGTACTCATACTAATATTAATAATAACTTCGGAGTGCTCTTCAGCAAGTTGAGTCAAGGTGTTGGTAATATAGCCACTTGGCATGGTGACTAAATTATTAATAATGCCTATGTTGAACTCGCCTTTAAGGCGATTATGCATTTGGTTAACTTTAGAGCGAAAGTCTTCAATCGCTGCTGTGAGTACTTCGATATATTCTAAAATTTCCCGTCCTTCATCGGTAAGTGCAAAACCTGCGCGGCCACGTTGGCACAGCCGAATACCCAGACGATTTTCTAAATCACTCATATGCAAACTAATTGCAGAGCGACTAATGCCAAGAATACTTTCGGCAGATGTAAAACTATGACAGTCGCAAACCGTTTTAAATATTTTGAGAAGTTTTATATCAAAATCAGTGACTTGATTTAATTTTTTAGGCTTCATTTAGTTTTGTTTTTTTAAATCTAAACTCAAGATAATTTGAATTTATCAAACTTATCACGCTATGTACACTCAAATCATAATTTGAAAATAAACAGGAATGGTTATGTTTGATACGGATAAATTCAGCGACTCTGAGCATACTTTGGATGCGATTCAAACCAATAATAATATGCACATAAATTATCAGGCACACTGGATGCCTTTTTCTGCAAATCGAAACTTTGCTAAAGACCCGCGCATGATTGTGGGTGCAAAAGGGTCATATCTGATTGATGATTCGGGCCGTGAAATTTATGACTCACTTTCAGGTTTATGGACTTGTGGTGCAGGTCATACGCTTCCTGAAATTCAGCAAGCTGTGAGTACTCAGTTGGCAAAGTTAGATTACTCTCCAGCATTTCAGTTTGGCCATCCACTGTCATTTCAATTGGCTGAACGAATTATTCAACATATGCCTGAAAAATTGCAGCATGTGTTTTTTACTGACTCGGGTTCAGAGTCTGCCGACACCGCAATTAAAATGGCGCGTGCCTATTGGCGAATTAAAGGCAAACCAAGCAAAACCAAGCTGATTGGTCGTGCACGTGGCTATCATGGGGTCAACGTTGCAGGAACGAGTCTTGGTGGTATCGGTGGTAACCGTAAAATGTTTGGTCAGCTCATGGATGTAGACCATTTACCGCATACCTTACAGCCCGATTTAAGTTTCACTAAAGGCTGTGCTGAAACTGGTGGTGTAGAGCTTGCCAATGAAATGCTCAAGTTAATTGAGTTACACGATGCATCGAATATTGCTGCGGTTATTGTAGAACCTGTTTCTGGTTCGGCAGGTTGTATTGTGCCGCCGACTGGTTATTTAAAACGCTTAAGAGAAATCTGCGATCAACACGATATCTTGCTGATTTTTGATGAAGTCATTACGGGATTCGGGCGCATGGGGACGTGGACGGCTTCAGAATATTTTGATGTTACGCCAGATATTTTAAATTTTGCCAAACAAATTACCAACGGCGCTATTCCACTCGGTGGTGTGGTCGCAAGTCATGAAATTTATGACGCTTTTATGCAGCAAGACTTACCTGAACATGCTGTCGAGTTTACCCATGGCTATACCTATTCGGCGCATCCGGTGGCTTGTGCGGCTGCTTTAGCAACACTCGATGTTTTAGAGAAGAAAAATTTAATTCATCAATCGGCTGCACTGGCTCCAAGCTTTGAAAAACTCTTACATGAGTTAAAAGGCGCTCCAAACATTATTGATATACGCAACTGTGGCTTGATTGGGGCAGTGCAATTAGCGCCACGTGATGGCGATGCCACCATTCGAGGCTTTGAGCTTGGTATGAAACTCTGGAAAGAGGGATTTTATGTACGCTTCGGAGGCGACACGCTTCAGTTTGGTCCAATGTTCAACAGCACTGAGGCAGATATTGACCGCTTAATGAATGCCGTGGGCGATGCACTGCACCAAGTGAATTAAGGCATATAGACATTTTATGGGTATCTATAAATTCAATGGATGCTCTTCAACATCTAAATGAAAAATACAGTTTGATCTGCAAACCGATTGTAGTAAGGAGTAACAACAATGACAAATGGCCTAGAAAATTTTAGCTATGACGAAGTTTCAACTGAAAATAGTACGCATAGTGAACAAGCCAAAAAAGTGCTAGGGCATTTCATTCAAGGAAGAATTGTATCTAAATCGGCAAAAAAACAGCCAGTTTACAATCCTGCAACGGGTGAAATGAGTAAAGAAGTTGAAATTGCTGATGCACAAACAGTGAATGAAGCCGTTCAAGCCGCTGAACAAGCTTTTCCTGCATGGCGAGATACGCCAGTCATTAAACGTGCTCGTGTCATGTTCAAGTTCAAACAATTATTAGAACAAAATGCCGAAAAGATTTGTGCTTTGATTGGGCAAGAGCACGGTAAAATTTCTCATGATGCTCAAGGCGAACTACAACGTGGCATTGAAAATGTTGAATATGCTTGCGGCGCACCAGAGCTTTTAAAAGGGGAATATTCAAAAAATGTCGGTCCAGATATCGACTCATGGAGCGAGTTCCAACCGTTAGGTGTTGTGGCTGGTATTACACCATTTAACTTCCCAGCCATGGTGGCGTTGTGGATGTTCCCAATGGCGTTGGTCTGCGGTAACTGCTTTATTTTAAAACCTTCTGAAAAAGCGCCTTCTGTGGTTTTATACCTTGCAGAATTATTAAAACAGGCAGGTTTACCTGACGGCGTGTTTAATGTGGTGAATGGGGATAAAGAAGCGGTAGATGCTTTATTGCATCATCCAAAAATTCAGGCGGTTAGTTTTGTGGGTTCAACACCAATTGCAGAGTACATTTACCGCACAGCAACGGCGAGTGGTAAACGTTGCCAAGCGTTAGGCGGGGCAAAAAACCACGCGATTATTATGCCGGATGCCGATATTGATAACGTAGTAGCTTCATTATTAGGCGCCGCTTTTGGTTCTTCAGGTGAACGCTGTATGGCACTTTCCGTCGCAGTTGCCATTGGCGATGAAGTTGCTGATGTCGTGATTGATAAGTTAACTCAAGAAATGAAAAAATTGAAGTTCGGTCACTATGCAGATGCAAGCAATGATTTTGGCCCACTGATTACCCAAGCACATAAAGATAAAGTGCAGGCCTATATTCAAAGTGCAGAACAGCAGGGCGCAAAAATTGTGGTAGATGGCCGTGATGCGAAACTAGCAGGCTATGAACAAGGCTTCTTTGTTGGACCAACTTTAATTGATCAAGTCACACCAAACATGACCAGTTATCAACAAGAGATTTTTGGTCCTGTGTTGCAAGTTATGCGTGTTGACACGATGCAAGAAGCAATGCAACTCATTAATGATCATGAATATGGCAATGGTACTTGTATCTATACTCGTGATGGGGAAGCAGCACGCTATTTTAGCAGTCATATTCAAGTCGGTATGGTGGGTATTAATGTGCCTTTACCTGTACCTGTGGCTTACCATAGTTTTGGTGGTTGGAAACGTTCGTTATTTGGTGATTTACATGCTTATGGTCCAGATGGTGTGCGTTTTTACACACGCCGTAAAACCATTACGCAACGCTGGCCATCTGCACAAGTCCGTGAAGCAAAACAATTTTCAATGCCAACTCTAAATTAATTATTGCAACAAGGGGAAGACATCAGTTTTCCCTTTTTCATTACCGTAGGATTTTCAAACATGTAATAGATTTTTATATGGATATATTTTTAAGGATTGAAATATGAATAATGATAGAACAAAAAAATTAGGCGAAGGACTTTCAAATCGCCATATCACAATGATTAGTATTGGCGGTGTTATTGGCGCAGGATTATTTGTCGGTTCATCTTCTGCAATTGCCAAGGCTGGCCCAGCAGTTATTCTTGCTTACTTAATTACCAGCATTATGGTATTTCTGGTGATGCGAATGTTGGGTGAGATGGCCGTTTTAGAGCCGGACACCGGTTCATTTTCTACCTATGCGCGTAAAGCGATCGGGCCGTGGGCAGGTTTCACAATAGGTTGGTTATATTGGTGGTTTTGGGTACTCGCGATTCCGGTAGAAGCCGTCGCAGGTGCTGAAATTTTACATTCATGGTTTCCAAGCGTTTCTGTATCTATTTATGCATTTTGTTTTATTGTCTTTCTAAGCTTAGCTAACTTTTTTAGTACCAAAAGTTTTGGTGAGTTTGAGTTTTGGTTTTCCTTAGTCAAAGTGGTTGCTATTATTGGATTCATTATTATTGGTGTTTTAGCAATTTCAGGTTTTTGGCCTTTAGCCAAAAATGTTAGTGGGGTTGCCAATTTATACAATAATGCTGGTTTTATGCCGCACGGTCTGGGCGGAATCTTATCTGCAATCTTAATTACGGCATTTTCATTTTTTGGCGTAGAAATTGTATCAATTGCCGCAGCCGAGTCATCAAACCCTAAACAAAAAATCAGACGTGCAACCAATCTGGTGTTGTATCGTATTATTCTTTTCTTTGTGGTTTCAATGTTTATTGCAGTCTCACTTATTGATTGGCGTTCACCAGACTTACAAAAGTTCGGGACATTCCAATACGTTTTAATGACCTTGAACGTTCCGGCGACTAAAATCATCATTGATACAGTTGTGTTTATTGCAGTTGCAAGTTGTATGAATGCAGCGATTTATACATCTTCACGCATGTTATTTCGTTTGGGTACGCGTAATGAAGCGCCTCAAGCAGTTACTAAAGTCAATTATGCAGGTGTTCCCGCAATTGCAGTATTCTCTTCAACTTTTATAGGTTTGATTTGTTGTATTATTAATTATGTATTCCCTGGAAAAGTGTTTAGCTTATTGCTCTCAAGCACAGGGTCAATTGCTTTGCTAGTGTATTTAGTCATTGCTTTCTCGCAATTGCGTTTAAGACATAAACTAGAAGCAGCTGGAGCGGAAATTCCATTTAAAATGTGGTTATTTCCATGGTTAACTTGGTTTGTGATTATTATTATTCTAAGTGTATTGGCTTATATGTTCTTATCACCAGCTTATAGTTATGAAACCACTTTATCTTTGGGCGTAACTTTGGCGGTGGTTGTTTGCGGGTTGGTTGTCACGCGAAAGCGTAAAGCAACCAGAGCGGTTGCCATAAATTTAGATTAATTATTTAAAAATTAGATTGCTTATAATTAAAAAAGAGACCGTAAATGGTCTCTTTTTTCTCTTATCCCAAAATAAAAGTGAGTTATTTCTGAGTTGTATCCACAGAAACTAAAACAGATAAACCAGGACGCAACAACTTAATATCTGCTTGGTTCTCAACAAGTTTGATGCGTAACGGAAGGCGCTGAACAATTTTAGTAAAGTTACCAGTCGCATTGGTTGCAGAAATTGGAGAGAAAAATGCGCCAGTCGATGGTGAAAAGCTGTCTACCACACCTTTTAATTCAATATTATAAGCATCGACATAGACTTTAACCGGTTGTCCGATTTTGATTTTTTTTAACTCAATTTCTCGAAAGTTTGCCTCTACGTAGACTTGATTTAAAGGCACAACAACCATTAATGGATTGCCAGCGCCAACAAAGTTACCGACGTTGGCAGACTTCTGACCAATCATGCCATCGATAGGCGCTCGAACTTCTGTATAGCTTAAATTTAGTTTTGCTTTATCAAGTGCGGCTTGAGCTTGTTTAAGGGCAGCTTGTTTCGCTTGTACCTGAATCTTATATTGGTTGAGTTGATATTGAGCGTCTATTACTTTTTCTTTGCTGCTGTCTAAGTCAGCATATTGCTCAGTCAATGTGGTTTTTGACTGCTGTGTAATTAATCTCGACTCGGCACCGAGTGCCTGTAATTGCTCATAACGCGCCGTATTATCTTTTGTGAGTTTAATTCCAGCTTCTACTTTTCTAAGTTGAGCCTCTGTTTCCCGAATAACTGTCGGTTGTCTTTCTACGGCTAACATGGCTTCGCTTAAGTCAGCTTGTGCCTTCGCATAATTAGATTCAGCTTCAGCCAAAGCAGTTTGATAATCACGTGGATCAATGCGTGCTAAAAGTTGCCCTTTTTTTACAGTCTGATGATCTTTAATATAAATTTCTTCAATATTACCAGACACTTTCGGGGCAATGGTTGAGTACTCTACATCCACACGCGCATCGTCAGTTTTTACCATCGATGAGGGTAAAAAAATAAGTTTTAAAACCCACAAAATAGAGGCTAAAACAATAATGAATGCGATAACCATAACCCAATGCTTTTTAAGATATTGCACCTTTGTTAACTTGGGTGGTTCAGTGTGGGTGTTATCTTGGGCTTCGAGAGTACTCATAAAGATTTTCCTGAGTTATGACTATTCATTAACTTAATGAGAGCAATACGTGGTGGGTAAGTTCTAACGGGCAAAATCAGCATAACAATGAACAAAATTGCTGTAAGTCCGGCCAAAATCAGATATTGATCGCTAATGACTAAAACAGATTGCTGCGCTTGAATCGCAGAATTTAAGGCCGATAAACCGCCTGAAACCCGTTCTGCGCCATTTTCAGTCAGTACAGGTGGGGTAAGAGGGTTAATAACAGGGCCTTGAATATTTTGAAAAATATGTTGGGCTGTATTTTCAATCAGTCGTGTTGAGTGATATTCACCGCGTACTCGGTTCACCCAATCCAAAATACAAACACCAAGTACGCCACTGATTGCACGTGGGGTATTAATCATCGGTGAAGCATAAATTGCCATGGTTGGATGTACGCTGTTTGTACCCATCATGAGCAATGAGAGCACTACACAGGTTTGTCCCAAACATGAAATTGCATGCCAAAAATAGAACTGATCTTGGTTCCATGTTGTGTCGAGTTGGCTTGCACCTAGGCAGCCTGCAATCACCAGAAGCAAACCAAAGCCATGCACATAGCGGCTGTCGACCCAAGCTTGATTTAAAAGCTTAACCACAATGGGAATATAGATAAATTGCAATGCCGCAATTTGTAAACCAATCCACATAGTTTGAGTCGGTTTATAGCCGTGTACAGCACTCAGGTAATTGAGTGGTAATGTACTTGTCGACATTCCAATAATCACAAAACAAAAAAGAGCAAAAATGGCATAAGCAAAATTTCGTATTTCGAGCATTTGCGGCTTAATTAATGGGGATGGAGAACGCCATTCATGTATGAAAAATAGCGGTAATGTAATGGCGCTTATTAAAGCCAATACACTAATCAATTTAGAGTTGAACCAATCTAGATGGTTGCCATGTAATAACATGGTACTCAGGCTTGCTAAGCTGATAATCGCTAAAATAGCGCCTGTCCAATCGTAAGTTTTTATTCTTGAATAATTTAAAGGGTCTTGAGGAATTCCAAAATAAACCAACGCAGCACTTAAGGCACAAAACGGAATGGTTTGAAAGAAAATCATTTTCCAGCCAATCACATCTAAATAAAAGGCAGAAAGCGCAGCACTTAAGTTGGGAAAGAAAGTCGCAGTTAATGCATAGCAGGCTAAGCCCCATAGTCGAATATCTGGCCCCAGAAATCTGAGTGCACAGGCCATGAGCAAAGGAATGGTTAGGCCATTGGCAAGGCCTTGTAAGGCGCGCAATAAATAAAATATTTCAATATTGGGACTAAAAGGAATTAAAACGCTAGAGAAGAGGCAAAGCCCTATGGCAAAAAGAAGAACTCTTCGCATAGAAAAAATGACCGCCCAACTGGTCGAAAGGATCATGCCAATAATCATGGCACTGGCATAAATACTGTTGACCCAATAACCCGAGTCGACACTAATGCCCATAGCTCCACGTATGTCGACTAAGGTAATGCTGGTGATTCGGTTATTAAATTCGACAGTCATTGCAGCAAATATTGCACCTGCTAAACCGATGAGTGGCTTTGTATTCATCTTTTACCTTAAATCTTAAACATCAATTCATTGCACGGAGCAGATATTTACTGTACTGTACCGATCGGTACTGTACTCTCTAATTAAATTGCCGTCAATTCTCGATTTTGAACTTTTCGATGAGTTACACTAGGAAAGAAATCGCTAAAATTTTTATAAGGTCACTATGTCAGTTACTACTAAAGCCAATGAAAAAGATCAAAAAATTCTGGATGCAGCAACAAAGTTTTTTTTGACTCATGGTTTTAGTGGCACAACAACAGACATGATTCAAAAAGAGGCGGGCGTTTCAAAAGCCACCATGTATGGTTGTTATAAAAATAAAGAAGTGATGTTTGCCGCCGTAATTGAACGGCAATGCACTAACATGCAAGAACAAATTATTTTAGTCGAGACAAAAGCTGAAAACCTACGTTCTGCTTTAACTGAAATGGGGAAAACCTATTTGTGTTTTATATTATCGCATTCAGGTTTGGCTTTTTTTAGGGTATGTATTGCAGAAGCGGTCAGATTTCCAGAATTGTCTGAAAAATTCTTTCATGTTGGTCCACAAAGGCTCGCTAATATTATTGCGGGTTATCTTGAGAAATCATCAAAAAAGGGTGAAATTGAATTAGAGTCTTCTTCGGATATCGCCTCGAATATATTTTTAGCTCTATTACGAAGTGATGCGCATCTTAAGTGTTTGACTCACCCTAACTATATAATATCGGACAATGAAATTGGTTCATGGGTTGAATATGCAGTTGATTTGTTCTTGAAAAATATTAACTACAATGAGAAGTTAAAATAATTTTATAAGTACTTCTAATCTAAAAATTAGCAAGTTTTTTCTTTATTTGAAAAGTCTAGCAATGGTTTCAACTGATTTAGATCTAGTAACACTTGATAGGACCTGACAATCAAGTGCTGCTTTTTAACTTTATATAAACCAAATTATTCGATGTGCTGGTGTAAATTTGGAGGTTCCAACTTCTAGTCTCTTTAAAAAGTGAGCGTTACGTGAGAAGAGTAATTTTAGCTGCTACATTAAGTTTTGCTGTACTAGGTATGCAAGGTTGTCTTTCTTTGCCTAATAAAGTTGATGAAAAACCTGTTGAAAAGAAAAATGAGTATTTTTCAGAAATTGTTAAGTTCAAAGGTTTAAGCCAAACGAAAATTTATGATGCTTCTAAAAACTGGCGAAATAATGTTGTGGATTATGTTTCAAGTCGAAAGGTTATTCAGGCAGATGAAATGAATAAAGTCCTGATAATTAAAGGACATGCAGGGCTGAAATTTGATAATTGTATGGACTGTCTAAGCAAGAATATGATTAAGGTCGCAGATGATTCCTTTAATTATATTTTGAAAATAGAAGTTAAAGATCATCAAGCTAAGCTTACTTTTAGCAATATAGAACCTCGTGACAATCGTAATAATCATTTTTATAAAGATAAAAATGCAGCCATAAAAAATCAATTAAAGAACATTGTGAAAGACTATAAATTTCATATTTTACACCCCAATGCTCAACCTGTAGGCGCGAGTCCAATGTAGTTTTCTTATATGGGCTTATAAAAACATAATTAAAGAGTTAGATAGACCCATGAGAGATAAATATCTAAAGAAAATACGCATTTATCTTTCCTAAGTAGGTGATATCTCTCTCTTTATTATAAAAAAAATAAATATTGCATATAAAAATCTTGAATAAATATTGATTTCCTGTATGCTTAATTTAACTAGAAAAAAGACTTGTAGTAAATCTTCTTTAAGTATCGCAGTTTTAGTCATAATCCTTCGTTTTTTCAGATATTAAGCTCAATTCGTTATTATTTTTTCAAGTTAATTTGTCATTTTTAAATGACTTAAATTATTAAAATTCAAGGATATGTTATGTCTAATACAACTAATGGTACAGTAAAGTGGTTTAACGAAACTAAAGGTTTCGGTTTTATTCAACAAGAATCTGGTCCAGATGTGTTTGCTCATTTTAAAGAAATCGCTTCTTCTGGCTTCAAAACTTTATATGAAGGTCAGAAAGTAACGTTTAATATCGCTCAAGGCCAAAAAGGTCCAAGTGCTGTAAATATTATTCCAGAATAATAAGCGATAAAAAAAGGCCCTGAATATTCAGGGCCTTTTTTATTTATTGTGAATCAACTTACCTGACGATGAATTAATCTTAATTCTAAATTTTCCAAGCCAACGGCTTGATCATTTGAATCAACCAGCTTTAATTTAAGTAAATCATTTGTATTTTTGTGGAAAAATTTAACCACATCTTTATCAGCTTCAATAAAGTTGCTGCCAGATTCAAGCATTGCAAGTAATACAATATTTAAGCTTCTACCTTTTGGCGTGAGTAAATACTCTTTGCGCTCTCTAACGCCGTTTTCCTTATAAATAGATAATTCAAATATTTCTAATTGAATAAGATGTTTTAGTCGATTAGATAAAATTTGCTTTGAGATTCCTGTATTTTCTAAAAATTCATTAAATTTAGTTACCCCATAAAAAGCTTCTCTTAATAAGAGGATGGTCCACGTGTCATTCAATATTTCAGCAATTTGAAAAATCCCACACACATCTGCCGAGAATTTATTGTTTGGAATAATTTGATTTGACATTCAGTGGGGCTCCAATTAGTATGAGTCTATAATTTAGACCTAGCATTCATTAAGGTAGCATTATGCCATTTATAAATATACAAACAATAGAAGGCTTACTAGATAAAGAAAGTAAGGCCGAGCTTTTTAAGCGAATAACAGATTTATTTGTAGAGATTGAAGGAAAGGGAAATACTGCTTTTCGTGAGCATGTCTGGATACGAATTGATGAATATCCTCCTGAACAGTGGCAATTAGGCCACTTACATCCCACAAAAGAGATGATTGAAATAATATCTAAAGCTAACTAACTATTATTCTTCCAGTGGTGTTCGGTGTAGAAATACCGACATAACAAACCTGAATTATTTTTAGAGTAATTCAGGTTATAAAAAATTAATCTGCGAAATGCTTGCCTATTTTTATACGCTCTTTATATCCACCGATGGCGGAACACCAAAAAAGCGTTTATATTCTCTGGAAAATTGCGACAAACTTTCGTACCCGACTTGCATGCTTGTAGATGAAATATCACATTCTTCAGTCATCAATAAGCGCCGTGCTTCGGTCAGTCTCATTCTTTTTTGATATTGTAAGGGACTCATCGAGGTTATATCACGAAAATGCTGATGAAAACTTGAAGCGCTCATACCCATTGTGCTTGCAAGTTCTTCAATGCTAAATGATTTTGCAAAATTTGTTTTCAACCATTCAATAGCTTTCACAATTCGATGGCCTGTAGTTCCCGCCGCTACAATTCGTTTAAGTCGATCACCTTGTGGACTCATCAATAAACGATAAAAAATTTCCTTAATAATAAGGGGAGACAAGATTGGAATATCTTGTGGAGTGTCTAATAGTTTTAATAACCGTATAAAAGCATCATTCAGTTCCGAATTTACGACTCCAACAGCCATTCCTTTTTTTTCAGTATTGGTATCTTTAAAAGGAATATGGGCTTCAAGCATGATTTGGGCAAGCACATAGGGGTCTAGTCGTAGGACTATTGATAGATAAGGTTGTTCAACCGAAGCTTCAAGAACTTGAGCAATTACAGGCAGGTCAATTGCAGTAAAAAGGAAATGATTTGAATCATAGGTATAGGCTTCTTCGCTAAGAATCACCTGTTTTTTCCCTTGAGCAATCATACATAGACTGGCATCCATCATACTGCTATTTGGTTGGGTCAATGTTTCCGCACGAAATAAAGTCAGTCCCATAATAGGCGTTTCGAATGTACCTTTTTCTCGGGTCCATTGATCGACAAGTTGAGCCAGTGTTTCATTATTGCCTAGAGACATATTCGTCATTCAGATTTCACCTATTGTCATCTGTGTTTTTATTGTAGGCATTTCAAATAAGAAAAATAGAGAGAATTGCAACAATTCGGAGGATTAGGCAAATCTGTGAGAGGAATAGAACAACACCTTACAGCTTTCATTTTTATACTGATGAACATGGCAAAAAAGTCGATTGATTAAATCCTGTTGATTCACCGTTTCCACAACGTATTCATGGCTTTTCAAAACAATAGCCGTCAATCAAGGTCCAGCCAAGAAATCGTCTTTATTTAAACATTAAACATGAGAGAAAAAATATGACAATTGAAGTTTTAGGATATGCCGCGCTGTCATCAGAAACTCCTTTAGTTCCGTTTAAGTTTGAACGTAGAACCCCACGTGAAGATGATGTTGTTATTCAAATTGAATATTGTGGTGTTTGCCATTCCGATTTACATCAGGCCAAAAACGATTGGGGATTTAGTGCTTATCCGATAGTTCCGGGTCATGAAATTGTAGGTCGTGTAACCTCGATCGGTGCCAAAGTCACAAAATATAAAGTTGGTGATTTAGTCGGTATTGGTTGTATGGTCGATTCGTGTCGTACTTGTTCGGCTTGCCATTCAGGGCTAGAGCAATATTGTGAAGAAGGTAATATTCAGACTTATGGTGGTGTCGATCGCCATGACCAAAGTCCAACCTATGGCGGATATTCTCAAACCATTACTTGTAGCGAAGATTTTGTATTAAAAGTACCTGAAAATCTGGATGCTCAAGCTGTACCGCCATTACTTTGCGCGGGGATTACCACATGGTCGCCTCTGAGTCACTGGAATGTTGGAAAGGGCAGTAAAGTCGCGGTAGTCGGTTTAGGTGGTCTGGGGCATATGGCAATTAAACTTGCAAATGCTCTAGGTGCGGAAGTGACATTATTTACCCGTTCAGCCAACAAAGAACAAGATGCAAAACAACTCGGTGCGCATCATGTGGTGTTATCAACAGATGAAGCTCAAATGAAATCAGTGTTAAATCAATTTGATTTAATTATTGATACTGTGCCTTATAACCATGATCTTAAGCCTTATATTCCAACGCTAGCTTTAAATGGAACTATTGTGTTGGTTGGATACTTAGGTGAGATTAGCGCAAATTCAGTACCTATGATTTTGGGTAGAAAATCAATTGCTGGCTCGGTGATTGGTGGGATTAAGGAAACACAAGAGTTACTTGATTTCTGTGGTGAACACAACATCGTTTCTGAAGTAGAGATGATTGATATGCAAAATATCAATGAAGCTTTTGAGCGTATGTTAAAGAGTGATGTGAAATATCGTTTTGTGATTGATATGAAAACTTTATCTGATCATTAATCTAGTTCGATCTGGGTTGTGCATCTTTTAGAAAGGTGCACAGCTTATAGCCTTAATCAAAATGTAAATTTTGATTGTGTAGTTAAGTAAATTGATAGGGAGAACTTATTTGTCACCCTATCAATTTTAAACATACGGCTAATTTTTTCATGTTCTACAGCAATACAATGTTTAGGATCAGCGGCAAAAAAGTTTTCAGAATCGGTAATGAATCATATTTATAGAAAAATTATTGTCTTTTCATATGTAAGCAAAACTTACTAAATTTTCACAAAATAAATATTTCTTAATTACTCTTTTTGTAAATTTCCAATACGATAGCCATTATTTTTAAATAAATCCTTTCCACTTACTTTACGAGCCTAAATAACGGTTTTAAGTCTTTTACACATTAGAGAGTGAAGAGTATTTAATTGAAATTATTAGAGAATAAAGATATAGATAATTCGTGATAAGGGCCAGTAATAGAAAAAATCACACATTATTTTTGTTATATATGTCGCATAAATAATAAATACTGGGAATTGTATAAGTTTATGATTGAATTACATAAAAATACAAATACAACTCAAAAAAATAGCTAACCTAAAAATCTTTTTTTAGAGTATTTATTGAAATGTGTAGCAAAGCTACAAAATCCTGTGGTTTTATCTCATTAGTTGCTACCTGCTTATTCATAGTGCCAAGTCTAGCATCAGCTGAGGTAACTACTCATATACATCATGATAGTGATATCCCTGTTGCCACAGCAGTTGAGATTCCTTCAGATCATTCGGTTATATATCTATCCGGTAAGTTACCTAAACTACAAAACGCATCATCATCCTCTACAAATCCATATATGGCTTATGGAGGAGATACTAAAGCACAAGCAATATCGGTGTTAAAAGATATTGAAAACACTTTAGGTCGTCTTGGTCTTCGCATGGAAGATATTGTAAAAGTTCAGGTCTATTTAGTCGGTGACCCTAAACTAAACAACTTTATGGATACAGAAGGCTTTTCAGAAGCTTACGGTAAATTTTTCTCAAAAAAGATGAAAAACCTTCCTAGCAGAACGTTAGTCCAAGTATCGAATTTAGCCAAGCCAGGAATGTTGGTTGAAATTGAAGTTACAGCGGTGAGAAAAAAATAAGAATCAAATTTACCTAAAAAACGCTTTATTCCATTGGAATCAATTTATTAATTTTTTTAAATTTTTCATTATGTCAGGATGTAATATGAAAGCCTTGTTAAAGCCTTTAGCTGCTGTTGTTTTGTCTGCTTCTTTTGTACCAGTTTCTATGGCTGCTACTCTAGAAGATCAAGTAAAAACTCTTTCGCAAAAAGGCTGGCAGATCGGAATATCTATTTTAGATATGGATAATAAAATGATTTCGATCAATGGGGACCAACGGTTTCCTTTAGACAGCACTGTAAAAGCTATTGCTTGTGCGAATGTACTCTCAAAAGTTGACGCTAAGAAACTTACTCTGAATGATTCAAAAACAATCACTCAAAAGGATTTAGTTACATATTCGCCAGTTGTCAAAGATTATGTAAATAAAAAGCTTACTTTAAAAGAAGCTTGCCAGATTACCACTGCTTATAGTGACAATACGGCAGCAAACATCGCTATTTCAGCAGGTGGTGGACCTAAAGGTTTAACTTCATTCATGCGTTCGATCGGTGATGAGATTACAAGATCGGATAGATATGAACCTGATCTTGTTATTAATCCCGAGGGTGATAATCGCGACACAACTACCCCTAATGCTATGAATGCCAGTATGAAAAAGCTATTAACTGGAAAGGTATTGTCCAAAGATTCAAAAGAACAACTGAAGCAGTGGATGATGGGAAATAAAGTTGCAGATAACATGCTGAGAGCAGCTTTACCTAAAGAATGGAAAATCGCAGATCGTACAGGTGCTAGTGATTATGGTATTAGAGGAATCACTTCAATGGTATGGTCAGAAACTCATGCACCAGTCTTTATCAGCATTTATGTCAGAAAAAGTGAAACTTCTTTAGATGAACGTTCAGCTGTTATTAAATTATTAAGCGAGCATATTGTAAAAGAGCATCTCATAAAATAAAGAATAATATTTATGAGAGGTAGTAAAAAGTCCTTGAATAAGGGCTTTTTACTTATTGGAAAATCAATACATATATACTTAAACATGCTCACCTAGACGGGTTTTATCATTTGCCATTTAAGGCCATTTTTGAAATTGCAAAAACACATCCCAAGGCTTATTAGGTCGTCATTGAATACTGAAACTGGTTACTCAAGGAAATTTATAATTTGCTTTGAACAGTCAATACAAATGCATCAAAATAAGATGTACACATGTTTTTATTTGTGGTTGACGGGGCGATGGTTCAGCTTTTAGATGTAAATAGTGTGGATAACAGGGAAAGGTTGTTGGATTATTTTTTGGTGCAGATTGTGTAATTCTTTGATTATGTTGCTGTAGTGATATTGCTGGTTTCTTGCTTGAGTGTGGGCTCAAATAAAAAATGCTAATGATTTGAATGAAATTATGTTATTTTCCGACCTATATTGATGAGAATGATTTTTCATGTATCGGTTTGGGACCATAATTGGCTTGCTAGCAATATTGCTACAGAACTTCGTGTTCTGGCAAAGGCTATTACCCAATGAAATGCATCAGCAAGCGGTGTGTGAGCAAATTGTAGAAGTGATGAATCATTCAAAAATGAGTTCGGAGCAACATTCCTCTCATCATCTAAAAATTAATTCAAATAAAAAGCTTCTAGATAAAAGCACTCACCACGATTCAAACACAGGTTGTCATTTTTGTTATTTGTATAGTCACATCGCCACAATTGATGGCTTCAAATTATCTCTGTTTGAAATTGGAGTGATTGTTCGCTTAATCATATTAGCAACCCTTACTTATATATTATTTTATTTACGGCGTTTATTTCTCTCGCCCCAAGGCCGTGCGCCACCTCAACAACTTTGTTTTGCTTAATTGGTTAATGGGTACAGATAAGTCCCTCATTCATTACTAAACAGAGTTTGTCATGTCTAAATTTTTACTCAATCCACTTGCGTGGAGTATTTTGTTTGCTCAATTTTCGATGTCGGCAATAGCACAAAGCCAACCTAATGGTCAGACGACAGAATTAGAGAAAATCACAATTAAGGCTGAAGATGTTGCCGAGAGTTCTATTTCTTCAACAGCGTTAACTCAATTTGAACATAGCTTATTGAGTGTTCCATTTACCAAGTCCCATGTGTCGGAACAAGATATTAAGAACAATAATATTCAGCGGGTGAGTGATGCATTATCACGAGTGAATGGCGTGGTTTATCAGGATAGTTATGGTGGAGGTTTTTGGGACAACTACTCATTCCGTGGCTTTAGCACTGACCCGAATATGGGAACCAGCTATTTACGGAATGGTTTGAGTTCTTTAAGTGGCATCCATACCCCAAGAGACATGGTCAATATCCAAGCAATTGATTTCTTAAAAGGCCCAATGGCTGCCATGTATGGACAAGGTGCTATTGGTGGCATTATGAACATTACCACTAAACAACCCGAGTGGACGCAAAAAAATGAAGTGAGTTTGAATGGTAGTACATTAGAAGAATATCGGGCTTCTCTAGATAGTACGGGCGCATTAAATGATGCACTGGCTTATCGCTTGGGATTGGCTTATGAAAATAACCAGAGTTTTAGAGATCAGGTCGATAGTCAACATTACTTTGTTGCCCCACAGCTTGCATGGAAAATATCGGATCAAACACAACTCAATCTCGACACCGAGTTTTCCGAACACCAAGGGGTTTTTGACCGTGGTGTGCCTATGGTTAATGGACAGTTTGTTATCAACAAAAAGACCTTTTTAGGCGAACCATCGGATGGTGACATTAAGGTTAAAGATCAGATGTATCAGTTACGTTTGAATCATCAATTTAATGAAAACTGGAATAATACGACCGCTGTTAGCTATAACCATGGGGAGCGGGCAGGAACCTCAACTGAAATTTCAAGTATTGCAGCAGATGGACAAACCGCAAACCGTTTTAGACGTTACCGTCAATTTGAAACAGATACATTTCAGCTTCAGTCAATTCTGCGCGGGAAGTTTAATACAGGAGCGGTAAAGCACGAATTTGTTGCAAATGTTGAAGCTGGACACTACACCATAGATCAAATTCAACTGCGTAATGCCGTGGGTACATCAAGCCCGATTAATATTTACAATCCAGTGTACGGGCAAAATATTTTAGCGCTGACTAGAACCACAAAAAACTCTAAAGAAACTCAAAATATGTTGGGGGTGAATTTACAAGATCAGGTCTTTTTAAATCCTCAATGGAATGTACTGATTGGGGGACGTTTTAATCGTCTGGAACAACAAATTGATGACTATAAAACTGGTATTTCTGATCAACAGGACTTTACGCCGTTTAGTCCACGCGTGGGGGTGAACTACCAGCCTACGACAAAGCTTTCCTTCTATAGCAACTGGGGTAAATCTTTCGAGTTAAATACGGGGCTTAATAAAGATAATCAACTTTATGACCCAGAAAAAACACAAAGTTGGGAAATCGGAGCTAAATACGAATATCTACCGCAAAGCTGGTTTGGACTGACCTATTTTGATTTAGATAAACAACATCTATTGACTGAAGGTATTACCGATACTTATGTCGATAGTGGTCGTGTACAAAGTCATGGTGTAGAAGTCGAGTTAAAACATCAATTCAATGATCATCTTCGTGTGGGAGCCAATTATACTTTTACAAAGGCATCGGTCATTGAAAGTGAAGTTGATACAAAAGGTGCTCGCCTTAAAAACATTCCAAAGCACACCGCAAATTTAAATGCAGATTATCAGTTTGAACTATTGGGAAGAGAAGCTGGTTTGGTTGGAACGATCAATTACTTTGGCAAACGCAGTGCTAACTACATAGACAATGGAACCAGTTTACCTGAATTTACGGTGGTGAATGTTGGGGGTTATGTACAAGTCCGTCCTGATTTGCGGGCGCAATTAAATATTGATAACCTGTTCGATAAAGACTATTACGTTTCGAGTTATACCGATGAATGGGTACAACCCGGAGAGCCATTAAAGGCAACTTTTTCTTTGACTTGGAACTTTTAATTCAAAAAGGAGTTAGGTAAATTTTGAGTCTAACTCCTTTTTTTAGATTTATGGTTTAGAAGGAATGTATTTACGCATTGCAAGGATAAGTATCGCAAACAATATACTAAACCCAAAAACAGGTAAGCTTAGCCCTAACACGATGCTCGCCAGCATTAATAATACTTTTTGCTGGCCAGTTGCACGCTTCCAAACAAATAAGCTTTGACCAACAAAATGGGTTGTCATGATTTTCAAATTTGAGTTTTTAAATGCAGCTTTATATGCATAAATAATCATGAAACAAAGCGCAAGCGCATAAAGCGCGAGAACTAACTGATTCATCCAGCCAAATAAAATTCCAATATGAGCATCAACTCCCCAACGAGTTAGCTTTGCCACCAGCGAGTAGTCTTTAAAAGCAAGTTGATCGATGACTTTATGTTGTTCCATATCAATTGCGATGCTATCTGCTTGAGTTGGCCATTTACGCTGAATTTCGGCTACTGTCCAAGCTTGATTTCCACTGGTGGGTGGTTTGATTTGTATTTGTGCCGCATCAATACCATGTGCTCTGGCTATTGAAAGAGCGGTATCGTACTCACTTGAGACAATATTTAAATTAAGATTTTCACTGTGTGGCATCTCGTGATGTTCATGATGCATCACTGTTGGTAAATTATCTGTCTGAAGAGAAGTTGCTAATGTTGGGGTTTGCCAGTTGAGCCACTGACGAGCAACCCGAATATTGTCTCCGGCCCACTCGGACCATGTAAGACCTGTAATGGCGATGATTAATAAGAGTGGAAATAAAACTAGACCAAGCGTGCTATGCCACTTCAATAATTTATTTTTTTGTGTTTGCCTGATTTTAAGATTTTGACGACGTTTCCACCAATTATACAGTCCAGTTAAAGTCAAAATGGCTAACCAACTCGCTGCCAGTTCACTATAAAAACGCCCCCATTTTCCTAGTAATAAATTGCTATGTAACTGATCAAGTATCGTTCGAAACGGTAGAATCCCACTGGTCCCATAGACAGCCAGATGGCCTTTGGCTTTAAGCGTAAAAGGATCAATAAAAACTGCTTCACTGGTAAAATCATGTAGAGGATCTGAAAAAATTACACGAGTTGTCTGGTCCGCGCTTGGGGCGGGTCTAACTTCAATCACTTGTGCAGACTTGGGCATCACTTGCTTTGCAGCTTCAATTTGCTGACTGAGCTTATATTGCGCTTGGTTTAATGGTTCAACATATAGAACATCTTTATACATCGCTTGTTCAAGTTGTGGCGTAATCGCATAGAGTAAACCAGTGATTGCTGCGAACAAGATAAATGGCGCAATAAAAATACCAGCATAAATATGAATTAAACGGAAAAGACTACGCCAGAAGGATGATTGGGTCAGCATCAGAAGAGAATGTCTGTCAGGTGTTGGGCTGGATTATAACGATTTATCTCTTGTGATGTTGATTGAGCTGTAACCGCTAGTAAATTATTTAAATAAGCTCTTATGCAGACTTTTTAACCCAATAATTAAACAGTTTTTATTACTTGGTAAATTTGGCGTTTTTTTTGCTTACTATCTAAGACCTTATCTAACATACTTAATTTGATTGTTGTATAAATGATGATTCAAACTATTTTGCTCTCTTATAGTGTGTTTTTCACATGAAAGATGCACCAACTAGGCACATCTTTTTATTTTGCACTGTATTTGTGCGTTGGGTGCTGTAATGAGGTTATTGGTTTCAATACTCACTGTATTCATCCTATACGGATGTTCTTCATCTGAACAAAAGCTAAAAACACAAGAAAAGTTAGCGGCCCATTCGATATGTGTGTTTGATAGTACGAATACAAAAGTCTGTGTAGCCAAACCAGCACAAAGAATTGCGTCTTTGTTTGAGTCGGGCTTAGATGGTCTCTACATGTTAGGGCAAGGCCATAAAGTAATTGGCATACCAGCTGAAGTGTACATACAACCTTTATTATTTAATGCCTATTCAAAAATCGATCAACGTATTGCCAATAGAGAGCTTGCTACACCTTCGCAAGGGGCAAATGCCACCAATATTGAAAGTCTCGTGCTGTTAAAACCAGATCTGGTGATTGTGGGGAGCGGACAAACCCAAACAATTGAACTTTTAAGGCAGTTTGGCATTGCTGTATATGTGATGGAGTCCGGCACTTACCAGCAAGTGAAAGAAGAACTTTCTGAAATCGCTGTGCTTAGCGGAGCCCAAAAGCGTGCTCAGGAAATTTTAAGTTTTTCTGATGAAATTGTGGCAGAGGTCACAGCTAAAACTGCACGTCAGCTAAATAAGCAATCGATTTATTATGCATGGTCAGGAGGGCGGATTTTTTCTACCTCGGGACGTAAGTCTATTACCAATGACTTTATTGAGCTGGCGGGTGCTTACAACATTGTTCAGACCAATGCCAATCAACCCAACGTAAACCCCGAGACCTTAATTGAATGGAATCCAGACAATATCGTGCTTTGGAATACCAACCCAAAACTGATTTATGAACGAAAAGAATTACAAGGCTTAAGCGCTGTACAAAACCGAAAGGTATTTAATTTGAGTCCCGCATTTATATATAACCCACACACCATCAAAATTATTATTACGGCGATTTATTTGAATCACAGTATTTATCCTGAACAGTCCGATTTACCTGTAAGTGCTTTACAACAGCGTATTTTAACTCAGTTGTATGGTGAGCGCCTTGCCAAAGCGTTGGTGCAATGAATATGCAAAATCTGAAATATTATTGGTTTTACCCTTTACCTTTCCTCATGATTTTTATCTCGTTGCTCATAGGGCCAACTCAGACATTGAATGCATGGGATTATTTGCGGTGGGGTGTGCAAGCAGTCTTTGGTACACCATATTTTGATGCTGAACAATTTAGGCTAATGAAAAACATTCTGGTCAATGTCAGGCTGCCCAGAATTTTACTGACCTTTATGGTGGGAGCTGCATTAGCAACCGCGGGGAATGGCTTGCAGGCATTATTTCGTAATCCCTTGGTTGACTCGTATGTACTCGGTATTTCATCTGGAGCGGCGTTTGGTGCAGCTTTAGCACTTTCTTTAAGTTGGCTTTCGCCAAATCTATCCGCCTTTATTTTTGGCGTTTGCGCTGTTGCCTTAACGTATTTATTCGCGCATCAAAAACATGAAAGCCAGACGTCTTTAGTGATGGTGATTTTATCGAGCATGATTGTTTCAGGGCTATTTCTGGCAGGCCTCACGGTGATTCAATACTTAAGTGATCCATTCAAATTGCAAGCCATTGTGCAATGGACCATGGGCAACTTACATCAGGCTTCTTGGCAAAAAGTTCAATACGGTGTGTTACCGATTTGCATTGGGCTTGCTGGATTATTTGCGATGCGTTGGCGCCTAAACTTAATGGCACTTGGTGCAGAGGAAGCACAAGCTGTAGGTGTTAATCCACGCTGGGAACAGCTTCTTTTAATTGTTCTGGTGACTGTATGTACGTCAACTTCTGTGGCAGCGGCGGGCATTATTAGTCTATATGGATTGTTTATGCCGCATATTGTGAGAATGTTGATTGGGCCAGATCATCGATATAGTATTCCTGCCAATATGGTGTTGGGTGGTAGTTTTCTACTCATGATTGATAACTTTTCCCGAGTTTTACTGACGTTTGAAATACCGATTGGTATTTTTACCATGCTACTTGGCGCGCCATTTTTCTTATTATTAATGAAAACTCAGAGGACTCATTGGGCATGATTCAAATTGATCAGTTAAATTATGCCTATGGGCACAAACAAGTTCTTAAAAATATTCATCTGGAGTTTCCTAAAAATCAGTTTTCCGTCATTTTAGGGCGCAATGGCTGTGGGAAATCGACACTTTTTAAGTTGATGGCAGGCTTAGAACCCGTAAAAGATGGGTTGATCCGTTATTCAGGAAAGCCATTATCGGACTTTAAAGGTAAAGATCGGGCTGCATTACTTGGCTTTTTACCGCAATTTCACAAAACCGTATTTCCATTTTTAGTTAAAGATGTGGTGATTACTGGGCGTGCTGCTTTTAGCCGATATCGTCCTTCAAAATCAGATTGGGAAAGAGTAGACCAAGCTTTGCTGGATTTAGACATTGAGCATTTGCGTGACCGTCCTTATACCGAGCTATCGGGGGGCGAAAGACAATTGGTCATGATTGCACGTATTTTAGTGCAAGCACCAAAAGTTATTTTGCTCGATGAGCCAACTAACCATCTTGATGTTTATTATCAGTCTTATTTAATGAAAAAATTGCGTCAGTTGTCGCGGCAAAATTTTACGGTCATTGCGATTATGCATGATCCTAACTTGGCTTTTTTATTTGCAGATCATTTGTTCTTCATGCGGGAACACGAAGTCGTTAAGCCTGAGTCAAAAACTCGAATAACCGATCCAAAGTTTTTAAAAAGTGTCTACGATGTTGAGTTCCATGAAGCCATGATTCAAGACAAAACCATTGTTATCCCTGATCATTCTTGGCTATAAATATGACATTTCACTATCAGCTAGCGGACAAATCAGACTATGCATCTGCGGTAGAGTTTGCACTTTATACAAGACAGCTTTTATTTCCAGAAATCTATCATGGGCAAATTCCCAAAGATTTAAAAAATTTTGGGCAATATTATGTCAATGATCCATTGGGCTGCTTTATTAGCGTAAAAGATAAAAACCGTATTATTGGCACCATTGCATATCGGTCGTATGACCATCGTTTTGATTTAAATTTGCAACCAAATACGGTAGAAGTGGTTAAGTTGTTTGTATTGCCTGAATACCGCCGTAATGGCATCGCAACTCAACTATGTGACATGTTGTTTAGCCATGCAAAAAAGAATGGAATTGCCACTTTGTATTTACATACCCATCCATTTTTACCTGCGGCTGAAGAGTTTTGGACTCTACAAGGCTTTGAAGTCATTAAACGGGAATGGATCGATACGTATGACACCATTCACATGAGTAAATTTTTATAACGTTTCATTCTGAGTATGAAATCTTTTTAGAAAGTGGGTAGGTGGATAACCCATAATTTTACTGAACATTGCGCTAAAAGCTGCCGAGTGTTCATAGCCCAAACTAAAAGCAATTTCCGTAATTGAGATATTTTCTTTTAACGCATTTAAAGCATAGATGATGCAGACTCGATTACGCCATGCCTGAAAGGACATGCCAGTTTCTGACTTAAACCAGCGATAAAAGTTCGCTCACTTTTATTGTGGTCATGTGCCCAATCTTTAGGGCTGCTATGAATATCGGGGTGTTTCATGAACTCAGCGCATTGTTTAGATAATAATGTGTTGTGAGGCAATGGAATAAACAAAGGTAGGGCTGGTGCAGCTTGTAATTCATATAACAATAAATCGATAAGAGCGCCGTCACGGCCTGAATGCTGGTAGTCAACAGGTAGCTGATTAGCCTGAATGAGCAGTTGATGTAGCAAAGGCGAGACTTGTATAACCTCGCAATAGTTTGCTTGTCTTGGGGCATTGCTGGCTTCTATATACAAACTATAAGTACTGACTTTAGATAACCATACCCGATGTGGTTTGCCTGCGGGTATCCATACCCCGCTGTACGGTAACACGAGCCACTGTCCATCTTCAGTTTCAACTTTCATCAAGCCTTCGGGTGCATATAAGAACTGTGCACGGCGATGGCTATGCGTATCTAACAAGGTATCAGCAGGATAGTCTGATCCTAATGCTAGAACTGCTTGTGGTAGATGATCTACATCGTTAATTGGAATATTACGCATATATTATTGGCTGAAATAAATAAAAATATGGCTTTTCTACGTTAGTTTGCCATATGGCTATTTTATATCATGCCTCTATAAATATGAGGAAGATGATCATGCTATATGAGCTATTTTTATTTGGACTACTTTCGGGAGTCACCACTTGGTTATTTGGCTTTGGTGGCGGATTTATTGCTGTGCCTTTGCTTTACACCGTCATTCTTCAAAAGTGGAGCAATGAAAGCATGGTAGGAATACATGTTATGCAAATTGCAGTTGCGACATCCGCCTTTGTTATGCTCTGCTCGGCAATTTTTGCAACTTTTCGACACTATCGTTCGGGACATATAGATTGGCAAAAGATCCGCTTTTTATGGGGTGGTATCGCATTTGGTGGAATTGTTGGTGCGGTAATGGCCTCATTGTTTAATGGAAACTGGCTTCGCTGGATATTTATGGGCTATGTGTTCGTAACGATTATTGATTGTTATTACCGACCAGGCTTTATGGTGGCATCAAGGCAGAAGCAGCACTATAGTCAAAAGGGTGAACTCATCAAAGGAGGCATTATTGGCTGGGTTGCAGCACTTTTAGGTGTTGGAGGAAGCGTAATGACAGTTCCTTTATTACGGCGGCGGGGTAGTTCTATGGCAGAGGCCGCGGCTATGGCAAACATTCTCACCTTACCTTTGTCTTTAACTGCAACGCTGACTTATTGTGTATTGTCACTTTGGCAATCTACATGGGCACCTAGTGGATTTATTGGCCTGATTTGGTTTGAAGCTGCCTTATTCTTGATTGTGGGAACATGGATCGGGCTATATTTTTCAGAAAAATTTATTTCAAAACTACCAGATTTATGGCGGGCAAAGTTGTATCCGCTACTTTTGATGGTGGTTTTGATAGTAATAATCATTGTAAATTAAATATTTATTTCAATAGCTTGAATAATATTTTTTATTAAAAAACGAATTTCTAGTCGCTCAAAAATCCCCAATTTTATGACTTAAATGGTTATGAAAAAAGTTTTAAAATTAGACTTGAAATATATAGTGGCTTTATGCCACTATATATTCATCAAAGGTCATCAGACAAAAAGAGGATGATATGACTATCCAGCTTTTAGATGCGGCAAGAAATGAAATTCCAGTGAAATTTACGCAGTTTTCTGGTGGAGAGCGTCATATTCAAATTGATGAAACAACCTTAGCTTCTTTATCTGGCACGGTATTGGTTCATGCACAAATGACCACAAGTCATGATGTGATGGACTATTTACTGCTTGAAAACGTATTGCTGAATCGGGGTTTAACCGTTGATCTGGAAATTCCGTATTTTCCATATGCACGTCAGGACCGTATTTGTGCAGTAGGTCAAGCATTTTCACTCGATGTTATGACGAAACTACTCAACATCAACACAAACAAAAAAGCGGGAAAACAAGGCAAGGTGACTGTTTGGGATTGCCATAGTGAAGTAACAACGGCATTACTCGCTGCCAATACTTCTTTTAGCGAAGTTGTAAATGTCAGTTCAGTCGACATCATCGCAAAGAGTGAAGCGCTGAGCGCACTGTTAAAAGATGAAAAAACAGTACTGATTTGCCCAGACAAAGGCGCAAAAGCACGTACACGAATGGTTGCAGACGCTTTTAATCGTGAGCGAAAACAACCCATCACTATTGTTCAGTGTGATAAAAAACGCGACCCAGTGACTGGCAAAATTTTGGGTACACATGTCCATGCGACTGATTTATCGGGTCTAACTGCGGTAATCACCGATGACATTTGTGACGGCGGTGCAACTTTTATTGGTATAGCCAAAGAACTCCGTCGCCTTAATTGTCATAAGGTCGTTCTATATGTGACCCACGGTATTTTTAGCAAAGGAATAGAAGTTTTTGATGGGCTGCTTGACCAACTATTTACCTCGGACAGCTTTCCTCAACAACCGACAGACAAAATTTCAGTAATTGCTTTTGCAGCAAAATAAAGAGAATAAAGATGACTATTAAACTTAATCCATTAAATGCTATCGATTTTTATAAAGCTGATCACAGACGTCAGTACCCAGTAGGCACAGAGTACGTGTACGCAAACTTTACGCCGCGTTCATCTCGTCTCGCAAAAATGCTACCTGACTTCGACGATAAAGTTGTATTTTTTGGTCTTCAGGGTTTTATCAAACACTTTTTAATTGATACGTGGAATGAAGGTTTTTTCCAACAACCTAAAGACAAGGTGGTGGCTGCTTATAAACGCCGTATGGATACTTCATTGGGTGAAGGTGCTGTACCGGTTGATCATATTGAAGCATTACACGACTTGGGCTATTTACCTTTACGCATTAAAGCATTGCCAGAAGGCAGTCGTGTCAATATGCGTGTACCCGTGCTCACCGTAATGAATACCGACCCGCGTTTCTTTTGGTTAACTAACTATATTGAAACTGTGTTAAGTGCTGAGCTTTGGAAAAGTTGTACTACGGCAACGATTGCCTATGAATACAAACGGTTATTAACTCAATATGCCGTAAAAACTGGTGCACCACTCGATTTTATACCTGTGCAAGGACACGATTTTAGTAGCCGTGGCATGAGCGGAATTTATGATGCGGCTCAATCGGGTGTTGGGCACTTAACCAGTTTTATTGGAACAGACTCGGTTGCTTCAATCGACTACGCAGAAGAATATTACAATGCCACAGGTGTAATTGGGGTTTCTGTACCAGCGACTGAGCACAGTGTGATGTGTATGGGTACAGAAAACAGTGAACTTGAAACATTTAAGCGTTTAATTTGTGAGCTTTATCCGTCGGGTGTTGTCAGCATCGTGTCTGATACTTGGGATTTTTGGCGAGTGATTACCGAGTTTACGGTAGCTTTAAAACCTGAAATTCTGGCAAGACAACCTAATGCTTTAGGCTTGGCTAAATTGGTTTTCCGTCCAGACTCTGGCGACCCAGTTAAAATTATTTGTGGTGACCCAGATGCAGAAGTCGGCAGCCCAGCGTATAAAGGCGCGGTTGAATGCTTATGGGAAGTCTTTAGCGGTACAACGACTGACCAAGGCTATAAAGTACTGAATGAACGTGTCGGTTTAATTTATGGTGACTCGATTACCCTAGACCGTGCGCAGCGTATTTTAGAAGGGCTAGAAGCCAAAGGTTTTGCTTCAAACAACTTGGTGTTTGGTATAGGCAGTTTTACCTATAACTACTTAACTCGCGATACCTTTGGGTTTGCTGTTAAAGCGACTTGGGGACAGGTGAATGGCGTTGGTCGAGAGCTATTTAAAGATCCAATTACTGATTCGGGCGTGAAAAAATCTGCTAAAGGTCTATTACGCATTGAAGAAAGTGAAAATGGTTTTACCTTGTTTGATGAGCAAACAGCGGAACAAGAACAAGGCGGAGCACTAAAAACTGTCTTTGAAAATGGTAAACTTCAATATGAGTGTACTTTGGATCAAATTCGTGAGCATTTATCCATCGCATAACTGAGTTTAGATGAGCCGTTACATGGGTATCAGCTCATCGTTTTCATTGAGAGACTGAACGTGACTATTCAAACTGAACAAGAATTCCTTGCCAGTTATGATCGCCGAGATTATGACGCACCTTTACTGACTGTAGATATGGCAATTTTCTCGGTATTTAATGGTCAGTTGCAGGTATTACTCATTAAGCGACCAAACTTTCCAGCCAAAGACCAATGGGCTTTACCGGGCGGTTTTGCCGATTTAACCCATGATCAAGACTTGATGGCCACGGCTTATCGTAAGCTGGTCGAAAAAACAGGGATTGCCTCACCTTACTTGGAACAAGTTGCTTCTGTGGGCAATGCTAAACGTGACCCGCGCGGCTGGGCCGTGACCATTTTGTATTTTGCTTTAATCGATTTTAATGCCTATCAACATCAAGAGTTAGCGGAATACAGCGAATGGGTAACTGTAGCAAAAGCACAAGATTTAACATTGGCTTTTGATCACAATGAATTGCTTAGCCTAGCATTAGAACGTCTGACCAATAAAACCCGTTATACCGCATTGCCAGCCAGTCTCATGCCTGAGTTGTTTACACTGACCGAGCTACAAACCATTTATGAAATTATTCTTGGGCAATCGTTAGATAAAAAAGCGTTTAGACGCCGTATGATAGAAGCGGGCGCAGTTGAAGAAACCAACCACAGTAAAATTGTGGGCAAACGACCAGCTCAACTTTACCGCTATGCACTCGATTCTTTTGATTTTATATTCCCACGTTCACTCGAATTACCTAGAAATAAAGAGGGTGAAGACAAGCAAAACATTGAGCTTTCTGACTAGCGCATATTGATGCGCTTTGATTTATAATGCCGCGCTTATGATTGATGTCATGTTTTGATCAGCATTTTGCCTATGTCACACGTTTTTCCCTGTTTCCAGCAAAACCAGTTTTTTGTGTTGGTGGAGTATCTCACTTCACTGCACGAGATTTATCCTGTGAAACATGAGTTGGCGGGATATCCAGCTGCAATGACATTGGCAGATCGCGTACATTCAGATCATGATATCGCGCCGCTTAAGGCCAGCAAAAGTTACCCTGACTCAATTGATAAAGTCTTACACTTTTCGGGTAAGGCCCGAGATATACAAGACTTTGAGCAGTTTTTAGAGCAAGCTCAAGCAGCCAATATTCAAAACTTATTATTGCTGACAGGCGATAAACTTAAAGAGCATCATAATGGTCGAGATGGACAGCCTCGTAGTCGATACCTTGAGTCGGTAAACGCCGTAATGGCAGCCAAGCAGCATGGTAGGTTTCGTATTGGGGTTGCTTTTAACCCATTTAAATATGTCGAAGCTGAGCGGGATGCACAGTACTTAAAATTGCATAAGAAGATTAAAGCAGGTGCTGACTATATCATTACCCAATTGGGCTATGACATTGAAGCGTTAAAGCAAGCCAAATCATTTTTAACGAAGCATGCTTATTCGCAGCAAATACTGGCTTGTGTTATGCCTCTAACTTTGGGCCGTGCCAATTTCATGGTGAAGCATAAAGTGGCAGGTATTGTGATTACTGCGCACATGCTAAAAGTCTTGGGAGATGAAAAACTAGCAGGGCATACAGACCGTGTTTATTTACGCTGTGCTTTACAGATTTTAATATGTAAACACTTAGGGTTTGCAGGCATTCATTTATCTGCTTGCCATAAGCCTGAAGAGCAAATGTTGCTTGAAAGCTACATTGAGCAATACAGACATCTGGAGCTTGATGCCTTAGAGCAGCTTTGGAATTCACTTTGGCAAGTCACGACAGGCAAAGAGTTTTCGCCTGAAATTGCTCGTTTTTCTCGTCAGCCAACGTCTAAACAATTAATTAAATATCGCCAATTACATGTTATGCATGAGGCGCTGTTTGGATCAAAAATTGCTAAAGGCGTTGGACGGTTTATTTTTAAAGCATCTTTTTGGGAAAATACTTTGGTCGCCAAAGTACTACTCAAAACCGAAGTGCTGAGTAAATATAGCTTAGTGGGCTGTGAAAGCTGTGGTCAGTGTCGTTTAGGTGACACTTTATATATTTGCCCTGAAACGTGTCCAAAAGGTTTAGCCAACGGACCATGTGGCGGGACAACTTTAGATCGCTGTGAATTTGGTGACCGTGAGTGTATTCATTCATTCAAAGCAAGACTTGCAAAAGCAGTTGAGCAAACTGATGTCTTAAAAGAAAAACTGATTCCAACGGTACCTGTTGAAGTACGTGGTACTAGTTCTTGGAAAAACTGGTATTTAGCGACTGAGGCTTAAGTTTTGTATTACCCCTTGATTTGATTTCAAAATTAATTGATATGCTAAACCATGGCGATAATTTAAAAATAACAATTACTTGTCTTAATTATGTTCAATCAAAATGATTACCTAGGAGTATACTTAAAGCAAATCTTTTGCGTTAAAAGGAAAGCTCTCTCAATGAAAAAGTTAGTTGCTGCACTTGCTGTAATTGTTATTTTAACTGGATGCGTTTACGACCCAGTTAATTACGACAAAATACACGACCAAGAGTTCCAAGATCACCTCAAACAAAACGGTTAGCAATAAAAAAGCCCACTCAATGAGTGGGTTTTAGTGTTTAAAAAGCTAAACCCTCTATTTCCTAAATAAAAAAAGAGTTAAAAGTAACTCTTTTTTATTTTATTTTTGCCTTTTAATAATGTGTAATTACTTGACGAGACTCCGTCTTTTTCGTAAAAAATAATATACTATTCAAATAAATATAATTAATTCAAAAATTATTAAGTGTGTATCTTTAGCAAACTTTACTATTTTAGTTATTTTTACTACTTTTTATTTTCGATAAACTGCAATATTTATATTTTATACTTTTATAAACATTATGGCAGTGTTGCTCACTAATACTAGAATTACTATATTACCACAATTCGTTAATGCCTAAAGGGTACGTCAAGTAAACTTATTTTTAATGGATACGCTATAAATTTATCTATGAGCTTTAACTTTTAGTGTTGTTTTAATTATTTTTAAAATTTTCGCTTATCTTATTTAATCTTTTATTAACAATAATATATGGTGATTTTTTGAAATAATTTTATGAATATAACTTAGAGTAAATCTAAAATTACATAATTTTTAAATATATTTTTTATATCATACAGCGTATTGACTTAAATAGAAGAAATATATGTCAAAATGGTCAATGATATTTAATTGACTTAAGAATGATAATTTGCACCAAATTTTACGATGTCACGATTCATTTAAATAAAACCAAGTGAAAAGTTACGTAAAAAAGATGCTAATAGTTTATTGGTGTAAATAAAAAATCGAATATTACAAATAAACGGAATAAATATGGATAACGTAGCTCAGCTAGAAACTGATACTAATTTCCAAAGTCGAAAAAAGATAACTTGGGGTGTTTTTAGTGTCCTGCTGTTATTTTTAGTCGCTGGGATTATATATTATTTTTTTGTATATAGATTTTATCAATCGACCGATAATGCTTACGTGCAAGCTGATGTCACTTGGGTGATGCCAAAGATCTCTGGGGAAGTAATTGAGTTAGTGATTCACGATAATCAGTCGGTAAAAAAAGGGGAAACCTTAGCTATATTGGACCATCGCGACTATCAAGCTCGTTATGATCAGGCCAGTTCTGTCGTGAGCTTAAAAGAAGCGGCGCTAGGCGTACAACAACAAAATGAAAAGTCTGCCAAGTCTTCAATTACTGAAGCAAATAGTGGCGTTGTTGCGGCACAAGCAGACTTATCTCGCTTAAGAAAAGATTTTGAACGTTATCAAGATTTATTAAAAGATGGCGTAATTACCCGCCAAAACTTTGAAGGGGTTCAGTCTCAATATTTAACGGCTCAGGCACAGCTCAGTAAGGCGCAGGCTGCCGTAAATGCAGCAGAAGCTCAGTTGGGTAGTTTACAGGCCAGTAGAGCGCAGCTTTTAGCAGATATTCAAAGTGCCAATGCAAACTTAAACCTGTATCAGGTCGATCTTGCCTCATCAAAAGTGGTGAGTCCAGTCGCTGGCAAAATAGGTAGCCTTGCAATCCAGAAAGGATCGCGTGTTTCTCCGCAAACCCGTTTAATGGCGATCATTCCTGAAAATAGTTTGTATGTACAAGCGAACTTCAAAGAAACCCAAATTGAAAAAATGCACATTGGTCAGAAAGTT
>Ga0308156_1001213_pt1 | contig 33439 bp, 21 predicted proteins | sample PhyAR2_FD_201041 | JGI IMG/M metagenome (GOLD analysis project Ga0308156, IMG submission 201041) | Phyllosphere microbial communities from UC Gill Tract Community Farm, Albany, California, United States - DLSL A.R2 | ecosystem: Host-associated > Plants > Phyllosphere > Unclassified | place: USA... | reverse complement strand
CCTGCCCCACCGCCAGCTGACCTTCTATATTCAGATCGCTGATTTTAGGGGCTGTCGCCTCATCGGTGATGCTGCCGTTGTTGCCGCCCTCGGTGTTATTACCGCTATCACCCGGCGCCGTGGTCACCGTGTCGGTATTCCCGGTCACCCCCGCGCCGTTCTTCGCCAGCACCGAGACTTCCAGCACTTTACCGGCGTCGGTTTCCAGGATGGTGTAAGTTGGCAGTGTTCCGTTTTTAGTTGCCAGACCCTGCGTGGCCACCGTGGCGGCGGTGCTGCCCTTTTCTCCCCACTGTGCCAGAGACGCATCCGTCGGGTTACCGGTCTGCGCATCAAAGGTGTAGCGCCCGCTCAGCGCCTGCCCCACCGCCAGCTGACCTTCTATATTCAGATCGCTGATTTTAGGGGCTGTCGCCTCATCGGTGATGCTGCCGTTGTTGCCGCCCTCGGTGTTATTACCGCTATCACCCGGCGCCGTGGTCACGGTCAGTGTATTTCCTAAAGTCTCTAATCCATTACGTGCTTGAACCGATAGCTCTTTAACTTGCCCAACATCGCTTGCGATCAATGTATAGCTCGGCACGCTGCCTGAAGTGACGATAGTCTCAGCACCATTCAGCTCTGCGGTCTGCCCTTTATTGCCCCATTGATAGAGGGAGGCATCTTGTGTATTGCCATTATTGCTATCGAATTGATAGTGGCCTGATAGTTGCTCACCTAATGCCAGTTTTCCGCTGACGGTCAAATCGCTGATCATCGGCGCTCTGCCTACATACAGCGTTGCTGGTGCAATTTTAATATTCTGAATTTCAGGCGTGAGTTTGTATTCACCCACAGTTTTACCAGCCGTCACCGTGGCTTTATAGGTACCTAATTGCGCTTTGTCTTCAAAAAAGCCGCTGAACTTAATATCCGATTGGGTCCGACCTAATTGACTAATTGCAGCTTTAATATCACCAGCAACACCGCTAACTGGATGGTTATTGGCATCGCGTAATACCAGCGTTAGTTCAGCCGTTGAATGTCCGTCGTTTGGTAGTTGTAGTTCCATCGGAGTAAGCGTACTGTTAACCGTACTCACTGCAGCCGAGGCAACAACCACTAAGCTTTCAGCTTTTGGCGATGCGTTACCGGATTTATCATAGGCAACGCCGCTAACCACATAGCTGTTGTTCGCATCGCTGCCGTATTGGTATTCGGGAATAATGACGTTGAACTGCTGCTCAGAAACCTGAACAATCTGCCCGCCCTGACTCAGCAGTTCAGGCGCGATCCACTCAATGCGCTCTACGCCGTTGGTGCTGTTGACCGACACACCTAGCGATTTGCTTTCACCGCTGTAGCCGCTGATTTGCGAGGCCAACCGCAGGCTGATGGTGTCTTTTTTGCGATATTCCAACACGATGTTGTTATTACGATCGACGAAGTCATAGCGATTAGCGGCCAGACTACGACTCGCGGCCAGCATGCTGCTATCCAACTGCTGACTGAGCGGAGCGCCAAGTACGTAGTTCAGATCGATGCCAAAGCGGGTATCGTTTTGATTGCTTTTGCCCATACGGTGATCAATGTTGAACTTCATCAGCGGGAAAGGTGAATAGTTAACCCCAGCAGTGACTGCAACCGGATTTTTTTGCTGATTATCTTTACCAAACAGTCCGACGCGATCGCCATAATACTTTTCATATACCAGCTTGCCACCAATGCCCGGATAGTCAGGTAAATAGCCTTCTGTACGAATATCCCAACCGTTAGCTGGACGCTCTTCGTAATTATCAAAGTCCGGTGAATTTTTCCAGTTGGTCAACCGCATGTAGGCGTTAGCGGCTACTTTGAGGAAATCGCGCTGATATTCTGCGCCGAGGCCTAAACGCGAGTGACTGCGCGACCAGTCGTGGTCGAAGAAGGTATTCGCGCCCAACATATAGGACCCTTCGAAATAACGGTATCCCAGCCCTAAGTTAGATTGATTTCGGCTGTCGGTATGATGCACTGAACCCTGAGTAAAGATCTGATGGGCATTGTTTTCCCACAGTGGATACAACACATCCAGCTCAGATTTTTTTAATGAGAAATCACGGTCGGCATCCAATTTTACCCGCGCTTTTCCCTTACCGTTCAGCCAACTGGCAACTTCTTGATTCGCTTTGCTGTTCGCTGCACCCAATGCTTGGCCGCGCGCCAAATCTTTCGCGCTGTCAGCACTGAGATTGTTTTGTAGAAAATTACCTGCTTGCTGGGCGCGTTGAGCCAGCTCGGCGCTATCACTACTGCCAGCATCAATGGCAATGTTTTGAGACTGAGCAGGCACATCGATCTCATCTCCAACGCTCACTGATTCGAAGCCATGAGCAAAGGCTCGATATTGATTGAATGTTTTGAGCTCTGCGACAGAAATCTGATATTTTTCAGCAATCAATTTGAGCGTATCACCAGGCCTGAGTACGTAAATATCAGCTTTGGCAGAATTATTAATGATAGAATACTTTTTTCCTTCAGTCTCCGCACGCGCAACCATGACTGGACTAAATGATATTGCCAAAGGAAAGGCAACTTGCAGGCCAATGTTTACGTGCGCAATGACTCGAATAAAGTGTTTAGGTCGTTGCACTTTTTCATTAAGAAAAAACGTTTTTTTTTTCATAAAAGCTCTAATAAATTAGGTGATTTGCTATCACGGTACGTAAGTTTTAAGCCTAATAATGATTCAGGCTAGAATAGTTTCATAAGGAGCAACTAGTTTAGTCAGATATTTTTCAAAAAAATAAATATCAAGAAAAATAATAGATATTGAGTTTTCATAATACATATATAACTTGAATATAATAATCAGACTCTATATAGAAGGAACACAAGACCCTCCATAGAGCCAGCCTAGCTTAGGTGAATAAATCATCTCGAATTAATGACACTAATTTTTCTATAAGTAGTTCATCTTTTTCTCAGAAATCAAATCATATACAACATAATAATGTATAGAAAATAAACAGTTTAAGTGCAAAGACTCGCAACAACGAAGGGACTCAATGCATCAGTCTATTATACTGTTTTAAGTCAATCCTTGATCAAAAATTCGATAAAAACACAAAAAAAAGAATAAAAAACCAAATCCAGTCATCTAAACACACAGATTGAATTACTATCAACAGTAAGCCCGCTAATTTAGATGGGATTTATATTGATTTTATCTGAATGACCTTTTTGTTTAATCAACATTTAGGTTTATTAAAAGAGTGATAGACTATGTCTGTTATATCTATTTTTTAATCTAGCGGAATGAGAGAAAGCAGCATTACCACTATGTAACGTAATTGTTTTAAAGATATTGAAAAATTTTAACTTATTTATGAAAAAGGATTATGAGTAATTCGACAATTATAAATTACACTTCAAGCATAGTGCATACCAGAAGTAAAGTTGATATGGAAGATAATCATCTCTGAAAACCATGAAGAAAAAACTATTTAATGAACTATATTTAACTTCTGTTTACTATAAGTGAGATATTATCTTTAACATTGATTATGTAATTAAAAATCTTGATATGAAAAATCTACCCTTCATTACATCTTTAGCTCTAGCCTGTATTTCTATCACGACATATGCAAATAGTCTTTCAAACATTGCAGTATATTCAACTGAAAAATCTACAGGTTCTATTACGATTGGAAATAATGCTATATACACAAAAACATTTGAAGTTTCCTTAGCCAACCTAACATCAGAAAACGTAAACTTATCAAATTTTTGTCTAAAAGCTTACTCCCCAGATTTAAAAGTTTTTAAACTTGATACTGTCGATGAAAGTTTGACGTCTGGTTCTTTAAGTCGACAAAAACCTGTGAAAGGAATTGCTATGTTTTCATCGGATAGCAATGCTGTATATAATGCTGACCTAATAAAAATTTCTAATAATTGTAAATAATATAATAGAATGCAGGGTATAAATACTTATGAAATTAAGGCCAACCTACAAATTGGCCATTTAATGGAATTTGTTTAATGATTAAAATTTAGTTGTTTGAGGCTTTATTCCCAGTACATTGGTAATCGATTGATACTGTTTTTATTTCACACCCATATATACTAGGCATTGAGCAAATCATTGTTTGACCACCAAATGCCTCAGCCCCATCATATCCCCAAACTTTACACTTCTGTACTGCTAATACGTTTGCTGTATCAAAATCAACAATCGGCTTCTCAAAAATTTTGTAGCTGTATCCCATTTTGATGGTTCCGTCGGCTTTACTTCCTCCAATTGGAGAAATGGTGACTTTCTCTGCACATCCAGAAAGAAAAAAAGCTACTAGACTTGAATAAATAATTTTATTCATTTCACACTTACTCCACTTATTATAAAGTAACATTATAGTTACTCATTTCAATTTAATACAACAATTTATCTAATAATTTTTTAATCCTTGCAATTGAAATATTTTTCAAATTTCAACATATTATAATTAAGTTTTTCGAAAAATGACAAGCTATATAAAAACTTAACATTATTTTTTTATTTAATTTTTTATATTGATATATTTATTAATATGACCGACTTTTAGAAATCATTTTACAATGAGGTAGCTAATCACTATTAGCTTACATCTATCTTATTTTATAAATATATTATTCACTAGCCAGTGACTGACGTATACTTCTATTATTACTATACTTAGAACACTTGATTATATTATTTAGTATCATTTTATTTTTTACTATACCTGCTCCAATGCGTCATTAATCAATAACTGTCGTATCCACACTAAAACTGTATAGTGCTAACTAATAATAACATATTTCATAATCATGTAAATCATAGGTGTAAACCAGTAGCCAGCTAGTTTTATACTTTAACCCCCCCCCCATCTTAGATGGAAGATCATAAATGATGATTTAGAGTTCTGAACACTCGTTCACAATTCATCCTTTTACTTCATGAGTAGGTAAACATTGAAGTGCCTCTTTTTTAATATTATTCATATAGACAAATATCATCCATACAATAATTATAATGGAAATCAATAATAAATCAAAATTAACACCCCCCCATTAGTGACTACTACTCTTTAGTGCAATCTCTTATGAAAGTATACTTCTGCTTATTTATAATGTTCTTATACTTTTTGTTTTATTTGAGTTATAGTTATTATTATCCTCATTACGACAGAGATTGTTTTGAATAAAATAACATTATTAATACCCCTGGCATTATTAGCCATCGTGATTATCTATATCCAATGTGATCTTAAGTGTGGGTTTAACACATTAAAAAAAGTACTGATAAAGCACTATTGGCTTAGGCACCATCTAGATAACATAAAAATGCATAATTCTTAAACCTAAGTCCATTGTCGATATTACCATTAATTTTTTTCTATTATCACTTCCCATTGTTAGACGAAAACTCATTATTTAGCAAAATGTAACATAAAGTTCGCTCAACACTAAATGTAAAACCTACGATAAACAGAAACTACTACAGGTGTTATTATTTTTCTTATGAACACCAGTTATTAGTGTTAGAGTTGCAGTGTGAATATTAAAATTAACTAAAACTGGACTTATGGGTAATATATTTTCGAATTTTTAATAACATAGGTTGTACTATCCTCATCAATTTTTCTGAATTCGAACCCTCCCTCGCACTGTTAAGTTATTCGACTAATATTAGATAGAGCATCACCTTATCCAAAGGTGTTAATAGACTTTCAGCAAAACAATCTGTTTTTATATTTTTGGAAATTTACGATAAGTTATCGTTGTGTATTTCATTCTTCCTCATTATAAATAGAACTGTTTCATAAACTAACATTTATCTTTTATTGATAGCTAATTGTATAGACTAAGCTGGTACTGATATTACCCGCTTTAACCGGAAGATTCGTTTTCGTCATTCTTGCCGCTAAAGGGAAAGTGACAGTAGTAGCTCCTCCTGAGGTTGTTGTCACAGACATAGCATTATTCAAATTCTGAACCACGTACGTACCGGACTGTTTATTCCCCAACTGAACGGCTATTCCTTGGGCCGAAGAACTGCTATCTGTACTAACAATACCGTTAGCGGCATCGATAATGGTGGTATTAGGGGTCAGGCGCATCTGCAGGACATTGGGGGCAAGCGTTCCTGAATTTGTAGCCTGTCCTCCGCCATTGAGATTTGTAATAGTATAATTACTGTAGCTCCCATTTGAATTATTCCCGTAAAAGGTTGGGCAGTTAGTCAAAATGGCCGGTGTATCCACCCAAGGAGATGTCGGATTTGTGGATGAAAAATAGTCCACCATGTACGTTCCCAAATTATAAGTATAGTTTGGCGTGATACAGGTTGGCGTTTGTACGGTAAAACTTCCCCCTGAAAAACTGTACGTTGCCGCTGGGACGCCACCAGATGAATCGCTGGTGACAGCCGTCAACGTAGGGAATAAAGATGTATTAACTTGTCCGGCTGAAATAGCCCCCATTTTTACAAATTCCACGTCAACAGAAAACCGCGATGCTGGAATAGTTCCATTCCAGCCACTTCCTCTATTTGCGGTGCCATGATAAATTCCGGACTGTGTATTTTTGAACCTCACCCCCAGCCCACTCACACCAGTCTGGTAAATATACGTCTGGCCAGAATACAGCGTCCCTCCTGTGGCTGTATAGGTCATATAGGTTTCACCAACACATGGAGTGTAGCTATCTCTGTAGCCATTAATGCGCTGGATCCGGATAATTGAACCAATGGCCATCTCTCCCCCGGCACTGAATGTGCCCCCTTGAAGCGTAACAGGAGCAGTGTATTTACCTTGAGGATCACAGGCGGCATAACTGTGTAGTGAGATGATGAGGCCCCATAGCAGAGCAATGATTTTCAGGCACGCTTTAATGTAGATGTTTATCATAATTGCCTACTTTATTATCTGTCTGCACATGTATATTTAATCTGCTGCATGATCTGCGTCTCATCGGTTACGTTGAAGGGCATGATGCAGGTAGACGCTTTTTTCTTACCATTGACTGTTGCAAACAGCTGTCCCTTTTTATTATTGACACGGGCATATACCGTTCCGCCCTGACCTACCATACCAACCGTATTACCTTGGCCGTCAGTCACTGTAGCGCCGAAGGGCAAACTGTCTTCAGGCCGAGCTGGCGTCAGCAGTAGCGCATTCCCCCGTCGTGTGGCAAATTCCGCGACTACCACTGCGCCGGCACGTGGTACCACATTCTTGGTCGTACTCTCCATCTCCACCTTGTTTGATAGACCTTTAGGGTCAAGGCTAATCGAATTTCGCTGATACGGCATGGATGCTGGCATCACCGCGTTCCCCCAATGATCCAGTTTTAATCCCGGATAACTGCTCACTTCAGCTCCAGCAGCGCCCGGAGCATTCACCACCACCCAAGTGTCACCGGTATACGGAGTCAGCGTCACGCCGTGCGGATGTGCCACTATCGCACCGGATAGCCCGGCAGAGAGCGTACGATTGTTTCGACCAATTCCTGCGGAGGCATTTAGGGTTGTCCATGGAGAAAGATATTGTCCGCTGACGCCGCCGGTACTCCCGCCTTGCTCACTGTGGGTGCCTGAAATACCCCAGCTCATCTGCTGTCTATCACCCGCAACTCCGGAAAGAGAAGCCTGCTCTGCCAGACCTCCTGTGCTGTCGTGGGACACCGCTGAACTGAAGGTCATAGGACTCTCCTTACCTAACGGGATGCTGAATGAAGCCAGCCAACTGGTTTGCATGTTGCCTTCCGAAGTACGGTTGCGCGCTGCAGTCAGCGAGTAACTAAGCCGCTTCCAGTGATTGGAATAACCCAGCTGATACTGCATATCGTTCCCAGTGTGGTCCCAGTAATTCTGAGACAGGCCTGTGACGGACAGGGTTCCCCAGCCTTCCGACAGCCCTTGGCTCAGCGTCAGGCTGTAACGGTTTTTGGTTCGATAAAGAAGGCCTGGATAGTTAGCATCGCCTTTCTGCAGGTTCTGATACTCCATAGCCTGTGCGAAATCTAAGTAGTCACGTGTAGAAAAACGATAGGCCGCCAGCGCGATGTTACTCTGTGTGTCAGAGATCAGTTTGTTGTATGTGATGCGGTAACTCTGACCATTCAGTTTATCTTTTGCTGTAGAAGTACTAGCTTGAGTGATATCCAGCGCCACGGCACCCAGTGGGGTAGATACCGCGCTACCGACCTGATAGGCCTGATAGCCATCGCTAAACTGTGTACCGCCGTAAAACGTCAGAAAATTATTGATACCATGCTGCCAGGTCACTTGATAAAAAGGTTGGCCGTCATGTCCGCTCGGCTGGCGATATTTTCCCGCAACCGTTTCATAGCGGGATGCCCCTGGGCGCAGCAGATCCGCTACTGACGCATAGGGCACCAAAAATGTACTTTCACTACCATCCGACTCACGTACTGTTACCCGGAGATCACCGCCATAACCTGTGGGGTATAAGTCATTAATGACAAAAGCCCCCGCTGGAACGGTGGTTTCATAAATAACATTCCCCCCCTGACTCACTGTGACGCGGGCGTGGCTGCGTGCGATCCCACGAATTTCCGGGGCATATCCCCGCTGAGATTCCGGCAACATCTGATCGTCACTGAACAGTGATACGCCTGTGTAGGATAGTGAATCAAAAAGACGCCCAGAAGTATTGGCTTCTCCTACAAGAAAACGCCCACGAATATTTGTGACATCATGCTGAATATAGGTATTAATGTTCTGATAGCGATTGCCGGTTCCGGTTTGGCTAGTCAGACTGCCATTATGACGCAAGTACCAGCCAGCAACGTTCAGACCGCTGTTAAGGCTTAAATAACGAGAGTCAAAAGTCTGGCCACCGGATGTCGACTGATAAACACTAGCGTTATATGCGGCAAAAGCCGCTAGACTGCCACTCTGCCACAAAGATGATGACACGCTTCCCTGTGGCGTTTTTTCCAGATCCTCCTGAGGGATGGCAATGGTCAGCCTTTGCAGGCCTCTGTCCCAAAGAAGGTGTGCAGAAGGAATTACCGTTTCCACTGAGGTACACTGTCCTGAAGATAGTTTATCCATATTGAGTAAAGCGGAAGACCGAATATTGAGATGCGCTAACAGCGCAGGGGACATGCACACGACTACTTTTCCGTTAGCCATTTTGCTGAAGGTAAGCTTTTGCGTGGTCAATAAATCATCATTAAGCCAGATATCAGCGAGGTAATCTCCGGTCTGCATACTGTTGCTCCGCGAGAATTGCTTGAGGTCTACACCGTCGGTATAAGAGCTGTCTAGAAAGGTCGTATTAAACTCTACGTCCGCCGCCATAGAGGGTAACGTCGCAATAGTTAGCAGCCAGAGGAACATCAAGATAGCAGATCTCCCAGCAGATAAGATTTCGGCAACAGATGTTTTACGCATATGGACTATTCCCTGCGTGTTACAGCCGGCTTACCGGTTTGGTAACTGACGCACCGTAATCATTAATTGCATCAACAGTAATGCTGTCTACACTGTCTACAGTCATGCCGGCAGGAAGAACAACGTCCGAACTGCTATTCGGGGCCAACATATTCGCTGGCACTGATATTTTATTTTCGCCGCGCGATAAAGTAACAGCGACGGCGGAGACGTAATATGGTGTCGGGTTAGTGAGGGATATTTTATTTTCCAGCCTATGCCAGTGGAGTTGCGAAATGGCAGCTAATGCACCGTTATCATCCAGAGCTATCGGGCGATAAAACAGTTTAATCCGCGAACGGAAGGCAACCTGTATGTGATTGCTTTTCTTCTCACCGACAGGGGGGATTTCCAGCACGTTCAGCCAGTAAACACTTTCGCGATCGGACGGTAACCATGCGCCGCTGTAGGATAGACGCAGTGTCTGGCCCGCGTCAGCATCAACGCGCGTCAGAGGCGGAGTGAGAATAAAAGGTGTACGCAATGTGTCCGGATGAATCTCAGAATGACCATCATCTGTCCAGCTCTGTAAAAGGACCGGATATTTACCCGGATTGGTTATCTGCACGCTGACATCCTTTTCTACAGCGTGATAAATCACCCTAGTAGCACTAATTTGTATACTGGCAAAAGTTGTTGTTATTCCGGCAGCAAATAGAATCGATGTCGCAAAAAAGAAGCGTGTCAGTTTCATGACAGTAAATCCTTTTAAAGGTGGAACTCTTTTCAGAGTTCCTGAAGAAAGTATTGAAAAGAAAATAGCGTTCAGCAGATAAAGAAAGTCTTTCCGTTATTTGTTACGGCTGAGTCTTAATATATTCGATGTTGTTCTTCTATTTATCGTTATAAAATATAAAATAGTGTGTCATTCTGAATACATTATCTGTCAGCGAGCGAAGCAATGACTTCATATTAGTTATAAATAAGGGAGTAGGTAACACTGGACGTTACAGCCCCCGCTGTCGCTGCACCGGTAGCATAATAACGGACTGAATAAGGTAGAGTGGCATTACCGCCAGTGATAGTTACGAAGTTTCCCGTATTTTGTGAAATATCACCAGCATTAATTGCCGTATTACCGGTGCCATCAACCAGCTGCAACACTACATTAGAAGCACCACCGGCCGTGGTATTGATAAGACGGCCGTTTGTGTCAACATTAGGTCCTTTTTCAAAATAGGCTTTGACAGTGCCGGCTCCCGTAGGATTAGTTGTTGCACAACCACTTACGCCTACATTGAAGGAGGTCTGGCCTGCCACGCTACCCGCAGCAGAAAGCACATTTACTTGAACAGTCGGTAGTGTCACCGCAGCAGCAGTTGCACCAGTAGCACCATTTACGGTGGCATTACAGGTCTGACTATTTACCGCTCCTGTGAAATTGATAGTGCCATTACCGGCTGCCTGGACAGTAGAAAGAGTAGACACGGCGACTAAGGCAGCAACCGCAATAATTTTTTTCATAATATCGTTCCTTAAGAAATAATACGTTATGTTGCATCGTCACTCGGTCAATACATAGATCTCTGTGAAGTTGATGCATTTTCGCTGGATGTCTTACTTATCCCCCTAGAAAGTTATCTAAATTAAATCCCCCATTTATTAAATAAATGACTGAGTCAGCTAAGCCGTAGCACAATTGTTGCTTTTCCGCCTATGTAGTGGATAAAAAATTTTGTCGAATACATGTCACTTCCACGAAGAAGCCAATGGTTTCAGTTTTGTTACAGATAGCCGGTGTATATTGGCCTCGCATTTTCGCTAACTGATGAATGATTCTTGTGCACCTCGATGCCAAAGACTATGGCTTTGTGAAAAAATTGTTTTTTTATCAACTTGAAATAAATGTTAAATTTCATGTGTTGGATAATAAGTTAGGTTAAGTTCTGAACTAAGTCAATAACTATGATCGACTGTAACGATCAATAAAAACCAATCAATAGGTGTAGGCTATTAAAAATATGTGAATCGATCGTTATAAACAAGTTCTTCCGAAGTGTTTTTTTGTATATTGTTTGTTTGAATGATTTTTTATACGTTATCTAGTACTTACAAATATACTCAGGGTGAAATATGTATGAATACTAACTGGAAGAATAATTTTTTTTTTGAATTAGCAGTCGAAGACTTAAAAGCATCAGAGCTTATTTTTGATAATAAAATGCCTGAAGGTTATATTTTCATCTATTTTCACCAATACCTAGTTAGATTTTATTTGGATGACTGTTTTTTTGAAGAAAAAAATAAAAAATTTATAATCATCACAAGTTCAATGATGAAGCCTCTTGCTCTTTTTTACTTTCAGCGATTCTCGAACATTTATTCAATCATGGATGCTACAGATTCATTGCATAACATAATCAGTAGAGTACGTGAAATTCATCAAAATAAAAAAAGGAGATTATTTTGTAAAATTAACGTAACTGCGTTAACATGGATTGAGTTTAAAATACTTTCAATGAGACTATCTGGTAATAGAACAAGTTATATTGCAACTAGTCTAAACATACCAATAAAGAAAATTTACTGGCATGATAAAGTGCTAACAAAAAAAATAGGCGTCAGAAAATTATATCAATTAATACTTTCTTATTAAGATGAAATGACTCTTATTCATCTTTATACAACCAAAAACAAATATATATAACATGGAGTTAATTACGATAAGATTCCTAGGAAAGATATATCTGACATTTTATTTGGACGTCAATGTGGTTTACTTTTAATCAATAGTCAACCTCGCGCTGCCTGAGCGAGTGAAAATCATGGCCCTACCATCCTCTTTTACCTCTGCTCTAAAGGAAAAAACGGATCCAATTTCCTAACAATGAACAATCACCTTCTGACGCAGGGCCAGTGCCGCCGGGAAGTTAATCGCGACTGGAAGATGTACAGAAGAGGTCTGGGTATACAGAACAAGCTGATTCACTGTGTACCTTCTGGTTGTTTGTTATTAGTAATACTGTGCTGCAGAGCATAATTGAGTAAAGCAATAGCCTGTTGCCCCAACTTTGACTGAATCGAAAGTCTGGTACGTTCCAATCGCCACTCTTTCCAGAGCACGTTCTGTGCCGATCAAGGAGAAGCATGAAGACGAAAGTTCGGTAAGCATACGAACTGTCGCAACCGGTGCGTCTGGATGATGGCCTTGAGCCCGAGGCGGGTGTGCGGATACTATTGTGCAAAAAAATTCTTCGTAATCAGTAGGGTAAGCCTGAGCAGCATCGAACGCACGATCGGCCTCTCCCTGAATCACAGTCAATTCCCGAATGCGTTACATCAGCTTAGCCGACAAAAACCGCGAATCGCCAGTGACTGCGGAATAGCTGTTCTTCGGAACACTGGCTTCAGGAACTGTAATCTTATCATGATTTAAGTAACCATTAATGGTTCGACTCTTGCGCAGGCTTCAGCAAACTGTTCAAAAAAGACCAGCTCTTGGCAATAAACATTCGTTCATTGGCCTGCTTCGCCGCAGGAGCCCTTTCTTCGCACTTTCGGGTAAAATGATACGTCAGATCCACGCCGCAAGGTCCGCTCCAACCGACGCTACTGCCTTGATGATTTATGATGCCAGGCTGGCGCCGTCCTTCACGCCTTCGGTGGCAATAAGCCAGTCGCCTATATTAATTCCATTATTGTTGAGAAATCCCCAATCATCATAGTCGCGGCTTAATTTGCTGGCTGAGCGCTTTCTTTCACTATCTCCTTATCGATATCACAAAATTTTCTGTGCTCACTTTCTAAATAGGCACAGTAGATCCATGCATCGCGCTCGGTTAGTCTATTTTGGTTCCCTATAAAATGAGCCCGCAACGTGGTAATGGCAGATCATATTTCCAGTCGGCGGCCTCTCCTGCTGCGTCCATCTCTTACTCAAACAATGCATACTGCTTTTCCAAATTATCCAGTTCGAGACGTGTGGCCGCTTAAATGCTGCCTTCACTGCATCTGAGATAGCGTTGCGGTTTTTTTCAAAAGAATCCCCAAAACCATCTTGACCGATGATCGATTCAAATATCTCATTTTCCTTAAGGTAGCAGTAATACCGCAACATTTTATTTATATGCACATAGATATATGGCTATTTCTCACTAAATGTGAATACAGCTGAAGTAACCATCTCACTAAGTAATTACCGAATACCGACGTCGACATGATCTGGTTTTCTTGGATATTAGCATTATTCCTAAGTCAGTCTTGATGACTAAGCGCACGTTCAGTTTGTTCCCCCTCACAACGAGTAAAATGAGACAACACGAATACCAATATATAGTGGTTAAAAAATAAAACCAAACAACGCATATTGATTTTTTCGGCGATGAACTGCCTCAACAGAACAAAGATCTGTTTCGCTTGAAATCGGAGCTCTGAATACAGAGGCATACAAAAAGTACACACGCACAACAGTCAGACTAATCAGATAGTCTTCCTTATCTCAATCAAAATAAACACGTGCGACTGTATGTCTACCCAAAAAACGTTATGAAAATGACCGGTCTTTCCGAAGACGATCTGGACCAAATCCGCCACTAAGTATCTCAACGTCCATCGGCTAGCATGAGCTAGCCATCGTTCTTCACGTGAACTTCCCCGTACAAATCTCAACCTGTCTTCGCCTCCCCTGTAGGGGGATTAGTTCTCAATAGGCTGATTTATATAAATAAACCCTTATATTTACACGACGTTTATATCCTTATGCTAATATTCTCCACATCATTACATTCAACACAAAGCACTGATATGACGGTTCCTTACCACACGCGTCCCACATCAGAACTAGCGCATCTGGCCTGGTGCCTACTCACATCAGTACGCCTAGCCCAAAAAGAAGGAAAAGCGCAATCATCGCTGGAGCAGCATGTGTTTGTCATGCAATGGCTGCTAACAGCCCAAAAACGCAAGCTGTTCCCGAAGTGCGTTGCGCCAGACATTATATGGCTGCTCGCTCAGGGTAAAAAATATGGGTTCGGGGCCAACTTACTCAAAAAAGTAGAGTATATATACCGTTCAAGTGCTGAAGAATTAGCGGTCCAAAGTGATTTGTTTCGATTTACGTACTTCGTTGAGACATTAAAAACAATGGGTTGGCTAGATTTTATGGTCTCACGTAAAGAGTGGGATCAGCATTGGAAGGGCTCCAATACTGCCAGCGCAATCTATACACCCAAAGAGGATCTACAGCCCTCTTTTGATGAGAATGGAAAACTTATCAAAACACTCGCGGTGCGATTTACTGGGGATACATCCGGTATTTTTCCACTCTTAGAACAGTGCCACCTCCGCGCCCAGCAGCAACCTAATTATGAAGGCTTTTCCGTTTTTCATCTTAATATGACGGACTAGCGCAGCAATAACTTTGCCTGTGCTGGCGACATGGAAAAACTCAAATCAGGCGTCACATCGAGCGCAAAAATCTTCGTATACACTTCCGTGTTCTCCATTCTCTTATGCCCCATTAATGCCTGTACCTGCTTGATATGTATGCCATTCATCAGCAGGTGTACTGCATAGCTGTGCCTAAAGGTGTGTGGCGTAATGGGACGCACTGAAAATGAAACGCCGTCACGCTCAGCTCTTTCCACCGCTGCTTTTAGCCAGTTACGCGGCGTCTCTTGGCTGGCCACATCCCACATCGGTGTCGCTCGGCGCGTCAGCAGTCTAAAGGTCGCAAAATATTCCTGCAGTCGGCGAACGTAATCTTCATCGGGCAAAGGCACTGCCCGAAACGGTACTTCTTGCTGTTCTTCTTTCGTCGGCCGTCCTCGAGTTCGCGGAGCCCGTTGTTTCAAGGTCCGCAGTCTGACGAAGGGCATATCCGCGTTGAAAAAAAAGTCACTGGGCGTGAGCGCCAATGCTTCGTTGATCCGAGCACCGGTGTTCCATAATGTTTCAATCAATACTCGCTGACGCAAATCGGGAAGATAGCTGAGCAGCACTGAAATTTCTGGTGCCAACAAATAACGGGGCACATCCAGATCGGCGGCGATGGCCATTTCACGAAGTCGAACTGCGCGCGCATAGTTGCCAGGTAAACCGATCGCGCTACGTGAAATCTGTTCCAGATTGTGGGGTATCAGGCTCAATTTTTTAATCTCCGCAATCTCGTGCATTTTGGTATAAAAAACACACAATCCTTGCCATGGTGTCTTGCTAGCCATTGGCCAAAATTCAAAAGACGTTTTCTTAGCGACTATTTTGCCGAGCTTGATGATAACAGGGAAGGGGAATAAATCGGTGATCGGTCAGTGCTAGGATTGGGGAAAAAACGAAATAAGCGTAAAAAACAAAATTGCGGTAACATCCGTAACGCGCCCACAGTGGTGCCACCGCAAGCCATAAGGTCTGCAAGCCCGCAGCCAGCAAGGCCTGCAGCCGAATTGCAAGGCAATGGATAGCCTTTGGGGATTCCGGCGGAAATCCCCAATAGTAAGAAAAAGAGCTGGATACTGTAAAGGGCGAAATTTTTCCACTTCATAAGTATATTAAACCATTGAGTAATCACCGTTAGACCACTGAAGCTCAATCTGTGTGAGTGAAGGAATAACGGTACTCACGGCAGTTGTGATAGATAAGGCATACATAATTAGCCGTTACACTGTTTGGAGATAAATTTGCTGAACTTAACGTCGCTGACGTATTTGTATTCAGAAATAATGATTTGTACAGCTGGTCAGCATACTGAACAGTCACCAACAAAGTAAGAAAATGCGACACTCAATACAGCTATGTTTTATTTTTTTAAATATAATTAATACAGAAATGATATTTAACATATAACCTTCGAGACTGGAAACTTTTATTTTTAAGTAAATGAATGTGTGACATAAAAAATCAATCATAACAAAAGTTCATTGATGTACTTATGCATGCATATTTAATTTTAATTTAAATAACTTTTACATATTAACCACAACTATTATTGCAATACAAAAAGACAAGCAATCGTAATGATAAAGCCGATAGGATTAATCTCAAAAGAATAAAAAATTGAAAAATAAAAAGCTCCAGGGCACTTTAAGACAGAAACCTTTCCTTACAAAAACAAATATTTTATTAATTTATTTTTGAAATATTTTACATTGATTGTTAATGAAATATTTAAGAAATCCTTTTTTTTATTTATTTTTTCTTATTTTTAGAAGAATTAATTACTAAATTAATGAATATAAATTCCTTTCAAACTATTCACTGGCTTTAAATCTAAGAAATAATTCCTAATGAAATTATATTAATATATGTATTTAATAAAAGTAGGCATTGAAGTTAATGATCAATAAATAACCTTGAAATGAATTGTTATGCATTTTTTATGCACAAAAAACCATTTATATACATTAGAAACATTTAAAACAATACAAATGATAATCTTAAGGTATTGAAATAAATGACAAAAAAAAATTTTTTTATCATTTAAAATCGACATTCGATTTGTTTTTTTGATTTAATTAAAAAAAAGCTTCACTTATAAAACTAACGATGCTTATATTATTGAGAGGGATGCGTTGTTACATTTAAAAACCTGTTGTTAAGATTTAGCTTTTAAAGATTAATAATCGTAGAGATTTTATAGTGGAGATATAAAATGATTTTCTCACGAAAACTCATTCAATTTTTAGCGGTTGCTCAGCATGGTTCGCTCATAAATGCATCTAATGCTATAAACATTACACCATCGGCTATCAGTCAAGGGATCCGAGAGCTTGAACAAAGATTAGGAGTGAAGTTATTAAAAAAATCGAAATTAGGAATGTCTCTTACCAACCAAGGAAAAAAATTCTACTTACAAATAAAACCCTGTTTTGATGAGGCATCTGATGTGCTGGATAACTTTAATTTAAACAAGAAAAGTAACAGAACAGTTTTAATTAAATATGATGGTTTCTCATATCCGTTATTTCAAAATAATCTTTACGATTTTTTATCCAAGCATAAAACAACCAGTTTTGAGTTTTCATGTGAGGTGGTCATCGATATTTATAAAGAATTAAAAACAGGGAGTAGTGATATTATAATTTCGCCTTTGAATTTGACAAACAATAATTATGACGTACATAAATTATCACTACCCACAGAGAGAGTTGGCCTTATGCTTCATAAAGACACCCTATCAAAGTATGGGGATAATATTAGCAAGTTACTACAAGAGGAAAAGCTTATTCATACTAAGGATATTATTCAACACTCAACTTTTATAAATTTCAAAAATCTTTTGATGCCAAAAAAATCAAATGATATGATATTAACATTGAGTGAAATTGATACATTCCATCTTCTTTCTAAAGGGCTTGGTTTTACATTGGTAACGGAGTATTTTGCAAGATTGAATATTAATTTAAATCCTAAAATACATTTTATCAAAAGGCCTTTGGATATTGATCTTTTTTTTAATAGGAATGCATATTTTTTAGCCAACAACCCTAATAAACCACTCGACTTAATTAATGAACTTATCAATAACTCTGACTATTAATTAAAAATAAATAATATTATTCAACATTATTGAATGAAGCACCAGGTAAATTTTTTCTATACAAAAAATTAGAAATGAACTAAAAATCATTTAAATTCAATTAGTTATGGGTGGCCAGCCATGTTATAAAAATTTTCTATATGAAAAACATATAGTTGTCTTATTTGCATGGAAATCAGATTTAATTAACTACCCAATTTAAATGCGTGGGTATTGCTTTAACATAATAACTTTCCTGCTCAATTTTTATTGTATCTACTTTCAAATGATGTATTAACTAAGCTAATATTTAAGAATTTAATTTCAAGAGCCTAGTATACTATTTACATTCATTCGTAAATTCTTACACACCATATTTATTTCTTCTGAAATTCAGTTAAAAACTTATCATCAGATAGACTAGATAATATTCATATCTATAGTGCGTAATAAAAAAATCTAAATTAAGAAAAATATTGAATATTTTAATTTATACGTTGCTAATAAAAATTAGGTGATAACGTCAGCCCGTGGACACTACTATAGGTAGAGCACAAGCTCACCTGTGCACTTGCGCCATGGGTGTTCGATTCTACTACAGCTCTATCCTGACCACATCTTCAGCCGTTTTTTCTTCAAAAGCTATAAATCAAGGTCTGGATCTACTTCGGCTTTAAATCCATTGAATATTGGATAACTCAACAAAAACGCATTCTGATAGGACGCGATTAGCAAAATATCATCTTTATCAAGCCTCATTTATTCTGGTCCTTCTTCAACAACTAGGCATTACTCAACACATTTTCCAAATCAACTATACGTGCAATCTTTCACTGTGCACGCAAATTAGTACTTTCTGTGCGTTACACACCTACGGGCTACAGGTCAATCAGCCCACCTATGTGCATACCACCGATAAAGGCAATGGGTTTAACTGCTGACGTGTTACAGGAAGAGATATCCAAGACATAGTAGCCTTCATAGTCATTTGTGGCAATCTAGTATCCGTTGATTGAGATATAGAGGAACTGCAGTGCGTAAGTTAGCATACCTTTACCACGGCCAAAGTATAGCAATAGTTCAAACTCATCCAATGCTAGGAATTCCCACCGTAGTGCATCATCGAAGTCAGGTAGGTCATAACCCGCTTCCTGCTCGGCACTATTTAAAACCGTCAGTCGTTTACGACGAGCACTTTGAAAAGAGTGACGTATAGCGAATCAAAAGTCCAGATGGACTACACCTGCCTACAATATCCAGATATTTCCTTTTTGTGAAATGGGATGTAACGCTTAGCGTAAAGTATTGCGGATAGAGTAATTGACGCTCAAAAAGATAACTAATAACAGTTAGTAAAAAAACTACGGCTTTCGCTTACAGCGCTAATGTCACTATTAATGCTCTAATAAGGCTCAACACTGAAAAATAGCATCGTTATTTCCTTAACCGAATGATATTTTTCGGCCTAGCACCTTAAATAAATATAGAATATCCACATATAATATCAATTATCTGTTTCTCTGATAGTCTACTTTTCACCGTTAGAAATTACTCATTTGTAAAAAACGTTCCTTATGTAAAGGAAAATCCATTGCACTCCCACGACAATGACAACGACATACCTTCTCTCTTAAGTTAAAAAAATGTGATAATAGAATTTTCTTTGATTGATTTTCAAGCCATCAATAATCTAACTTATTATCTCTAAATCTTAACTATATTCCACATTGGAAATATATAACTTTTAATTATCCTTAATCACTTTTTCATTGTGCTTTCAATTAAATAACACTAAAAGTCCGAAAAAATGGGGTTACACCTATACTTAATCGATGCCCCCATAATAATACTTATTATAAACAATAATGAAGTTTATTTATCATTCACAGCTTTATTTTTATTACAAACTATAATTGCATTTGATATTTTATTATTATACCCATCAATTCTTTGTTCAGGATGTAAACTACACCCGTATAAAATTAATGTTAATAAAGAAACTGATAGGTTTATGATTATTTTCATATTGAAGTGCCTCTTTTTATATTGCATTAATCATGTAACAACAAATATATTCTCATCATCATCTTAAACACTTAAGCTTTAATGTTTTATAAATGCTGAAGATTTTTAGTTGTTTTGTTAGCGTAATTTATTTTTTATCGATAGTTCATATTTTTTATGAGTTTTTTCTTTACCTTATGTTAGTTAGTTAGTTTATTTCCTTGTCAGTTTATCCCTATAAAGGTCATAGTAGTTTTTTATCTTTTGTATGTGTACAGTAAATCTCTAGATAATATTAAATTTTAACACAAGCTGTTGTTTTAAATATCTAAGATTTAACTATTTTCATCAGATAATTATTCCTAGATAGCTTAAATGCTAAAACGTCACGACAGAAATCGCTGAAATTTGTCAAATACACTATCCAGAGAATATCTAGTCAGCGCCGCCAGTGCACACCATGCCACCTAGCCCGGTTTTTCTGTCAATTTCACGGTTTACATATTTTCCGTATATTCTGCCCGCAATATTTTAGCAGCTTCTCGTTTATCTCCTAATTGCGGATCCTCTGACGTAGTTCTGCCGAGAAACAACGACCTCTAGCCGCATTATGGACGATGGATCAACGTCATCGTCTGACGGGCAGAATTTTCTGGTGGGGAGTCACGGGCGTTATGCGGGGGTCAGATCTATCCTAAACACGGTCAAGAGCCAGATATGCAGGTTTATACGCATATTTCGGATAAATACCGCCGTTTTACACCAAAGTAATCACCCGCATGAGGGACTTAACACACGTACTTTATGGTCTACTGTAGTACTACGAAACAAATCATCACACCGACGGCACAGGCTTCACTGAACACGTTTTAACATTAATGTATCTGCTCAGATTCTCCTTTGCGCCAAGGATCCGAGCTCTTCATGACAAGCGGCAGTTTATTAATAGAAAAGCTGAGTTGTATCCGTGTCTCCAGTAAATTATTCAGTCTGAATTTAATGGAAATTGAGATAGCCTGATTTTAACGGACACTCCTTCCTGAGTAGGATTGGATTAAAAGGAGCCCGCCATGACCAGAAAAACTTCACGTTACTCGAAAGAATTTAGGGCCGAAGCCGTTGAACAAGAGTTGTCGATCAGCCAAGGGGCATCGCGTTCACTCATCCCTTAAGGCACGTTGGAACAATGGGCTAGACGGATAATCCAGTGTTGCAATGTCGAGAGGTCAACGGAACAATCCAAACCTTTTAAAGCATGTCAAATAAGAGACATAAGTAAACTACATAATTGAAAAATGCATGTTATCTGATCGGATGCATAATGAGAAAAAACCATGTCGCTCCGTACTAATGCGATGGCATCTGGTAGTAAAATAGTATTTTGTTAGCACTACGTAGATAGGAGATTGAATTACATGACTATATCAACCGATATAATATATTAAAAACCATATTAACGCCACTTTATGATTCAAGACGAATTATTAGTTTCCCGATTAGATACCAACGGGAAACTAATTTAATTAATATACTAATTTTAATTAATTGTAAAAACTAAATCATCTTTAGTATGTATTTATCATTTTTATGATTAATTACTAGTGCTTTGTTTCCGCCTCCTCTATTATTTCCATCTACTTCGCTGGTTTCCGCATCATAATCCATCTGTGGAGCAATCAGATATTTAACAGCATTTGCACCTGATGGATTCCAGTAATCCTGAAAAAGCCAAATATAGTCTTGAGATTGTGGTCCTAATAATAAACAAATTGCCTTCCAGTTTTCTTCAGAATTACCAATCCATGGTACCCACACAGCCTTATCATATGCTCCTCCAGCAGGGATAGAGAAGATCTGATTTAGATTCTCCCCATTTCTTACTGTAATAGTATATGGAGTGTTGTTCGAAATTGAAAAAATACTTGTTACTTTTGCCATTTTAATCACCTTTTATTGATATCGTAAGAGCACTATATATTTTTATTTTTTAGTATGCGCGCATTTTTTCTAACGACGTAAATTAAAAAAATTAAATTTCAATTTAAGACCTGAGTAGATAAGGTAAATAATGATTTTAATTGCATGGAGATTTATTTAATGAAAAAAATCCTTTTACAACTAATAGCTATCAATTTCTTGTATATGATTGTTTTATCATTACCAGCTTCGGCTAAAGTATCTGAAGTAACAATTCGCTATCATTTTCCTAATGGGGGAAGTTTAGCAGCCTTGACCGCTCAACAAGTTTGTGATGTACCGATAGAACAATTTCTTCATAACCGAACACGAGATTTTACAGAGCAAATGAAATCATGTGGGTATCCTGTACGCAACTTAATAGTATTATTCTTGGCCGCAGGATTTCATTGGGAAAATGTCAATAATGTGATAAGAAACGCTGAATCAGGAGGTGATAGTGAGCTAGAGCGTGTAATTCGCGAAAATCCAGATCGAGCATCTTTAGCCTTAACAATGGCTGCGGCACAAAGCAGTGAGTTTGTTAGCCAGCATGCTGGAAATACCGAAACTGATGCGGCTAATGCCGATATCGTAAGTTTAGATTGCATTGCTAATATGGATGAGTGTGAGGCACCTACTAATAGTGAGAATACTCTACAGCAGCGCAACTTTCCTGTAGGCGCCTATTATCTCGGCACTGATGAGCCAGTTTTCAATTCTAATGGTCAGATAATTAACTGGTCGTTACAGCAATTGATCTCAGCACATAGTCAGCTGTTAAGAGATGACTATGTTTTTGTAGGATATCATGGTACATCATCAATCTCAGCAAGAAGCATCGTACTTGATGGAGTTCGAGCGCGAGAGCAAGCGTTATCAGCAATATGGGAAGGCTTCTATATTGCTGGAGATCCAAGTGTGGCATACGGCTATGCGCTAAACGAGACTGGTCACGCAGGTGCGATGTTAAGAGTTTACGTACCAAGATCTACTTTGAATAACTTCTTTCAGACCGATATGAGTCTAGACGCGCCTAGAGCTCAACAAGAAATTGCGCGATTGATTGGCCATATGTTACCTCTAGAGTTGGACTCAATAACTGGTCCAGAGAATGACGATGACGATGAAGATGGTAGAAGGCTAGAAACTATTCTGGGCTGGAGCTTAGCTGAGCGTACAGTTGTTATACCATCGGCCATTAGAGTCGATAATCCTGGCGGTAGTCTTAATCCCTCCTCGGTTCCAAAAGAAGAGGAGGCTATTAGTTCTTTGCCTAATTACGCTACTGAACCACGATGATAACACGGCCATAACGAAGAATTTTACGTCGAAGATTCAATTGCGATCCTGCGCTCGAACTTTAGAGACCTCCTGAAAAATAATTGTAAATAGAAGCCCGATAGAATATTTATAGATTTTATTATCGGGCTCTAGTGTATTTTTAAGCATAGTAGAGGTTTGTGTTATTAGAGAGTTGTAATTGTTCCCCCCTGCAATCCAGACAAGTAACTTCTTAGCAACTGAATAAACCACTTTTTTGTAGACGCTTTTTCCTCAGCATGGAATTCTACGCCAGAACCCCAGCTTTTTTGAGTTTTTATCCTGCCTTTTACTCCCTCACGTAACAGACATAAATATAGAGTTTTCACACTAACATCAGTGCCTCATTGAAACATAAACACTCTCCTTTCACTTGACCATCATGCCTACTTCCCTTGTTTATGCAGAGTCATCACTCTTGGCAACCACTGAATGCAAATACTGGTGTGAAGGTGAAGTGGAGAGCTTTTTACTACTGCGCAAAGTGTTCGTCATTAAGGGAACTGTCAAGATCACTCCACTTCGTACCATGGTCGCTAACCATCATTCCTAATTACATACAAGGTAAAGGAGGATCTACTCCGGTTTCAGATTGCGAAGATCATAAACGGTATAGAAGTTCCCCAGACTGGCGTAATACAGCAGGTTTTGTTGGGAAATATTCAGTGCTGGTAAGATGTCATAGGCTTTGCGGTGCAGCGGTTCGAGGATTGCTCGTTTTTCCCGTTCGTGCATCAACTGGCACCAGCCAAAATCACGCGCATCCTGCCTGAGGACGGCAAGCCGGGAAAGGATATCATCGCGTTCAATAAATTTACCCAGATCGGCAATAGTGATGTAATGAACAGTAGCCCGCCTATGCGCTGAGGGATCCCCACTAAATCAGCGCTAATAAACCAACACCATATTTTTGTAGGTTTTGGCGAAGTGATTAAGAACGGTGCTTAGCACCGTTCGCTTTAAAATTAGCGGGGAGTGTCGCAAGACATTCACCGCTAACGTCAGATACGAGATAACACGCCTTGATTTAAAGTTGTTGGCCTGATTCCTCAGATGTAACCCCTTATTTTCAGCATGATACCCAATAAGCCACAGCACTATTGTACTCAGCGTGGCCAGAAGACTTAGTACCAGCATCCTTTCCGCGGAACGACTCTAACTCGCGCGAAGCCCGAACCCGAAGAGTTCACTTTTCTCATCCCGAAAGTTTTGCTCTATCTGCATACAACGGCTGTATAACTTCATGATTTCACGTGGCTTAAAGTCATCTTTGCTACTGAAGATTAACCACGGCTCTTTTGACATCTTTCATTTGTGATGTCTTGCTATGCCACACCGTTAGCGCTTGTTTTTTCGCCCTTTTGGTGATTTTTTATGAAGGTAAAAAAAACCATCACATTGGGCATATTCTGAACGGGCAAGTGTCCCATGCCCCAGATATCCCGGTTTACTACTCGCCTGTAATTCCTGACGCCTGAACCAGTATTCGCCTTTGCTCGTCAGCCGCATCTGAGTATTGCCTCGGATGCGACCAATAAAATCCCAGCCAAGTGATTTGATATGCCGGAACCAGGCATTCTGGAATCCAGCATCAGGAACAATGATGACTCTGGCTTGAGGATTCACCGCACAGGCAAGGGCATCAAGGAAATCCTTTTGTATTTGCGCGTTTTGCTGTTTTTTTGATGGGGTAACCCAGATTAATAAAGGTATCGAACGCCCGTCGCAGATAAGGCTGGCGCGAAGAACGTGATTCTCTTGAGACGGGTAGCCGCTCCAATCAACAGCAATAACGCACAGAGATAGCTGACTTGTTAGCATTGAAATAATGCCATTAAAAATTAGAGGAATATCCTGATGCAGGGCCTCATTACCCAACACGCGATCAACACTTTTATTTTATTTTTGACCTGAGCTGTACCGGGTAAATAACGGCCGATGCTGGTCAACGTCAGTGATGCTCCATTGATGAATGCAATGATGGCATCCAACAACGCATTTTGTCGGTACTTGTGAAAAGGAGCTAAAGCATCACAGAAGAAGTTCTGACATACTTGGCGAGCAGACATAAAGTCTATCTCATTGAATTGGTTTCGCAATCAGTAAATCACAAAACTCTATGCCTATCTTTTTTTACCCGCCAATTACTGGGGATTCCTCAGCGCCTATGCGAGATCTAAGATCTCTGTTAGAGAATGAGTTTCTTCAAGCATCGTAGCTCGTTATAATCCCTTATATGCATATACCTCGACCGGCAAAACTCCTTTGCCCGATTGATGATGGCTGGGGTCAGTTACTCGCTAAATACGGTAACGTCGTCCTTGAATGGACCAAACTGGTCATTGAGCGGATTGCGGGACCGGTGTCATGTGCGGTAGTCGGTATTATTACGTTTCTGCTCACTGTGCTCACACTAAATTCCTCTGCCAAAGCTGTAAAAGCACAGGCTGAAGCGCCTGTGGCATGAAAAGCACGACCAATAGATTGCTGAGCAACAGCATATTCTGCCCGACGGCGAATGGCATCACCTTCACCATGTCCGACAAACTCTGGCACGCCTTTGTCTACAACTGGCCCCTGCTCAATAAACTCTTAGCTTGTGCTGCCAATATCCTGCTGAAATAGGCCAAAAAGCTCGATATCGAAATAGGCCTGTTTTTGGCCCTATATACCTACGGCCGCCAACTCAATCACCACCCGCACATTAATCTGTCCGTCACTCGTGGGGGTTTGTACCTCAAATACGGCGTCTGGCGGCCGGTTTAGTTCAAAAAGAAAATCGTTGAGCGATACTGGCGTCAGGCCACTATCTGAGACGGCCACCAGTTGCAGCGTTAAAACTGCGTCGTTACACCGGCGAAGCCGTAGTTCATCGTTACTTTGACCATCGGACTCAGCCACACCGATTCGACGACTGAGCCGGGAAGAGATAATGTGGCGCGATATCAAGCATATGCCGTCACACCATTTTAGGATGGCCAGATATTACGATTTTCCGGTCAACCACAAACGAGGGGAGTTATTACCTGAGGTCTAGACGCGAGGATTGAAATGAAAGCAAGACCACAGAAACCAGGCTTTGCGTCGCTAATGAAGAAATTTACCCATGTGGGTCCGTACCCGTGCGTGTTATGTAGAAACCGGATGGCTTTTAACATTGCAGAAGCTGATATCCGGGGGAGAAGAGTTATTAGCCCGGCGTGGGCAGAAATTCAAAACAGAGAGATGGTTGCGGCAGCAGGCGTAGGGAAGCTCTGCCTGAAATTTGGATTGTTTTAACAATCAATCATCAACCTCGTGCAGCCTGAGCGAATGAAACTCATGGCTCTATCGCCCTCTTTTTTCTCTGACCTAAAGGAAAAAAGCGGATACAACTTCCTAACAATAGACTTTAAACATTACCAGAATTAGGATGGCTTTTTAGTTTTATTGCTGAATGTGATTGATAGCATTAATAATAATGTTCAGAGTATTGACGTGTTTTTTTCTGTGTCCTTCAATCTTAGAGTGAGGAAAATTATCAACCCATTGAATTAAATATAAATTAAGCAGTAGCATGATTCTATAGTCGGCTACAATATACCAGCATATTACTAAGCTCATGCGCAAGTCTAAAATAGCCCACCATTTTATTCAGCTAGATAGGCCACACTTTAAACTTGTATTTAAAGAAATAATCTGAGAATGAGTTAAGCCTGTCTGGAACAGCACCTATTTAAATATTGGAGTTCATTATACACATATACCATACGAGCGCTGTTGTTATATGAAAGCGAGCTACAGAATGCAACAAAAAATTAACACATGCTGATGCGGCATATTTAAGACATAACATAATTTATCACCCAGATAAAAATCATGATGTGTTCCTATTTTGGTTGAAAATTAATAAACCACGTTATCTATAGAACAGTTTTACGAAAAAGAATAGCAAAAACATCTAATGTAATCATGTTCTTATATAAGAATTGAAAACCAAAACCGTTTTATCTTAACTCATATCTAAAAAATTTAAATACAATCAATCAAAGAAAATACGCACGGTTAAAAAACACTCGTTCAGAGTGATATCGAATAAATTAATTTATGCAACGAAATTTCAATAAATTAAATTGGAGATTATAAATGATAATTAAGCGAACTTTATCTTTACTACTCATTTCTCTGGTAGGTGCAGCAAGCGCGCTTGCTATTACTCCATCCGGTGGATGGACTCTGAAAAATGATACGATAGACTCTAAAGAATACTTTATGCGAATAGATGTCGACCCTGGAGAAACTTACTCTGACCCAGATTATGCGCCATCTTCAGTTTACTGGGCCGAATATATTACATTTAATGAGGCAAATGGGGGATATCTTGGTTTACAGCGAACGGGGGGAAATAAAATAGCTCTTGTATCCATCTGGGACGGTCTAGATGCAAAACCTGGGATTTTGCCAGTTGTGGGATGTAACGAATTTGGACCATGTAGTAGTATCAAAGGAGATTATAATTGGAAAGTTGGCCATAAATATCGTTTCGAGGTTGAATTAAGCCCTAGGACACCTTCTGACGAAATTGGTGATTGGTGGCAAATTACATTAGCCGATCTTACTATGGGTAAAATAGATATTTTAGGCGAGATAAAAACGCCTAAATGGGGTGGGTTAAGCCGTTCTAATGGAGTATTCTTAGAATACTTTTGGGGGCCTTATGAGTGCAATACTTTGAGGCATACCAAAGCAACGGAAGAGCAAATCAAAGGTAATTATGGACAAGATTCAACACTTGAATCTTCAAATGGAGATTCTTATGGTGATCCAGATGTCTGTGATCAGCAGTATATTCTCCCTGAAATGACTCCTAGTGATTATGGCTCCTCATCATGGGATACCAATGGTACTCTTACTTTACTAGGTAACAATTACAGGGGCATACATCAGTGGGGATCATATCAAAATACAGCTAACAAAGGTATGATGTTTGTCAGTAATACTTCTGATGAAGAACCTTATATTTATCAAGCCATCCATGATGGTGTGTATGACTCTTTACCTCCAGAAGGAACAAATAATGCTGACTGGAAATCAATAGGTAAAGGGTATCCAATAATCAACGACCTCTACTTCCGAAACCAAAAACTTTATGAATGGGAGGAAAGAAACAATTTAGACGTAAATATTGGTGACTTCTTCATATATCATAATACTTATAGCGGTGACACTGAGTATTTTAAAATAAAAAAAACAAACGCTGGGTATTTTCCAATAGATAAAACGGACAATGAATTTTGGGAGTATATTGGTAGATATCCTAAAAACGATGAATCATTATCACCATCTTTGCCTGTACACAATTGGGATAGTTCAAATCTAGAAGGTAAAAAAGGATGGCTATATTATTACGACTCTACAAAATCATACTTCATCTTAAAAAAAGATGGGAGCTATGGATATTTTCCAATGTCGTCTGAAGATAATGAATGGTGGCAATTTATAGGTTATCATTCCTAGTGAAAAATTAACTTATATTATTAAACTACTTATACTAAGTCAGATCACTGTATATTTGAGAGATTTTCGCTTAATCATAAATTCAGTTTCATAGATGTCCAACCAGCTCAATAATACATTATAAAGTTAGTAATTAATGAGCGACCGGTTTGCCTAAGGATGCGGCGTTAACCCATTCTTTAAGATATTGAAATTAATTATATCTTATGTGAAGTTGTGTCCATAAGTGTTAATGAGGCTCTATTATGTAACACAATTAACATGCAAGGGTACTCTGACATCCTCATCAGTCTGGATAAATAAGGAAAAGGAGAAACACTTGACAAGTCACTGATACATATCAATATAAAAATGTTGAGCCATTTTTTGATACCAATTTTAATGATAAATCACTCTAAGAGATTTGCACCTAAATTAGTGCATTCTTTTTTAAAATTAAGTTTATTCGAATATTTAAATCTGATATATCCATATAAATAATCAAGAGAGGAAAAAATGACGAATCAAGTTAAAATATATAAAATACTAGGTGAAAAACCATCAATTTACGTTGAGATTATTGATACCCATAACACAGTTGATTTGGAACTGTATTTAGATTCGAAATTAGAAGAAGTTGCATGCAGTAAAGTTTCAAATTATGTATTCGAAGTAACAAAGCCTGGAGTCTATTCCGTTGTTGCTAAATATAATGAAACATTACAGCTTAACTCTAACTCCCTATCTTTTTTGGTGGAAAGTTTTCAGCCTAATTCATCATTAAAACCACTGCGGGAAATTAGGCCAATAAAGTTATATTTGGATGAACCTGAGATTGACGGTATTAATAAATTTCATGTAGAAATTAAAGTGAAAAAAAACAGGGAAAAATCGATTTACAAAGCGTTGGTAGATACCGTAGGGTTAGATTTTTTCCAAAAAAAATCATTAAATCTGAGTTCATTCAGAGCAAGTCATTCAATACATAGCTATGTATATTATAAAACGTTTAGTGAGTTAAGCAAAGAGGACGCAAAATATATTTGCCGTAACATCAAAGGCATCGAGGGAGTAGTTTATTGCTCGATGGTTCCTGTTACTGATAAATTATTACCTCCAAAATCAAATAGACTAGAACAATACAAAAATAACTTAGATCGTGCGTCTGACACACCTGACTTCTCCGAATTACAAGGGTATCTGGATGAACCATATGGAATGAATGTTCGCAATGCCTGGTCAAATTGTTACTCAGGTGAATTGGTGGCAATTAGACATCTAGATTTTGGAATTTACAAGAATCATGAAAACTTACAGAGTGGTAATATTACTGTGATAAATAGCCGAGATGAAACTGAAGACTGTAATCACGGAACAGCATCTACAGGTTGTATCGCAGCTGGAAACAATGGATTTGGTGTGACAGGAATAGCACATTCATCATCATTTTATTTTTATGACACTGAGGATAAAGATAAAATTTTAGAAAACGCAAATCCTGGCGATATTGTAAGCTTGAATGTACAATTTTTAACAAATGGTGTATATATTCCCCCAATTGGAATAAAGAGTTGGTGGGATACTATTCACAATATTACTGAAAAAGGAGCCGTAGTAATAGTATCTGCAGGGAACTCAGGAGTTGATTTGAGTGATACTTCTATTTGTCCTGATTTTGGTGATTCCGGTGCAATTATTGTAGGGGCTTGTTCATCATCTACTGGGCGCAAACTTTCATTTTCAAATTTTGGGCATTACTCATCACTTATCAACTCTTGGGGAGAGAATGTAACTACGACAGGTTATGGTACATTGCAAGATTTGCCTGGCCATGACCGAGATTACACTAATACTTTTAATGGTACATCTAGCGCCACACCTTTATGTTCAGGTGCGTTAGCCTTGCTACAGTGTTATGCAAAAAAACAGGCAGTTATTCTCACAACTGAAAACATTAAGCAGTTGTTAAATGAGTCTAATTATATTGAAGGTGTTAATGATCTTATAGGGAAAAGGCCAAATGTAAAGCAGTTATTTACTTGTATAGATAAACTTATTTTATCCACCATAAATCAAGATTAACCGCTCCCTACATTATAAAATCACTTAATTTATAACGTTTTTTTAGTTCTGATTCGGATATAGAGATGAAAATCAAATGTGGGTATATATTCAGTTATATAAAAACTTCAGTGGATCTCTATAGTAAAGATCCTTTTGATCTGAAGTGATACGATTGTTCAATAAATTCCTCTATTTAAGAAAGCATAAGTTATGGGGAAATCACTTTTGGCCGAAGGGGTACTATGTTGACACCGTAGGCGTGAATACAGAAATGATCCGAAAATACGTGAAGTACCAAGAGAAACACGAACAAGAAGACAATCAATTAAGTCTGAATGGAATGTGAAGCTAAGACCCTTTGGGTTGAAGCTTAGTACGCCCCTATGGGGTGCCAAAGCAATGCCGCCTTCTATGAAGGCGGATTTTTACTTACCGCGATTGAGTGCTTAGCGCGGTCGATACGTATTCTTCTTGGACTTCAGGTCATGACTTTCACGGGTACCTCTGGCTTCATTGCGCTCAAGCGAGGCCAAATAAGTTTCTTCATCAACAATACGATGCGTCGCCACAAATGCATCATCGCGCACTTCAGCTTTATCGTACCCCGCCATAACTCGCTGTCGTGGTTCTGTTAACGGTAGGATCTTCTTACCCTCTTTATTAAACCACGGTACTAAATCACAAGCTGACTCAACAAATTCTGTATCCCCACTAAACAACATTTTCTCACCCGATTTTTCTACGGCAAGAACCATTGCACCGGCAATATGCAGCCCATTCTGGGCATATGGATCAGCAATCTCAAGGCGACTACCTTTATCCTGAATCTGGATAATACCATCCTGCTTATACTGTATCGTTCCATCACGACTCACGGATTTTTCGTATCCCTGAATGTTATATGGTTTCGTGTCATCAGCCACTGCACAAACTATCGCATTTTCTGAGAGTGGCGGTGTTAACGCATCACGCTTATAACGATAAGACCATCCACGTAGACACGAAATCGCAGCCTGATCTTGTTTGAGCGCTTGCTGGCCAACCCACTCCTGCTTTGTCAGTTTTCGGTTCGAAGGATGACTGTAGAAAGCATTTCTTTCCTGTTTAATTTTCGCTTTTAAAGACTCAAATTCTTTTTGTCGTTCCGCTTCAAGAACGCGGTAAACGGCCTTACGAATTAACGGATCGTCAAAGACAAAGCGAACCTGCTCTTTCTTCCATGCGTAACGATTCGATAGCGCTTTAAACTGAGACGTAGCCTCAGTACCTTCCATCTTCGGACGTTTGTAACCGTTGCTGTATTTTTTATAACGATCGAACAGCTCACGTCGTGCAATCGCGCGGGCTTCACGCCGAGCGGCTCTCGCATCCTCATCACGTTTATGCAAATGGGGTTCATAGCGATACATATGAATAAGCGCATCATCCCCTACATCATTTGTATCTAGAGTATATCGCCCTGCATCTTCCAGTTGCTCAAATGGACCAAGGTCATCCTCTAAACATTGGAGCGTCAAGTCAGGATGTAAGTGACTTGCTTTGATCGGAGTGATGTCCTTCTCATCAAGAGAATAGATAGCAAGTCCTTTGCCTTTTTTATCAAGTTTTAAACCTTGTTTGACCAATAACTTGTGGAGTTCAAACCAGGTTAGTTCATCTTTAACAATCAGATTTTCCAAATCATCAGAACACGTTCTCATGGCATAGCTATGGAGGCTTTCCTGATCGGCATAATACTCCATTGCTACCGAACCTTGAGGTACTGGCGGTTCATCTCGTTTTTTGTAAACGATCTGCTTATTCTCATCCACGACATAACATCCATTAGTCGGGGTCCAGTCGTATTTAAGCTCAAGCTCTCGACAGGCCCGTTGCAACTTGAGACGAGTAAATGAATCATCAGCAGTGTCATAAGTGACAGGATGAACTCTGTTAACCGCTATGTGGCAGTGAATATTATTAGTGTCAGTATGTATAGCCGCGACGTACTGATGCTCATCCATTTCAAACGATTTTAACGTGTGTCTGACACTATCAAACACTTCATCCTGATTTGGATTATCACTGGTAGGCCAAGAAAGAATATAGTGAAAAACGGGGTCTTTACAGCGTGTATTTTGCGAAGCGACAGCATTCATTTCAACAGCCGCTGTCGCTAAACTGAAGTTGTTTGTTTCGCACAAAACACCATCGAACAGAACACGCTGTCGGCCATCATCGTCAATATTTAACGTATGCATAGCCCCTTCATCACCACTTCTACTAACGTAGTCAACCAACCTATTGAATAGATCATCTGTAGATTTAGGACGACGCCAATCTGGATGTTCAGGTTCGAGTGGCATGTCCGGTTTATCTTCATCCCGAATGACGACATACGAGACAAGTTTTAAGAAACTACTTTTACCATCACGGCGTTTAGGAGGGATTCGTCCAATCATCGCTAGCCCCGCCCGACACGAAGAAGCGCATTCTGTAGTGCAACGAGTACCTGAGAATACTCTTTACTCATCAGTCCCTCGCCCTCTTTGAAAAGGTGCTTTTGCAAGCCACCGAGACGACGAAGCTCCATAATCATTTCGGTATCACATTGAGCATCTATACGGCGACCTAGCGCAGAACGACGCAAAAACTCCCCGAGGCTTAGCCCGGCGGCTTTCGCTTTTTCCTGAATGGCTTCCTTCTCTTCGGGAAGGCAGCGCACACTAGGAAGAAGTGCTGTTCTG
>Ga0308156_1001206_pt1 | contig 33598 bp, 24 predicted proteins | sample PhyAR2_FD_201041 | JGI IMG/M metagenome (GOLD analysis project Ga0308156, IMG submission 201041) | Phyllosphere microbial communities from UC Gill Tract Community Farm, Albany, California, United States - DLSL A.R2 | ecosystem: Host-associated > Plants > Phyllosphere > Unclassified | place: USA... | reverse complement strand
CTTGACTTTCGACTTTCGTCTGTCTACTCGTCACGCTTACATGATTGTGTTTTCTTAAAGAACTTTCTGCGCTTCAACTTCCGTATCCGCTATATTCCGATGGCATTGCGCCGTCTTTATCTTTTTTTTGTTTTTCCCTCCGTTTCCGTTGGGACTGCAAAGGTAGAAATCTTTTTCGAACTTCCAAAAACTTTTTGAAGTTTTTTTCTTTTCTATTTTTTCGATTTCCGCGTTTAACTCACATTAAACCCTTCTTTTTTCAGGGTTTCTTCTTTCGAAGCAACCGTTCCTCCCTTGCGGAGTGGTGCAAAGATAGGAAGTTTAGGAACAAACTTCCAAGCCTTTTGTTCTTATTTATTTCATTTTGGACATAACTTGCTGTGAGGATGGGAGATTCTTTTTCGAATGGCCCCTCCCGGAGCGGAACTGCAGGGACAGATGGCCGGTGAAAGGTTCTGCGGGCGGGGAGGCGGGCGGCCAGCAGCTGCGCTATGACGGAATGACTGCAGAGAACGAAGTCTGTAGAAGGCACGCCGCCGGGGCTCATGACCGGTATCTTGCCCAGTTCGCATGAAGCAGGCAGCGCCGAGCTGAATTTAAACGGCCGCAATATGGTCGCATTGGGCGGCCAATGGAGGGTATTTAAAGCTACATCATATTATGGGTTAGTTTAGGGTTTAGTTAGGGTTTAGTTAGGGTTAGTTTAGGTTTAGTATAGGTTGTACCTATACTAAACCTAACTTAAGGCTAAGCTATAGGTAAACAAAAACCAAACTAAGGAATAAGAAGGTGGTAACGGTGTATTGCGTAACATGCCTGCTACAGAGTAACAATGCAAGCATATAAAAATGCTTATATATATTTTTTTATGTAGATTTATCTTCTTAAAATAACCAACAAAGCGATGAGCAGAACTACCCTGAAAGATATAGCATTGGCACTCAATATTTCTGTTTCTACGGTTTCCAAAGCATTATCGGACAGTTATGAAATAAGTGAAGCCACTAAAAAGATCGTTCAGGAATACGCCAAAAAACATAATTTCCAACCAAATAAGTTGGCAAGAAGCTTAAAAATAGGAAAGTCCAACACCATAGGAGTTATCGTATCCAATATCAGCAATACATTCGTTTCACAAATTTTGGATGGGATCCAAATAGCCTCTCAGCAAACCGTGTATGATGTTATTTTCATGCAAAGCCGGGAAGACGAACGGATTGAGAAAAATTGTATTGACGTCTTGCGTATGCGTGGAATTGATGGCTTAATGATAGCTCCGGTATCTTCAGATTCAAATATTGATGAACTAAAAGCATTGATAAAATCTCAGATACCAGTTGTTATCTTTGATCGTATCAACCACCAGCTTGATACATTTAAGGTGGGTGTCAATAATTTTCAAGGCGCCTACAATGCCACAAAGCATCTCACCGAGCAGGGTAAAAAAAGTATATTGCATATTACGGGAAAGAACTTGGGTGTGGCAACCGAAAGGTTAAATGGCTTTATATCTGCTTTATCAGACGCGGGAATTCCTTTTGATAATAAACACTATATTGAATGTAGTTTGAATAACACCAAAGATATAGACCAAACAATTCGAGAAGTTTTGCTAAAAGAATGTATTGAAAACAAAAATATCGATGCAATTTTCGGTGCTACAGATGTTATTACAAGCCGGACGCTGGGTATTTTGGCCGATCTTCAGATCCAGGTTCCTTCTGAGGTAGCTGTAATTGGCTTTTCAAATACACAAATTGCAGCTTCATTAAATCCGGCACTATCCACAGTTGTACAGCCAGCAATAGAAATTGGGGAACTAGCGACAAACAAACTAATCGCCACCATTAATCAAACAAGACCAATACATGAATTTGAAACGATTGAGCTCCCGACACAGCTTATTATTCGCAAATCTTCCCTATAATGTTTGCCATTATAGTGTTTGTCCACATAATTAAAATAAAAGTCGGAAAATAAGAAGTAAGCGCCCCTATTTTCCGACTATCATTGCGTCTGATCTAAATTACCGCATAAGATCGCTAATCTTTACGTGAATTATTGGCATCATTCACCAATAATACCATATTCTAAACCCCGCAATTCAGCTAGCCCTCTCAGTCTTCCAATCGCAGAGTATCCTGGATTTGTCACCTTATTTAGGTCATCCAACATCTGATGGCCATGATCGGGCCTGAATGGAATAGCTATCGATCTCAATTGATTTTCAGCAACCAATATCTTCATAATTTTATACATATTGACATCACCATCCAAGTGGTCTGCTTCGTAAAAACTCCCGATCGCATCCTTCTTCACATTACGTAAGTGAACAAAGTTTACACGCCCTTTGATTTTTTCTAGGATAGCTGGCAAATCGTTTGTCTGACTGGCACCCAATGATCCTGTGCAGAAACAAACACCATTGAATTGCTGTGGAACTGCATTCAGAAAGTAGTCAAAATCTTCGCCGTTACTGGCAATGCGGGGTAAACCTAAAATAGGATACGGTGGATCATCTGGATGAATGGTCATACATATACCGTTCTCCTCACAAGTCGATGCAATCCCCTGAAGGAAATAGATCAGATTATCGCGTAAACCGTCTTTTCCAATATGTTTATAGGTATTAAGGCTCGCTTTCAATGCGTCCAATTCCACACTTTTTTCTCCGGGGATTCCCATCAAAACAACATTTGCCAATTCCTGCTTTTGCTGTTCAGAAATTTCATCATAACGTAAAGTCGCCTGTTTGACAACAGCTTCTGGATATGCTGACCTAGCTTCATCACGTTTTAATATAAATATATCAAAGAGAGCCAGATCAATCCAATCAAAATATAAGGCTTTTGAGCCATCTACCATGGTTAAATCCAATTGGGTACGTGTCCAATCCAGCACTGGCATAAAATTATAGCAAATCGTCTTGATACCACATTTCGCCAGATTAATTAACGTCGTATTATATTTTTGAAGATACTCATCCACCTTTGCCCCTTTTGTCTTAATCTCCTCATGTACCGTCACACTTTCCACCACAGACCAAGTAAGGCCAGCGTCTTCAATAATGCGTTTCCTTTCTTGAATATCCGCAAGTGGCCATACCTCACCGTGTGGAATGTGATGTAACGCTGTCACAATACCAGTTGCTCCAGCCTGTTTAATATCCTGTAAAGATACGGGGTCATTTGGACCATACCAACGCCATGTTTGTTCTAGTTTTCTCATCTTAAAACTTAATTATACGCCGCACCATGCATTAAAGCCGCCATCTACAAAAACAGTTTCGCCTGTCACAAAAGCCGATGCATCGCTCAATAAATAGATTAAAGTCCCTTTTAACTCACGCGGGTCACCCAAGCGGTTATAGGGCGTTGCATTAAGAATACGTTTAGTACGATCACTATGTGTACCGTCGGGATTGATCAATAAGTTTTTGTTTTGCTTGGTTAAGAATACTCCTGGCGCAATCGCATTGACACGAACCTGATCACCGTAACGCTGCGCAAGTTCTGTTGCCATCCACTTTGTATAACCATCGATTCCGTGTTTTGCTACGGTATAACCCAAAACACGCGTGAAGGGACGACTAGCAGTAAGGGAAGATATATTAACAATGACCCCCTTTCCGCTTTCTGCAATCACCCGGCCAATAATATGGGTAGGAATCATCGTACCATACAGGTTAAGCTCAATGGCTTTGATGGTATCCTGAATATTGCTAGCAAACAGATCTTGATCGGCACCGATTGTTGCACCTGGAATATTACCGCCAACCGCGTTAACTAAGGCGTCTATTCTCCCCCACTTTTGCAACACTTCATCCTTCGCCCTGCTGACATCCTGTTCGTTCATGATATCTACTTCCACAAATATAGCTTCGCCGCCTAGGGACTCCACTTGCTGAACACGCTCTACACCGATCTGTCCATTACGTCCCAGGATTGCGACCTTGGCCTCTGCCTCGGCTAATGCCTCCACAAATGCCTCACCTAAAATTCCTGTACCGCCCGTAATTACGACTACCTTATCTTTTAATGTAAATGGATTATTATGCATAAATTTTTGATTCAAATTGGTATTTACCCCCAATTTTATTGATAATAACCTTAAATACAAAGAAAAGTAATTGATTTAATTACGATAACGTTTTAGTTACGCCACCTATTTTTCATCTCCTTCTGTCATTTCGTCATCAAACAGAATCCGAATAGCAGGTGTATAGGTATCGTTATGCTGACCAGTCTTATTTGCCCAAAAAAAAGCGCATAGAAAAACCAAGGCCAACAACACACTACACCCGATCAGAATATATATTATTTCCATAAGAACTAGAGTTTACGGCGTTTGGCATACCATCTTGTCATAAGACTTGTAAAGGAGATGATGGTTACCGTACTTATTGGCATTAGAATCGCTGCAAATAACGGCGACATAATACCCTGCACTGCAAAGCTCAACCCAATTACGTTATATAATAGTGAAATGCCAAAGCTCATATGTATTACTTTTACCGCATCCTTGCTAAAAGCGAAGAAATCCGGCATTTTTGAAAATGACTCCCCATCGAGTATCGCATCGCAGCCCGGTGAAAAGTTATTGATATCATCGCTTACAGCGATTCCAAGATCAGCCTTGCGCAATGCTCCTGCATCGTTAAGTCCGTCACCAATCATGCAGACATGCTTTCCAACCTCCTGAAAATTTTGAATTGTCTCAAGCTTTTCCATAGGTGATTGATTGAAAAGCAAACTTGCATTTGAAGGAAAAATGAGCTGCAACGCATCCAGGCGTCTATCGTTATCACCAGAGATTAAATGGAGGTGATAATTTACTTTAAAATCTTCAATCAACGCCGAAAGACCATCCCGCCAGGATTGCTCCATAGTAAAGTATCCTTTTAGCTCGCCGCCTATGCGAACAAAAACCACCGACCCATCTGTTTTAATATGTCCAATATCAAGAAAACCTCCGCTACCGATTCTAACTTCATTACCATTTACCTTGGCCTGCATCCCCTTTCCAGGAAATTCCTTAAATTCCTGCACTGCACTAATAGAAGAGACGTTGAGCCACTTGACAATTTCGCGGCTCAATGGATGGCTGGAATTTCTACAAACAGCACTCAGCACCTCTTTGTCGACTGCTGAAAGGCTACCTTCGAAATAAATTGAGGTTGCCTTGGGTGATGATATTGTACCAGTCTTATCGAACACCAAGGTATCAATCGTTGCCATCTGTTCAATGGCAGCAGTATTTTTTACATAGAACTTATTTCGATCAAAAATACTTAACGCCGCGGAAAGGGTAAATGGAGAGCTCAACGCCAACGCACATGGACATGCGATAATCAATACCGCCGTAAAAGCTCCCCAAGCCCTGCTTGCATTTCCATCAACAGCCCAAAATAGCGCTGCCAATAATGCAATAGCCAATAAAACAACAGTAAAATATTTACTTATAAAGTTGACAAAAGTCTGAAAATGTTTGTCATAATCTTTATAATTATCGTTATTCCACAATTTTGTCAAATAAGATTGTGAAATAGGTTTGACTACTTCAAGTTCTATCGCTTCGCCGGTTTGACGTCCGCCTGCATAGATAATTTCGCCCAAGGTTTTGCTCATCGGGCTCGATTCTCCGGTCACGAAACTGAAATCGATCGCAGCATCCCCTTTTAAAAGCATCGCATCGGCAGGGATAATTTCGTTGTTGCGAACCAAGATACGATCACCTACACTGACGTCTGCCAGTTGTACGGGTCTGTCGCCAGATTCGGTCAATACGGTTACTGCGACGGGAAAATAACTGCGATAATCCCGTTCAAACGAGATATGATAATAGGTACGTTGTTGTACCCATTTTCCGATCAATATAAAAAACACCAAGCTGCACAGCGTATCCGTAAAACCTGCGCCCGTCTGTGTAACCACTTCAAAAGCAGAACGCAAAAACAATACAAGAATCCCGAGGGCCAACGGCACATCCAAATTCAAACGTCTTTGTTTCAAGCTCAGGTAAGCCGATTTAAAATAGTCCCATGCACAATACAATAAGACAGGAATACCAAAGGCAAGGTTTATATAACCAAAGAAATTGGCATATTCCTTTTCAAAACTCCCCATTCCAAAATAATCGGGAAAGCTGAAGAGCATTGAATTTCCAAAACAGAAACCGGCAACAGCAATTTTTGCGACCAAAGGATTTAGATTATTCTTATTTCCTTCTTTAACAACATCCTGTAAAGTGATTTTAGGATCATAACCTATATTCACCAAAAGATAGACTAAATCTTTCAGTGGTAGTTCATTGTGATTGAATGTAATGCTCGCCTGCTTTTTCATAAAGTCCACACGCGATTGCAACACATGAGGGTTGAGTTTATATAAGTTTTCCAGCAGCCAGATGCAGGAGCTACAGTGAATAGCTGGAATATAAAAAGTGATGATGGTCATCTTATCATCTTTATAATCCACTAATTTACTGGCAATCTCGGGTTCATCCAGATAAGAAAAATCTTCATGCGTAGATTTGTTCGATTTACCAGGATGCTGATTATAGCGATAGTATTGTTGCATGCCACTATCGTTCAGCACCTGGTATACAGTCTGACATCCCAGGCAGCAAAAGTCATGATGATCTAGCCGATAGCCAGTTTCTTCGATTTTATCACCACAATGGAAACATTTTTCTGCAAGTTGCACTTCTTCCCTAAGCTCTCCCATTCCTTTGTTCTAAATTGCTTGACTAAATAATTGATTTCGTGTCCTTGAGCGCAATAATCGCTGGTCAAAGGCCATGCAGATATTTCTTAAAAAAGATCGGCCGACAACAGTACACGCTATAAGGTCGCCCGTTATCGTTACCAAACCGTCTGCTACGAGCTCGGATAATTCGTCTTTAATTTGTCCGTTTAACGGCTCACCTTCTTGCAACTGTACTTTACCTTTACACATCATATCTAAGATATAACGTCTTACAATGAGGTCCTCTTCATGGAGTAAATGCCCCTTTACAACAGGCAACTCGCCTGTTTCAATGAGCTTATGATATTCCTCTACCGTCTTTACGTTTTGAGCAAATGCACCCCAGGCGTCACTGATTGAAGAAACCCCTATACCGATGAGCAAGGGGCTAAATCGATCTGCATAGCCCATAAAATTACGGTGCAATCTTTCCTGTTGAAAGGCTACAAATAACTCATCTTCTTTTTTCGCAAAATGATCCATACCGACATCTTCATAGCCATGCGCCAAAATCATTTTTTTCCCAAGATTATAAAGGGCTAATTTGGCAGCACCACTGGGCAGGTCCGCTTCGGTATAATGCCGTTGACCAGGTTTTATCCAAGGCACGTGCGCATAGCTATAGAAGGAAATCCGATCAGGGCTTAGCTGCATTGCTTTTTGTATCGTATCTTCCACTGTAAATAGTGTTTGCTTAGGCAATCCATAGATCAAGTCGAAGTTAATGGAGTCAAATCCAATTTTTCGCGCATTCAACATAACCAATTCCACTTCTTCCAATGTTTGTTGTCTGTTAATCACAAACTGGACAAGAGGATCAAAATCCTGTATACCCAAACTGAGCCGACGGAATCCCAAACTAAATAAAGTTTCTAAATGAGTGACAGTTGTGTTGGCAGGATGAGCTTCAAAGGAGAATGAACTGTCTGGGGCCACATCTGCGAGTTTGAGAATTCCTTCGATAAGCATCTTCAGATTATCCGGATGAAAAAAGGTTGGTGTCCCTCCTCCCAAATGTATCTCTGCCAGCACTGGCCTTTCGCCATTAAATAGAGCGACATACATTTCCCATTCCTTCAAAAGAGATGCGATATAGGGTTCTTCAACACGATGATTTTTTGTGATACGGGTGTTACAGCCGCAATAAGTACATAGGCTTTCACAAAAAGGAAGATGGATATATAAACTAATCCCTTTTTCTTTCGACTGCTGAAATGTCTGGTACACTTGAGCTGTCCAAGCCACTCTAGAAAATGTTTCGTTATCCCAAAAAGGAACAGTAGGATAGCTTGTATAGCGCGGTGCCGCTACGTTATATTTCCGCACCAATTCTTCCATTTTAACCTGCGTTGTCATCATTTTATTTTAGTTTTTTAGCACAGTCGTCTAAACAACAACAGGCTTTTCCCACACATTTTTCTATCCCCCATAGGTTGAGATTCCGAACAGTTTGCTCAGCCAATCCTTTTGGACTTTGATCTTCAAATGGGGCATTAGCAATCTGTATATTCAGATCGCCAGCCTTTGCCAGATCAATATGAGTAGTATCCTTACTTCTGGTCATAATCTTATTGATTCCTAACCCTTTTAAATTAAGTAGCATGCTCTCGTCCAAAATATCGCTCACGGAAATCACTACCGCATCCTTTCCACGCGCGTAGTTCTGTGTTTCCGCATTTAACCCATTTGAAATCAAAGTCAAATCATGTTGTTTGGCATTCGCTAGTGCCCAAAACTCTTTTTCAAATGATCTTACATTATATACTACTACTTTCATCCTGATTCTACAATCACCAATTAAGGTTTATCCTAAGAACAAAAGTAAATCATGCATAAGCGCAAAACCATGATACAGCACCACACCTTAAAATGATTTTTATCACAATTCGCAAATGCCTATGACTATAGGCGCTGGTTATAAAGCTTCATTCAGAGCAACGACCTGCCCTTTCAGAGAAAAGGCGTGTTCAGAAAAACTGAACACGCCTTTAAAATATTATTTTTAAATCTCCGTTTCTTTACCTACTGTTTCACATCTCGAAGGTTCCTGATCGAATTGATATATATTTTACCTTTCTCTTTCGATATCAATTTTTCTTCTTTAAAATCGGAAAGCATACGGGAAACTGTTTCATTTGCAGTGCCTGCGATTGACGCTAAACCATCCCTTGTCACATCAATTGAACACGTATTGACGGCATTGATATTGATACCACTTTTCTCGGCAACACTGAGTAGCGCATTGGCGACACGTTTACGGACAGAGTGATAGGCAAACCCGAGTAATTGCTCTTCCTTTTCACGTAAATCGACAGAAAGAAGCTTTATAAACTTACTGGCTATTGCTGGTTTTTTCCAAAGCAACTCCAAAAAACTATCTTTTGGGATCAGTACAATTTCGCTTGGTTCAACCGCTTCAGCATAGTCTTCGTAATTATCATTCAACAAGATAGAGGCATAACCAAAGTAATTTCCCTCAATAAAAATACCTGTAGACAGTTCTCTTCCATCTTTATATGACTTAAAGCTACGCACCTGACCAGATTTCACAAAATAGACATATGTTGGCGAATCATCTTTTTCATAAATAGATTGTTTTTTCTTCACTGTCTTTACACGTGAATTAACAATGAGCTCCTGCAGCAACAGGACTTGCTCTTCGGCGTTCAAACTAAAATCTCCCTCTTGAGGGATATCTGCCGCGAGCTGTTCATGTCTTTTAAGGCGTACATCTATCGCGTTCATCAATTCGACATCATCAAAAGGTTTCGTCAAATAATCGTCTGCTCCCATTTCCATCGCTTTACGCATATCTGCACGCTCCGCTTTTGCAGTTAAAAAAATGAATGGGATTTTAGCTGTACTTTCAATTTTACTTAGCATAAATAACACCCCATATCCATCCAGCTCGGGCATCATGATGTCGCAGAGAATCAAATCAGGAATATGCCTGGTCGCCAGGTCAACTCCAATACGTCCATTTTCGGCCGTAATGACATCATACCTACCTGTCAACTCCAATATTTCGGTAGTTCCCTCCCGGATGTCAATATTATCTTCAATAATTAGAATTGTCTTTTTATTTCTCATCTGCAATTAATTATTCTATCGTCTTTATGTTTGAAACGTTTATGCCTCGTTTTATTACCAACTCCACTTTACCTAAAACTCACCCGGAATGAGGTTCCCTTATGCACTTCAGACTCAAATTCCATCTGACCTTCCATGAGTTCTATATACCTTTTTACGATATTCAGTCCCAATCCGGTTCCCGGGATGTTACCTGTGTTATGTGCTCGAAAAAATGGCTCAAACAAATGAACCTGATCTTCTTCGGGTATTCCAATACCGTTGTCCTTTACTGATATTAAGCAACCTTCCTCGTCGATACACGTTGTAAACTCAATTAATGTATCCTCTCCTGAATATTTGATCGCATTGGAAATGAGGTTAACCAAAGCATTTTTCAACAAATTAGAGTCTAAGGTAAAGTGGCCGATTTCTCCGGTATGCTGATAAACAATATGCTGATTTTTTTTACAGATCAACTGCATTTCCTCGGTGATTTCCTCAGCTAATTCGACCAAATTGATATATTGTTTATTTACTACAACAATACCAGTTTCGAGCTTCTCAAGGGAAAGAAAATCATTCAGAATACTGGTCAGCAATTGTACGGCCCCTTTGATCTTATTCGTATGTTTAATGATATTAACTTTATCATCCGGTCTTTCGGCATATTTTTCGATCAGAGAAGCCGACAGTTGAACGGAACTCAAAGGTGTTCGAAACTCATGCGAAGCCATTGACACAAAGCGAGATTTTAGCTGACTTAGTTCAATTTCTTTTTCCAGCGATTTAGAAACTTCTGCTTTGGCCTTTTCCAGTTCGGAAACTAAAGATATCAGATCACTCGTACGTTCGCTAACTTTATTCTCAAGTTCAACCGCATGCTGTCTAAGCATTTCCTCGGCAGCTTTCTCACGCGTTAGGTCATGAATAAATCCAGTAAAGATATTTTTATCCTTCAACCAGACTTCACTGACAGCCAATCGGAATGGAAATGTTTCGCCATTCTTTTTAAGCCCCATCACCTCGCGCCCAATCCCAATAATTTTTTTGTGGCCGGTAGTCTGATAGTTATGAATATAGGTATCATGATTACCACGATCTGGCTCGGGCATCAGCATGGAGACATTGTGGCCAATCACCTCGTCTGCCTGATATCCAAACAGTTCCAGGGCAGCAGGGTTAATGCTTTCTATATTTCCCCTGTTGTCTATGGTAATAATGCCATCAATTGCATGATCAATTATAGCAGCTAACAGCCTTCCGCTTTCCATGATTTTATATTACTTTACCAGTTTTTTGTATTTAATGCGGTGTGGTGTCACGTCACCGATACGTTTTTTCCGGTTTTCTTCATACTCGGTGTAGTTACCCTCAAAGAAATATACCTGTGAATCACCTTCAAAAGCGAGAATATGAGTACAAATACGATCCAGAAACCATCTATCGTGTGAAATCACTACCGCACAGCCGCCAAAGTTCTCTAATCCTTCCTCTAAGGCACGCAGTGTATTCACATCGATATCGTTTGTAGGCTCATCGAGCAAGAGTACATTGGATCCTTCTTTTAATGTGATCGCCAAATGTACACGATTCCTTTCCCCACCAGAGAGCACACCTACTTTCTTCTGCTGATCAGCGCCATTAAAATTAAATTTCGAAACATAAGCTCTCGAATTCACGGGGCGGTTACCCAACATCATATTGTCGCTGCCTCCTGTAATATTTTCCCAAACTGATTTTTCAGGGTCGAGGTCGTGGTGCATTTGGTCCACATAGCCCAATTTCACTGTTTCTCCCACCTTGAAAGAACCCGTATCGGGCGTTTCCTGTCCTGTAATGAGGCGGAACAAGGTCGTTTTACCCGCTCCATTTGGTCCAATAATCCCAACAATACCCGCGGGCGGCAACATAAAACTTAAATTTTCAAATAAAATACGATCACCATAAGCTTTAGAGATATTCGTTGCCTCAATGACCGAGTTACCCAGACGTGGTCCTGGAGGAATAAACAATTCCAATTTTTCTTCACGTTCTTTGGTCTCTTCGGAGGCTAATTTTTCATAGTTATGCAATCTAGCTTTTGATTTGGCATGACGGGCTTTTGGTGCCATACGAACCCATTCAAGCTCACGTTCGAGCGTTTTTTGCCGTTTTGTTTCTTGTTTTTCCTCCTGCGCCAGACGTTTTGCTTTTTGATCTAGCCAAGAAGAATAATTTCCTTTCCAAGGAATTCCTTCGCCACGATCCAATTCAAGGATCCATCCGGCAACATTATCCAAGAAATAGCGGTCGTGGGTAACAGCAATAACAGTTCCTTTATATTGTTTTAAGTGTTGTTCTAACCAATCGATTGATTCCGCATCCAAGTGGTTGGTCGGCTCGTCCAGTAACAGCACATCCGGTTCCTGCAACAATAAACGACATAATGCTACACGTCTACGTTCACCACCTGACAAATTGACAATCTTCGCATCGGGTTCAGGACAACGTAAGGCATCCATAGCTCTTTCCAATTTTGAATCAATTTCCCAAGCGTTGGTGGCATCAATTTTATCTTGAAGTTCTCCTTGTCTCGTCAATAACCTGTCCATCTCATCGGCATTTTCATACACCTCTGGTAGGCCAAATTTCTCATTGATATCTTCGTATTCTTGTAATATCGCTGTAATTTCGGCAACACCTTCCTGTACCACTTCAAGCACAGTTTTTTCCAGATCCAATTGCGGCTCTTGTGCCAAATAACCCACAGAATACCCCGGGGAGAATACCACCTCGCCCTGATAAGATTTATCCAATCCAGCGATTATTTTCAATAGGGAAGATTTACCTGATCCGTTCAAACCAATCACGCCAATCTTGGCACCATAGAAAAAAGATAAATAGATATTTTTTAACACTTGTTTTTGAGGCGGATAGATTTTGTTGACACCCGCCATCGAAAAAATGATCTTCTCGTCTGACATAAAATTTAAAAAAATTCGAAAACTCTTGTTATATTAACATACAAATGTAATCTTTTATACTGACATTTTGGACGTATAACGGTCATGGCTTAATTGTTGATGACATTATTTAAAATAAATTTAAGGTTTAAAATGCAGAATTTACTACATTTATATAACCTTAATATAAAACAGAAAGGTATTCAATGGAAGCAAAATTTTCACCGCGCGTAAAGGATGTCATATCGTACAGTAGAGAGGAAGCTTTGAGATTGCGTCACGATTATATAGGAACAGAGCATTTATTGCTCGGTTTAATTCGTGAAGGCGATGGAATGGCGATAAAAATCCTTAAAAACATAGGCATTGACACGACAGCACTACGTCAATCTGTGGAAGACGCAGTGAAGGGAGCATCAGTTTCACGCGCTCCTATTGGCAACATGCCATTAACAAAACAGGCTGAAAAAGTTTTGAAGATTACTTATTTGGAGGCTAAAATATTCAAATCGGATATCATCGGAACGGAGCACCTATTATTGGCTATCTTACGAGATGAAGATAATATCGCTTCTCAGATTTTACAACAATACAATGTGACTTACGACATCTTCAAATCTGAAGTGGAGCAAAATAGAACCACCATTAAGGATGAGGCTCCGGGCTCTCCTACAGGCGATGATGATTTTGCTGAGGATGATCAGTATGTCCAACCTAAAAAAGTTTCGGATATCAAATCTAAAACTCCAGTATTGGACAACTTTGGCCGCGATTTGACCAAAGCTGCCGAAGAGGGTAAATTAGATCCTATTGTAGGTCGCGAAAAAGAAATTGAGCGTGTTTCTCAAATTTTATCCCGACGCAAAAAGAACAATCCCCTATTGATCGGTGAACCCGGAGTAGGTAAATCGGCGATTGCCGAAGGTCTTGCGCTTCGGATCGTTCAACGAAAGGTATCACGTGTATTATTCAATAAGCGTGTCGTCACATTGGATCTTGCATCCTTGGTTGCTGGCACCAAATATCGTGGTCAATTTGAGGAGCGTATGAAAGCGGTCATGAACGAACTGGAAAAATCACCGGATGTCATTTTATTTATCGACGAGATTCACACCATAGTAGGTGCAGGTGGAGCTTCAGGATCGTTAGATGCTTCCAACATGTTCAAACCGGCTTTGGCAAGAGGCGAAATTCAATGTATCGGTGCTACAACATTAGACGAATACCGTCAATACATTGAAAAAGATGGTGCTTTGGACCGCCGTTTCCAACGCGTAACCATTGAGCCGGCTACACATGACGAAACGGTTGAAATATTGAACCGTATCAAAGAGAAATATGAAGATCACCACAATGTGACTTATACAGCCGAAGCTATTGAAGCCTGTGTATCGTTAACAACCCGTTATATTACGGATAGGTTTTTACCAGATAAGGCAATCGATGCGTTAGACGAAGCGGGCTCTCGTGTGCATTTGAATAACATACATGTACCACAATCTATTATCGACATTGAAAATAAAATTGAAGAGGTCAAATTAGAGAAAAACAAGGTTGTTCGGAGTCAAAAATACGAAGAAGCTGCGAAGTTGCGTGATACAGAAAAGAAATTGATCGAAGAGCTTGAGAAAGAGAAAATAGCTTGGGAAGAAGAAACAAAATCTAAACGTTATACTGTTTCAGAGGAAAATGTTGCTGAAGTAGTGGCGATGATGACCGGTATTCCTGTGCAACGGGTTAGTCAGTCTGACGGTCAGAAACTGTTGAATATGGCGGAGCTGATGAAGGGAAGAATTATTGGTCAGGATGATGCCGTAGGTAAATTGGTGAAAGCGATCCAACGTACACGTGCAGGCTTAAAAGATCCTAAAAAACCAATTGGTTCCTTCATCTTCTTAGGTCCTACTGGTGTTGGTAAGACAGAATTAGCTAAAGAATTAGCGCGCTTCATGTTTGATACAGAAGATGCACTGATCCAAATTGACATGAGCGAATACATGGAGAAATTTGCAGTATCTCGCCTTGTTGGAGCGCCTCCAGGATATGTTGGTTATGAAGAAGGTGGTCAATTGACTGAGAAAGTACGTCGTAAGCCTTATGCCGTTGTCTTATTGGATGAGATTGAGAAAGCGCATCCGGATGTATTCAATCTGTTGCTGCAGGTATTGGACGAAGGCCAATTGACTGACAGCTTAGGCCGCAAAGTGGACTTTCGAAACACTATTATTATTATGACTTCTAATATTGGTGCACGCCAATTGAAGGAATTTGGTCAAGGTGTGGGTTTCACTACTGCTGCAAAGTCACAACAGTCGGATGCACATTCTCGTGGAGTGATTGAAACAGCTCTGAAAAGAGCCTTTGCGCCAGAATTCTTGAACCGTATTGATGATGTGATTGTATTTAACTCATTGACAAAGGAAAATATCTTCAAAATCATCGATATTGAATTGAAGTCATTATTCAAGCGTATCGCAGATTTGGGTTATACCATCAATTTGACGGATGAAGCAAAAGATTTCATTGCGGATAAAGGTTATGACAGTAATTTTGGAGCACGTCCGTTAAAACGGGCAATACAAAAGTATTTAGAAGATCCAATTGCGGAAGAAATCCTAAAAGGAACTGTGCAAACTGGTTCGGTGTTGACGGTGAGCATTAATCCTGAAACGAATGATATTGAGGTATCTAGTTCAGATTCTAAGTCTTCAAAAGATACTGCTGAGAAGTAAGCCATAGTCGTATCTAAAAATAATTTTATAAAAATGCACCTTTATGGTGCATTTTTTGTTATAAACAAAGTTGACGTTAAACTTTCGAACTATTTTATCGTCATATAATAAAAAATCTCACAAATAACACACACAATATGAAAAGACTTTTATTCGCAGCATTACTTGGAACCGCAGCTTTGGTTTCATTTTCTTCTTGTAAGAAGGAGTATATCACACAAGAGGTGAACGTTTTAGACGGCACAAGTTACGTATTTCCTGTAAAATCGGCGGATTGGGATAGAGAAGGCAATAATACGTATAGAAAAGACATTCAGATCTCAGATCTTGATAAACGTTATTATGAAGACGGTCACGTAAGTGTAGCAATCAATGTGGATGCTACACCTGATCGGTATGTAGCGATCCCTTCTGAATTAAAGGGCTACAAGTTTTCGTACAACTATTCCATCGGCGTAGTACGTATATACGCTAATGGTCTAACAAGTCCACCCGAAAACATGATTGTTAAGGTCGTTCTAACTGACGCTACTATCGGAAACTAGTAAAAAATATGAAAATAACAATGCCTCAATAGTTAAATCCTTTTTGAGGCATTGTTGTATTCATTACCCCTTCAACAACAACTCCGCATGTTCCAGCGCAGCATCCGTTGGATTGGCTCCGCTGAGCATCTGTGCTATTTCAGTAACCCTACCCGCATTGTCTAATCGAACAATGTTGGATATTGTCCGATTGGCTTTATCTTCTTTGTACACTTTATAATGGGCAGCACCTTTAGCGGCAATCTGGGGTAAATGTGAAATAGCAATGACCTGCATATTCTCAGCTAAACTTTCCATTACTTCACCTACACGCAACGCCACCTCACCAGAGATCCCGGTATCGATTTCATCAAAAATAATAGTCGGCAGGGCAGAAGTTTTGGCAACTAAAGATTTTATGGCTAACATTACCCGTGAAAGCTCACCTCCAGAGGCCACTTTATGGATGAATTGCATTTCCTGCCCTTTATTGGCAGAGAACAAAAATTGGATAGCATCCATTCCGGATTCCCGCATCTCTCCTTCCTTTAAGGGCTCTAAATTAATTTGAAGACGTGCATTGGGCATTCCCACATTTGCTAAGGTAGCTTGCACTTCTTTTGCGATTAACGCCAACACTTTGCTCCTGCCTACTGATAGTTCCCTACCATTTTTCTGAGCAATGTTCAACTTAACGACTACCTCTTTTTCCAGCCGCTCCAATTGCTCATCGGAAGAATTTATGGCCATCAACTTGGACTCAAGCTCATCCCTGAGCCGAATAAGCTCCTCAACGGAGTCCACATGATGCTTCTTCTGTAATGAGTAGAGTAAGCTCAGTCGCTCGTTAATTTCCAACAAAGTACCCTCGTCGATTTGTGTCTCTTCTTCAAGAGCACTTATCTCTGCGGCAACGTCCTTGAGCTCAATCCATGTGCTCTTTAACCGCGCAGCCAAATCTGCTGTTTCAGGAAGAAATGAAGTGATACCTTCCACTTGGCTCATAGCGTCCTTCAAACGGCTTAAAACAGCCGTATCATCATTTTCCAATAGCTGCGATGCACCGGTTAGCGCGCGCTTAATATCTTCTGCATTTTCCAATTGGCGCTGTTGTATTTCGAGCTGCCCCTGTTCATCGGACACCAATTGCGCTGCATCAAGTTCATCAAATTGGAACTGAAAATAATCTTGTTCTAATGCAGCCTTTTTTACCAGCTCCTTAAATTCTTCGAGTTCCTTTTTTGCTCTCTTATAAGCAAAGAAACTATCTCGATAATCTTGCTTTAATGCAAATGTGCCCGCGACACTGTCGACCACTAAAAATTGGAACTCTTCCGTATTGATCTGCAATGTTGCATGTTGAGAATGTACATCGATCAATTGTTCTCCCAACTGCTTGAGAATAGTTAGGGTAACTGGAGAATCATTAATAAATGCTCGGGATTTACCATCGGGAGTGATTTCTCTTCGAATAATGGTATGATCTGCATAGTCTAGGTCATTTTCTTCGAAAAAATTGAGTAATTTGTAGGAACCTATTTTAAATTCTCCCTCAATCACACACTTCTTCGTTGGATCGAAAAAGTACTTTCCCTCTACTCTATTTCCTAAAATTAACGATAGGGCTCCCATAATAATGGATTTACCAGCCCCAGTCTCCCCGGTAATCATATTCAAACCTTTATCGAACTGGATTTCCAACTCGTTTATAAGCGCATAATTTTTAATATGTAAGGTATCCAGCATATTTTTAAAGGTCTTATTACAGTTTGGAGGAAATACCTTTCCTCATCATTTTGCATGTTAACATGACTTTTTCTACAGGTAATTTACCTAAAAATCAGACGATTTCAATACATTTTATTAAAAACATAGCTCCTCTGATCTATTGACATATCCGCACGTAACATTTACAAATACTAAATACTAAAAATAATATCATTTTTCCAAATTTAAAACTACTTTTTTTAGTAAAACAATTCTATTTTTGACAAAAGAATGTCGACATGCGCTTTATTAACATGAATAAATTCCTATTTTTATGTCATGCAAGATTATAGTGCTACACTAAGAAAATACATGCCCGAAGAAGCTGCTCCAATCATATCCAAGTGGATTAATCATACGCAGTGTTTATTTAAGATCTCTCGTTCCAGGAGTACCAAGCTAGGAGATTACCGCGCTCCGTACAGAGGAAGCCCGCACCGTATCTCGGTTAACCATGACTTAAACTCTTATTCATTTTTGATTACGACGATTCACGAATTTGCACATTTACAAACGTGGAATAAACATCAGCATCGTGTCAAGCCACACGGTACGGAGTGGAAAAATAATTTTAAGGAACTAATGAGACCATTTCTAGAACTGAATATTTTCCCAACCGACATTAGCCAGGCGATTCACCGCTATATGGAAAACCCCGCAGCATCGAGCTGCACGGACCTCCACCTGTTTCGTACCTTAAAGTTATATGACAGCGTCAAAAGCAGCGCCCTTACGGTAGAATCCTTAGAGGACGGGCACTTCTTTAAATTAAAAAATGGGCGTTCATTTCAGCGTATTGAAAAAATAAGGAAACGTTATAAATGCATGGAATTGACCAGCAAGCGTATGTACCTATTCCATCCAATTGCGGAGATATTTCTTTTGGAACAATGATTTTTAACAAATACATTTAATATATTTTTATCTTTGCTAACTTAGGAAATAATTAAAGAGAGCTTTTATGTTACATTTACACTCGACTATAGCAATTGTCTTATTGCTAGCCCTGGTGATATCGATCGTGATCACCCTATCAAACTATCTAGGCAACAAACCGTACAACCGTAAAATTGCTTTATTGGGTTTCATCGCATCGCATATTCAATTAGTGGTGGGATTGATTTTATTCTTTTATTTAAAGTACCCTTCGATGATCTCTGGTGCTGTAATGAAAGATCCTTCGTTACGATTTAAAATCATCGAACACCCATTGACCATGATTATTGCTATTGTATTGATCACCATTGGTTATTCTAAAGCTAAAAAGATTGAAAATGCAAAAAAAGCAAATCAAACCGTTTTGATTTTCTTCATCATCGGTTTAATCTTGATGCTTGCTCGTATTCCTTGGTCTACCTGGTCTCTTTTCGCTTAATAGCACGCGACACACGATATAAAAAAAGCCTTCCAAATTGGAAGGCTTTTTTTATATATGATATTTGTATTTGACAATCCACCTGTATTGTTAACGTCCTAGATCATTTGCTTTATACGTCACAAAAAAAGCCTCAGTAAACTGAAGCTTTCAATATCTTTGCTGAGTAGTAATTAGTCACGGTTTTTTCCAAATCCCAAAATTCCGAACACGGTTTTGAAAGCGATAAGTGCGCCTACGATCATGGAGATGTTAGCTATTGCGGAAAACAAAAATGTTTGTTGACCCATAGACGTACAAACATCCGGTACAAAACGGATAAATGTACCTATTAAACCTAAAGCGATCGCTACTACCAATGTTTTGTAGTAATGTGTTTGATTCGCATTATTATCAGTTGTCTTTGGACCTCTTGGTTGTACAGTTTCTGCCATTTCAATTTCGATTTTATTCGATACAAATGTACAAAATAATCTATGTTAGAAAAATAAAAATTAAAAAAGCAGCGATCATCAATTATTCAGTATATTTCTGTTCATATTTTTCTATTTTTCGCCTGTAATCATGCGGATGCTCTTTCGTAATATGATATCCACCACAGTGGATGTAACCGTACGTATAGCATTGCTTTGGCTTTCCTGCCCCACTGCCATATCGGTGCTTCCTTCGATTTTTTCCCCGTAGCCACTTCTTATAGCGCCATTTTAACCAATGAATAGAAAAGCTTGCTTCGCTCCTACTATTCAAACGCACCTTTCCGGTTGCGCGACATTTACGTCGCTCAATCAAGCTATTGATTTCAAATTTTCCCATATCATTTATTCTGAAAAAGGAGAAGGCACACGCATCATATGGAAAAAGAAAAATGCGCCGAAAGGCAGCACCCGAAAAACTAACAGACCTCTGCTCGAACTTCTTAAAACTTGGATAGAACAAATCTATTTTGACAGACAAGTTAATGCTTTGGAAATTTTCAAAAGGCATAAAGCAGAATCAAGCATTAAATTTAGAGTTAGCGACAGTGAAAAGTACATGAAGATTCTATGTGGTAGCCGTCAAGCTCTATTGCAGAAAGATTCTATTGATGGAGTGCTGAGGTATTGGAAGGAAGAACTCTAGAAGAAGTGATGTGACAGTTCAATTTACAATACCATATTATCGGCTAGAATTAAGCGAATTAAAATCATTTACTTTATTTTCTTATCAAAAAATTGTATTTTAATCATAAATTATAGCCCCATGAAACGCCTATATATCTTATTTAATTTGTTATTTTTATTTTCTATAACAGTGACAGTAAAAGCTAGGATCTCCTACCATAGAAACTATCCTAACCATTTAACTGACACACTTTCTGATGATATCCGAAAGTATATTACACAATTAGCTGTTTCGGAAGGCTTAGATAAAAGCTCCATTAAAATAAAAACTGATAGCTGGGGAGAGGTAACCGTTTCAGACAACTGGGGTAAAAGTATCAAATACAGCAAAGACCACTGGAACGGATATACAAAAACGGATAACAACGGACTTAAAACATCAGTAAAACAGGATCTTTCCGGCAATATAGTCGTAAAATATAACGAAGGAAAGGAAAAAACGGTCAGGAAAAATATAAGTGGAGATTTTGATATTCCAGATTGGAGTCCATCCACTAACTTCATGAATACCCTTGATAATTTGAAGATCCGTGACATCCACGGCAACCTCACTACTATTTCAAAAAACATCTTCGGCGGTTTAGATATCAGTGATGCGAGTGGCAACCACACCACTGTATCTAAAAATGTTACAGGTGGCTTAGACATTCGTGACAGCCAAGGAAATAGTAGTCGTATATCAAAGGATGTTCTAGGAAACCTGACAATTGAAAATAACACCGGTAAAATTACAACCATTATAACAGACATATTGGGTGGCAAAACAATTGAAGACAACAAAGGGAGCCGTGTTTCTGTAAAAAAGGATATATTTGGAAATTATGAAGCCAGCGATAACAATGGAAACCATGCGTCCATAAAAAAGGATATCTTTGGAATAGTAATCATGGATGATCCAAAAGGTATCTTGGAAACTGTAAAACTTCAGCTAATCGAAGATTTAATGCAGGAGTAAAGTCAGCATAAACAATTTTAATAAACCTAAAAGCAATTATGAATGATACACAAGATTTATATTTATCAAAAGACATTTTACCCATATTTGATTATACATTAAACTCAGATAGTCATTCGGCGCTCTACAAACTTCTACAAAATCCATTATCATCTATCTCCCAAATCAACGATAGACAAACAATCCTAAAACAAATTATTTTGTCCATATCACGCGGGAATGACTACTATTACACTAAAATTGAGTATGCAGATTCACATAAGTTCTTATGTCATTTCCCACTAGAGTACCTAAAAAAAGTTGATTTTCTGACTTACAAAGTCAAAAAACGTCAGAGCAACATCTTACTTGGCGAGTATGCGCAACTAATTAACTTCTTATCCAAGCTTGAAAATGATCTCACAGGAAATATTGACCTGAATGAATTTCCCCATAAATATCAAGAGGATCTTAGGTTTGTCATAAACTATCTCCACTCCTTCAAACTTCGACACTTTACATCCAAAATCCGTAAAGGTACACTAGGCTATATTTCCATCCAGGAGCTAAACGCTATTGTTTCTGAAAACCGTAAAAATGGTGATACGCTTTTATTTTTTGAGAAACTAGCTCTTTTAGAAGCTTATTTTTCAATCGGGAAAGCAATTTATAAAAACAATTTTCAGTTCGCTACAATGAATGAATATTGTTTTCAACTCACAGAACTATATCACCCATTGCTATCTAATCCTGTAAAAAATGATATCGTTATAAACAACAATATCGTACTTATTACAGGTGCAAACATGTCCGGAAAATCAACACTGCTTAAATCCATCGGCTTATGCGTTTACTTGACTCATTTGGGATTAGCTATGCCTGCCAGCGCTGGAACCATTCCTTTTTATGATAATGTATCGATTCAAATTAATCACAGCGATGATCTAAAAAATGGTTATAGTCATTTTATGAAAGAAATTATCAAATTGAAAAACGTTGTTCATCAAGCGCATGAGGGTAAACGATGTTTCGCCATTTTCGACGAGCTATTTAAGGGGACCAACTATGAAGATGCATTGGTTATAAGTGTAAAAACGATCAAGGGTCTTCAAAAGTTTGCTACTTCTACATTCATTATCTCTACTCATATAATTGAATTACGGCAAAAAATTGCAGAAGCCAACGTCCAAGTGAGCCCAAACTATATAGACTGCAAGATTGTCGAAGAGACGCCAGCTTTTTCTTATGTATTGAAAACAGGATGGTCTAATCTGCAAATAGGTCAATTATTATTCAACAAAGAAGTACTAAATAGTCTTTTATATTGACAAGAACATCCATTGATCGACAGAGAGTGAGGGATTACAAAAATTACAGCTATTATGAGTTATTTTAATAGTGAAGAGGAATAAAATAAATACAGATGCTATTACAATTAAAAATACAGATTAAAGGGATAACAAAACCACCAGTGTGGCGAAAGTTATTAGTTCCCGATTATTTCACGTTTGACCGTTTACATCAAGTGATACAAGAAGCATTTGGCTGGCAAAACTATCACCTTTATCAGTTTTCGCCGAAAGGTTTTGGATCATATCCTGAGATTGCCATAATTGACGAAGAGTGGGACGAAGGAAATACCGAAGATGCCGAATTGTTAATATTGAAAGACATTTTAAATCAGACAGGGCAAAAGTTCACCTACATCTATGATTTTGGTGATAGCTGGACACATCAAATTGTGGTCGAGGACATTCTAGACAAGCATGTATTAAAAGCGGAGTTACTGGAGGGAAAAGGTGCTTGCCCACCGGAAGATTGCGGAAGTACTTGGGGATATCAAAATGTAAAGGATGTCATGAAAGATATACGCCATGAAGAACATGATGAGATGCGAACCTGGCTCGGCTTAGAAAAAGGTGAAAAATGGGATCCGAACTACTTTGATCTCCAAGCTGCAAAGAAGAGAGTAGCAGCGGTATAGTGTTGCATTTTAAAAATATATAATGCTCGTTGTAAATTTACTCATCGCCAACCTTACTCACAAAACTTTCCAGTTCTTTGTTCACCTCATCCAGCAACTGTTGCTCTGTAGGCAAGTAAAGCTCATATTGACTGGCAACGATTTGTTTTTGGTCTTCGGGAAGGGTAAATTTCACAACCGCATCGTTTTTACTCGCACAGAGTAAAATGCCGATCGTGGGATGTTCATATGGAAGCCTTTCAATGCGATCATAGTAATTGACATACATCTGCAATTGACCAATGTCCTGATGGGTTAATTTGTGAGTCTTGATCTCAATGATCACAAAACTTTGCAATAGACGGTTGTAAAAGACCAGATCAACAAAAAACTCATCACCTTCTATATGGATGCGTTTTTGTCTGGCCACGAAGGAGAAGCCATTCCCTAATTCGAGAAGGAATTCTTGAAGATGAACAATAATGGCGCCTTCAAGATCTTTTTCATAATAAGCGCTTTCCCGTTTCAACCCTAAAAACTCCAGTACCATTGGATCTTTGATAATTTCCTTGGCATCAGAAGGCATCTTTTCCTTTTTGGCTACAGCCAATACACTTTCCTTATCGTTACTAAGCAGCAGGCGTTCATATAGACTGGTATTGATCTGCCGCTCAAGCTGGCGGACTGTCCAATTATTCTTTATGGTTTCGGCAATATAAAACTCCCGTTGTTCCTCGCTATTAAGACTTAAAAGCAGCTTATACTGGCTCCAACTCAATTGCGTCCACAGTGTAGACACAATTGGAAATGTGCGATAAAATTGGCGGCACCAATTTAGCTGTCTATACGAAAAACCACTACCAAACTCAGGCTGCAACTCCGCTGAAAGATATTTTATGATGTATTTCCCATAGTCCGCTCTATCCTTACCTTCCTGCTCCTGTTCAAAAATACGTTGGCCGATATGCCAGTACATCAACGTACGCTGATGGTCGACAGCACGAATGGCATTGTCTTTGGACTGGGAAATAATCGCTTTTATATCGGATACTAAAGTTTGATCTGTTAACATAATTGCCTGTTTAATTGGTACGACTTCTGTAAGTAACAATACAAAGGTAGCTAAACCTTATTAAAATACTAAATATTTTAGTATTTATTTTAAAACAAATCACCTTATGTTATCCGACTTTAAGTCCTCACCTCTCCGCAACGATCAATCGTAAGACCAAACTCATTTATTTAAATACTCCAATGCTTTTTCCATCACCTCATCCTTACCTTCGCGAATCCCCTTTATACTCGGCTTGACAATTTCATCAATTTTAATACCGACACGCTGAGTTTCACGCTGATCAGGGTAATATACACCCAGTCCCGAAAGCATTGTCCTTTGATTACCTGGTAAATCAATGGAACTGACATTGCCATCAGCACCCGCTGTCTGTGATCCGAAAACCTTGACATTAGCAGCTGCCTGATAAGCCATCACATGATATTCCGCAGAACTCTGCGTATCCTCATTGACCAGAATAGCCACCTTACCTTGATAACAATCATTGGCATTCTCCCCAACTTGTAATGGGCTGCTCATTACAAAAGTTCCAGGATATTGAAGACTCGTACTGGTAAAACGAACGAAATCAGTAGGCTTGGTCAACAACAAGGGTGTAAGCTTGAACACTAAAAAATCACCGGGATAATTGCGGTCATCAATCACAATACCTTTTACCTTACTCCAGTTTAACCTATTATCTGTAATCATTTTACCACGCAATAAACTATGATTAATATATAGAATATTATTATCCAGCATCTTAAAAGCTACAGTATCTTTTGGCGCAGGTTTAATTTGGCTAGCAGACATCGCAACAATATTTACTGTAATAGGTTCGCCATCACGCACTATTTCACAGGCTACAAGCTCGCTACTGCTTGTCACAAGCTTTCTAGCAAGATCGCGGTTGGCCACAGCTTCATTCGGTGTGCTCATATAAGCCCATAGTGAATCTCTGATTTCTTCAATCTTTTTATGTTCCTTACTGATGAGCACATCTCCTATGCTAAGTTTATCTCCAGATTGCTCACTCTCAAAGACTTTAGTCACCACGGCTTTTCCCTCTATTATTCGGATCTCTATTGGCATACGGTACTTGCCATAATAATTTATCAGCCCTTTCGGCGTGCTCCAAAGTCCGGTATGTGCATCTTTTACTTGAGATATCATCTTGAGAAGTGAAAGTCCATAAGAACGATCATCCCGACTAAGGATCATTTCGGGCACAGCGGCTTTTAAAACCGCTTCCCATTTCGGGTCCGTCAGGTGTTTATAAGGAGAAAAATACTCGATCATATTCCAGAAGCGAAAAAGCGTTAACAACCGAAATCCCACGTCCGCTGATAATACATTTTCATATTTTTTCTCGTTCTTGAAAAGCACATTACCTGCGCCACCAGTAAAACCAAAGTAGTGATGCTGATCGAAACTGCTGTAACGAATACGCTTCAGTTTATCTTTAAGATCATCCTTAAATGGAAGCTCATCGATCCAGCTATAATCTATTTCGTGAACGACGTTTTCAAGCAGTGGCTTAGCGTAGTTAGCCGTCGTACCGACACTGTCTAACAGCGCAGCATAATGTGCCTCAATAGATTTATTATCTTTTGCCATAATAACAGCATTTATAGACTTAAATAACTGTTGATCCCAATCATACTTCCCTTGCGCTATCGCTGGATGCCTATATTTCAGAAATCCCCATATTCGTCCCAGATCCACTAAGCGTTGATCAATCTTGGGCGTACTATTAAAGTCAGATATCCCCGAACTTGCAGGTTCACTGATTTCTTTCGCAAATGGCACAAACATTCCCGCTTCCTTGGTAATATCCTTACCATCTACAGTAATGAGCACATCATCAACCCACATATTACCTTCTCCAGAAAGAAAAAATGCAATGGAGATCCCTTCCGTCTGGTTTGGCACCAATTTAGTTTTCAGCTTAATATTTTCCCAGTTTTTTGTCCCATTCATTTGGCGGTTAGCCATATTATCGAAAAAGATTTCGGGATCTATCCGTAACATCATCGACGCATAAGATCCCGCGATGACGTTCTCGCGCTTAATCATCGCAGACACTTCAATGGAATCGCCCTTTAAATTTGATGGTAACCACATCATAATTCCTCCGAAAGCGCTGTTCTTTTTTAGACTTTCAATCCGAAGCGCTCCTTTTGCACTATAATATGTATTTTGGTCTATACTACTTTTAAAAACCGTCGTATCGCCTATCTTGAACCATGGAGCAGTAATCGGTTGATCAAATGAAAAGTTAAAATTTTGTTGACTAAAGACAGGAGTGGCTACTGCTATTAGAAAAACAATAAGGAAAATAAATAGGCTGTTAGATTTCATAATTGAAAATTTTCCTTAAATTAATCAATTAATGAATTATTAACAAAACCTTTCTCACTTTTGCACGACACTATTTTTCTATTTTCCTTGCGACATTTTTAGATGTTCAGTTCGTAATGTATTTTGCATCATGTTTTATCATAAAGGGGAAAAACATGATGCGCTCTTCGCTACCCATTCAGCATCTTTACCGCGAGTATATGTTTACATAGCCCCCTCTTTCCCTGATGATTAGTAAACCAGTTACAGGTACATTGAAACTTATCGCCCTGTATAATGACAGTATGTTGCACACCGGATCCATCCACTCTCGCCTCGATATAATCCGTTGTATTCTTGACAAACTGTACACCTGCTGTCGCAACAAGTTTTTTCGCATTTTTTAACCGCGGATTCAAGGCTAAAATACGTTCCATCTTAAAAGGCAATCGTCTATAATAATGCTGATGACTATGTAAATCATAACCTAACAACCCGATGGAAGATAATGATGCCGAGAGCGTATCCATCGTATCGAAGTCGACATCATGCTCAATGGAAAGCATTGTTGGGTCGAATAGTTCGTTGGATTTAAGCAATCCATTCACGGCGTGAACCCATTCATCAGGAACGGCCTTAATCATATTTTCCAACACATTACCTTCACCCGAGAATCCGCGATAGCTATCCGGTGACAAAGCCAGAGTCAGTCTCATCTTACCAAAGTCGGCAACAAAAGCCGCGCTCTCACCTCCTTTTTCCTGATAAACAAGTAACCTGTCGGCATAGGTCACCAACCCCTCCAATAGGCGCAATCGCTGAATACCACCAATACGTACCGCATCGCCTGTACTTATGGGTGAAAAGACAAATCGGTTAGTCCTTTTCGTCAAATAGAACTCCCCTTTCACATTCCCTTTGGGAATGCCCTGAAATAATTGGATAAGCTGAATTTTATTTAATTCAAACTGAAGCTCCATACCCGCCAGATATAATTGAACGGAAGTCAGCCCTTTGATCCAGCGTGGTGGCAAACTTACTTTCTTCTCAGTCACTTTGGCTTTATCAGTACGAATAGAAACCTCATTGCTTCCTACTCCCAACACCATTTTTTCGGTCTTCTTGACAGCGTTTAATGCATTGAGCATCGGTTCATTGAAATCTACATTGGTTGTACCACTGGTAATAAACTCACCATCAATAGCGTCTTCCAATAAATCTAAACGTGCGTAAACACCGTTACAGGAAGAAAATCCCTCGAAACGAATCTGGTTTGTACCAGCTGAAACGATAGGATCCCGTAAACTCGGAGGTACGGGTCCAAAACTCGATCGCACAACTTTCGACAAGGTCAACAAACATTTGGAAGTCAGCAGAGGATCCGTCAAACTCCCCCAAAAGAAACAAGGCACATTGGCGACTTCTGCCAATTCGGACTGATGAGCCAATACTAATTGCTGAATACCCGATTGGCGGGTCAGTTGTGAATTTCTTGCATAGCTAATCGCTATATCTTGCTCTGCCATATTTATTGTCTTATTTTTTTCAAAATGGGTTGTAAACTCTTGTATATCTCTAGCTTCCCAAAAACCTCTTGCAGTTCAGCTGAAAAACTGTGTTGTTCCTTATTCATCAAATCGTAATAGTATTCGATGAGCTTTTTAAAATTCGTGGGCATCTTTTCGGCAATGTTAAAATGAATAAAAGCCATCTCCAGCAACTGCAATAACGCATTGTTATGCTTCGAAGATATATCGCGACATTGCTCCAGAACTTCCACGCATCGCCCAATTGGCCCATAGCCGTTACCGAGCAGCAGTCCCAGTTGCACACCTAATTCCGCGGTGTCCAATCTATTTTCGTTAATTGCAGCTAAAATGACTTCAACCGCCATCGCACGCACTTCCTTATCTTTATTGAAAAACGAAGTTGCCAGGTACAGATTGGACTGTTGATCAAAGCGGAAAAAATCGTACAACATCTCCTGCAGATAAGCTGCTGAAGATTTTCCGCCAATATCACTTTTACCATTCAATCCCACCGTTAAAAACATGGAAAGACTTTCTGTATTCTGCGGCATTAAGCTATGCATAAAAGGGACATCGGCCCTATACAAATAATAAGCCAACAGTGTATCATTGCCACGATTAAAAAGATCTTTATGATACAAAAAAGTCTCAGCTCCCTGTTTGAAAGACGGAAAATCATACGTCAGCTTATCACCATTGTATACCTTTTCCGATTTTTTAGTCGTGTAATTGTAACCGTTATAATACGTTGGTTCTATCTGCAATACCGGACGAAATGGCTCCGCAGCAAAGGGGATGTCTGCCAAAGGCTCTTTGGCAAATTCTTCAAAATAAGTATCGCGATGATGCGTACGGGCCACGGTTGCCCATACGCCAATCCAGCTTGCCTGATCGGAATCTTTGAAAGACAATAAATTCTTCAGCCAGGATTGTTGATGAAGTTTCATCGAATCCAGGCCTAGGGCATAACTGATCACATGTTGGAGTTGCTGTTCCTTAATTTGCTTTATTAGTACTTCGATACCCTCTAAATCTTCACGAACTGTACGGCTTAGCGCAATGGATAAGTCCAATAAATTAATTTTCACTTCTGCTTCCTGATAAGCCAAAATGCGCTGCACGAGTATGGAGGGTGCAATCCAAAACGGCTTATGCGTCGGCAGACTCAACAGCGGTAAGCGGATGCCATCAATCCGATAACGTTGCAGTAACTCCAATTGGCTGCCCATCAAACTCACCCATTTGGAGTAATTGTGGTATCGATCTTTATCTTTATATACTACAGTCGGCTTATAATACATATTTATAAAGGCGCCTGAAAAATGGTTGTACCAAGATGATTCACGATAAGATCCTGTTAGCTGCTTAATGTAAGGCTCCAATTGTATCTGATAGTCGGGGGGAAAAACGGCCGTCTGTTGCACCCAGGCATTCATTAGTATTTCCACCTGAATAGGATCCGAGCCTCCGATGACCTCTCCCACCTTGAAAAACAATTCGTTCCAGGTCTGCGGGTATTCATAAGCTTCGTTCAGGCAACGAAATTCTGTCGGCTGATAGACATATCGTTCGGCGGAACGGCCGCTCAGCTCAGCCAAGATTTCAGCTTCTGAATAACCCTCTTTTTGAAAAAGATGCTTTAGGTCAACCGCTATTGTTCCCATCATTTGCGTTTGATATAATTGAAGCTTGTCAGATAACGCTTCCAAAGGCTCATGCTGATTTTTTAAGATAAACTTACTTGCCCTTTCCTGCAACTGTAGGTCCGAAATCATAAATAGATCTGCAGCCAGTAAAACAAATCGTTCGCGCCACGCTGGCTTTTGCTTCAATAGCTTATCAAATTGAATCAAAAGGGTCTTCAGGCTTGACTTCACATCGCTCCGCATAAAGATACATTCTGCCCAATCCAAAAACTCCTGTAAATGAAAATCCTTATGCGAGAGGAATGGCTTCAGATAATCAACTACAAAATTGATCACGGCACTAGATTCAGCATGCAATAAGGAAAAGAATTTTTGCTGGTATTCGATCACTTTATCTTCAGAAAGCTTCATCCGTTCAATAAGCTTTCTGAAATAGCTTTTGAGATTAATATTCCAGTTTTTGGTTTGAGCTTCAAGCGCTCCGGTGATGATAAGTTCTGGATCAATTTTCCCATTGGCCAATAATGTGTCGAACACCTTATCCCATAAGAGTTCATTGACGGCATGCTGATAATCATAATTCCAATAGGCATTTTGAATCCCTGTTTCGTAAGCAAACACCAATGGAATATCTCTTTGGATTGTCAATTCATCGGTGGTGAGTTGTTCAAAAAACCTTTTTGATTCATAATGATTAAAACCAGAAATGGAGCTTGCATAGAGCTCTGGTTCAAAATCGATATGTCCCATTTGCTCCAGTAAGCGAAGATTATCATATGTAATGCGTTGCCAATCATTTTTACGAACTAACTGCAATAAATAACCGCCCAACCAATTGGGTTTGGCATAGTTTAGGATTTGCATCACATCATGGCTCTTCGCTTGATTCAAAAGCTCATGAAAAATATCCCAGCTACCCGCATCTGAGCCGGAAAATGTGGCCAGAGCCAGCAACTTCACCGCTCGCTGCTGTGCCTTGGTACCCCGTATACCCCAGTTGTATTGGGCTTTACTTTTAAATTCAGGATCTTTGGAGAGATCACTATAATCAACCCAGTAGCGCTTGGCAGCACGAATTTCTTTTTTTAAAACTTCTATGTTGCCATTAGCGTATTCTTCCAAAAATGGAATGATATTTTCAATCCTTGCCTCTTTGATAAGCAATTTCAGCGCCTCTAACGCTTCTTCTTTCCGTCGGCTAGCAACCGAAAGCGGTCCAACAGCTGAATCTTTTTCACTACGATCGACGCCTAAAGTACCGTCTTCAGAATAGCCTTTTTTTATCTTCTCAGCAATTAGCTTTTCGGCATCCTTTAGACAGGCTGCTTCCGAGTCGAATGTTTTACTTTTACTTTGTACGGCCGTTCCATTTCGACCGTAGGTTACGGTATGTGTTACTCCAGTTGTTTGAATTTCCCAAAATTTATCTGATGTGCCGTCTATATACTTTAAATGCTTTAACATTATTTCTAGCTATAATATCAATTAATTCCCTTTCTGTTTAAATATAACGAAAGTAGCACAAAAAAAAGTATATATGAAAAAGTCAATAACTAGCTATTCATTTCATAGGGATTAGATAAAAACATTATAAAATAGCGAGAATTATATTAAAAAACCGCTATTTCTTCTAACAACTGCTGCCAGTCAAAACCAAATGGCATCGCTATCAACTTCCCCTCCGGTGTTAGAATATACTTGCTCGGATAACCCTGCACATTAAAATCTCGTTCCACCCGATTGTCCGACATGAGTACGGGTATCGTATAATTGTTTTTGGCAATAAAATTTTTCACTTTATCTTCTGTATCACTACACGCAATACTGACAAAACCAATTCTTTGCGACCTTTCTTTATCTATCTTGAGCCGGTCATAAAAATCATTGAGTTTCGGCATTTCTGCAACACATGGTCCACACCAGGTACCCCAAAAATCCACCAATGTCCATTTACCTTTCAAATCATCATTTGTTGTTTGACCATTTTGTAAGTTCTTTAAAATAAAATTAGGGGCTTCCGGTAACTGCGAAACAACTTTTTGCATAAAAAATTCGCTAAACTTCTGATCTGAATAGTAATGTTGATAAAAATCACGTAGGCCCCTGTAGCTTGTTCCCTGCACAGTCAAAAACTCTTTAATGTATTTTGATAAGGCAACATCCTTCTGGCCCGTCGAAGCCAGTTCGGTCAGATAATCTTCCGAATAGTTGTTTTTAGCCTTTAAAAAGTTCGTATCGTAATAAGAATCATAGGCAATTTCAGCATCTTTTTTTGGAGAATATAGCGCAGCTTTCTCCAAATAAGCCAAGGCCTCTCTTCTATCATTTTTATGAACTAATTGGTAAGCGAAATAATTAGCAGTGGCAAGATGCGCCCGTGTTATATGTCTATCCTTAGTTTGATCCGTATCATAAAGTGTTGTTAATTTTGCAATGATATCATTTAACATTTGCCTGCTAAACACCTCATCAATGGGCACCATCCGCTGATATATCATTAAAGCATACCGCCCCGCATTTCCATTGGTCCAATAATCAGCGTTCAACCCCATCAGCTCATTAAATAGGTTCCGAGATTGTGGTAGATCGTTGTCTAGGTCCTCGATTCGTTGCCACAATACCATAGGATAGATGTATTGTTTTTCCACTTCGGAAAAGCCATTCAATAATAGTTCGATCTGTTCACCAGCAGATAGGTATTCCTTCGAAGGTGCATACCCTTGGTACAAACTATTCTGTATCCAGTTATATTTCTTTTCCTTGTCCAGCAAAGGAATTAAAGCCATAAATTTGTCCTTCGATAGCTCGCCTCTGTAAAGCAGATTAGAGAGATGGTGTGTTCCTGCCAACAAATTTACTGGTGTATTTTTCAAAGTTAAGTCGTATTGTTTATCGTCTTTAATCTGCTGAAGTAGATTTAACTTTTTCTGCACAAAAAACTTATCATTGGGAAAAATAGCATCGTATTTCTTGATGTACTCCACTACTTTCACACTATCGACTGCGCCATCGGTCAATAATTTCTTGCTCACAAAACTGCTTGATAATAGCATTTCGGCATATGTTTCGTCGTAAGTAGGATGCATAATGGTCTCCATTTGCTGTATGTTTGTTGTACTTAAGACAGGGCGATTATCAAACGTATAGGTATGTCGTTGATTTAGACTGATAAGTTTACAGCCTTTCTTAGCAATCACAAGCTCCCCTTCCAACTGTTGGGAAGTATCTTTGAAGGTTAAATATACTTTCTGCTTATCGCTTTTTGTCATGCTATACCTTTTACTGTCGACCAATTGTGACTCAACTTGGAGTCTTTTCAACAAATCTTTGTTTATATAGGCATGATTTAGCTCTTGGCTTAACGCAGCCCCCACACCAGCCATATTGTTAGCTACCATTGCAGCGACATCGTCTGTTAGCTCCCAATGCTGGGCTTTTACCCGAATCTCCTTCTTGAGCGAAGTCGTATCGACAATCGTCTGCTCGCCTTGAAAATTAAAATAAATAGGTTGATGCAATTGCATTAAAACATCAGCCAACACGCTCGAATACAAAACATTAAGACTACTATCTGGGTATAAACTCGAAAAGATGAATTGTCTTTCCGGATCTGTATACGTGATGGCTTTCGTATTTATTCCCAACGGAAAAGCTTTCTTCGATAATGTCTTATTGGAAGACACGGTCACATAAGTCGATTTGGAGTTTGCTAGCTTATTTCCTAGGAATAGCTCTTGTTTTATAAGATAACTTTCATTTTTTTGGCCGAAACACACAGCGTTCACCAAAACAAAAAATAATAATATACTCCTCA
>Ga0308156_1001202_pt1 | contig 33709 bp, 31 predicted proteins | sample PhyAR2_FD_201041 | JGI IMG/M metagenome (GOLD analysis project Ga0308156, IMG submission 201041) | Phyllosphere microbial communities from UC Gill Tract Community Farm, Albany, California, United States - DLSL A.R2 | ecosystem: Host-associated > Plants > Phyllosphere > Unclassified | place: USA... | reverse complement strand
AGATCGCTCATGTTAACGTCAAGCGTCGAGTAAGTGTTTGCGAATGCATAAATAGGGAGCAGTTTGTTGAGTTCGCTGATTTCAGCGCTTAACTCAAGATTGTATTTATCCCAATCGAAAATAACGCTGCACAGGCGAGAGTTGTTTTCAATAAGCTTCAGAAGATCACTACGGTCTTTAGGGTAGGCGATACGGAATCCTTCCTTTTCCAATTCTTGATGCAGTTAGCGCAGTGGTTCTTCCTTAAAATAAGCGCTTAAGTCGTTCATGATGGCAATGATATTCATGCAAAACTCTCCAAGCTATCTGTAGATAGGGCTATTAACATCGAGGACAAAAAGTCTTCGGTATCATGTATTGGCAAATTTAGATCTTAGTTAGGATTGGCCACCGGTGGTTGCGCTGGTTTCTTTATCACGCCCCATTTTACGTGAGTAGAACATCAGGATAATCAGGCTGATGATGAAGGCACCGGCGAGTTCGAACGAGTTGGCGCCCATCAGGGCGATAAAGCAGAACACGCATCCCAACACTGAAGCAATCAGGCTCAGGATGTTTTTCAGGTTTGCACCGTCATTTTTATGGCTGCTAAGATAAGTCCCTTGCGCGGAATACCATCTTTATCCATTTCGCCATACACTTTCGGGAAGTTCCCATCGTGGGCAGCACGAGCGCCGGCTTGACCAACCAGCATCATCCATGAGCCTAATGATGTTAAACAGGCAAAGGCGGTAAATGCAGAAACAACTGGGCCAGCCCAGTTACCGACCATCGTCGAGGCGCTGACGGCAAACGGAGCGCCGGATGCTGCCATCTGAGAGGCGGGATACATACCGGCAATCACCTGTGTTGCGGCGATGTAGACAATACCGGCAAGGAATGTCCCCAGCATTGTTGCGATAGGAACGTTACGTTTTGGATTTTCCACCATACCGGTACTTACCGCCGCAGACTCAACGCCGATAAAGGCCCACAGACACAGCAAAATACTCTTTATGATGGCGTGATAATCGGTACCGCCCGAGGTATTCCAGTTAGCTTGATAGGTGCCCATATCAAACCAGTACCAGCCCGCGATACCTGTACCGATAACGGGAATGAGTACGAGAACCAGACCTATGGTGGTTAAACGACTAACCCATGCGCCACCGAGCATATTGACGAAGGTAAAAATCCAGACAATCGCGATACAGGCGATACCGGCGGGTATCGGGCTGTTAAACATAGGGAAAAAGGTAGAAAGATACGATACGGCGGTAATACCTATCGCAAGGTTACCAATCCAGTTTGCATGGTAATAGAGTACCCCGGTTTGAAAACCGAAGGCCGGACCGATTTCACCCGCGTAGGCGATAGGACCACCTTCCTGAGGGTTTTTGGTTGCTAATCTGGCGTAAACATAAGCTAATGAAATTGCACCAATCAGTGCAACGATCCAACCAATAATAGCGATAGACCCTAAGCTTGCGAGGTTAGCGGGTAGTAATGCTATGCCGCTTCCCATCATATTACCGGCAACGACACCAGTACAGGCAATGAGGCCAATTTTCTTTGCAGACGCCATAAATGACCAATCCTATGATTATTATAGCAAAATCAATAGACATAATCTGTCTATCACTTAGTATTGAGATAAGATAATTTCCGACCAACCATACTCTAGAGTTTTTATGCCATATTATTTAGATTTGAATAATAAAAACCAATCTAATTAACATTTGATTTTTTATATCTTAGGAATATTGCACGGGGAATATGTTAACGTAGATTATTAAAAATAAAATAAAATATAGGTAGCTTATCTGAGAGGGGGTACGACAAGAACCACGCTTGAAGGTGCTATTTACGTTCGATTGATAAATAAGAAATCATGTAGGGGGGATAATATGAAAATGGTTTTACATGTCGATATTTAACGACTATTAACACACGATGTAAATCGTTATGATAAAATATACAAATATTATTTTTTTGTGAAAATAAGACTTAAACACAACAGACTAAAATAGAGAGGGATTTTATATTAAAATAATCAGCAAGATGTGGGGGATGATGTCGCGTGTGAAAATTTTTTTTGCAAGCATACTCAAGGGGGGGGGATTGCTTTTATTTAATAAAACAAGCTATATTCATTCAAATGAAAACATGTCGCTTCATTATTGTATAAATTTAAGCACACTACGAATAGCTAGCTGGATAAACTTTAATCCAGCTAACTATTCGAGTAGAGTTAATAGTTCTATATTATTTTTTTATGTATGCAAGCGCGCTATTTACAGGGATATTACTACTATCTAACCCAGGGGTTTGGCCAGCTAAATCAAAAGATATATTAACACTTGGTCCAAAAAATAAACAATGTGTAGAGCCGCCAAAGTGGAACATACCTAATTCATCACCTTTTTTGATATGCTGACCTTCATAAACAGTAATTTCACATGTCGATACTTCAGCCATTCCAACAGCCATAAAGCACATGAGGCCAATATCCGGATTATCCGAGTCAATGAAAATAAGAGCTCTAGTCGCTAATTCTGTGATATAACCTTGTGATGCATTTGGTCCAGCACTATCCTCACCTACAGCTAATGTCTCTGAATAATAAGAGCCATCAATGACACGAGTTTTTATCACTTTACCAGATACTGGTGCATGCCACCGGTGGTAGCTTAATGCACTGAGAAATGCTTGATATACCGTGCCACCAACGAAAAATTTTGTAAAAGGATCATTACCCATCATAAACTGCAGCGCATAAGGCTGGGACTTAATCCAGAATTTATCTCTAAGTTGCACATTATGACTCAGTCTATACGGGGCTGACTCACAAGCGTTTACGACTACACTATCATCATCTTCCGCTGCTACTGGCCTTACACCTTTTCTAAAGCGACGCGTGAAGAAGTCATCCCATGATTTAAATCCATAGTGCGGTAAATTAGGGTCACAAATAAAATCCTCAGCAAAAGTAGGCATGGCTTTACGTGCATCTTCACCAAACCAACCTGAGCGTGGATCATCATTTAGAACGCATGTGCTATCTGAAGATCGTAAAAACACAGCCCATTCATTTAGTATCATTTTTATATGAGAATTAATTTTCTCATATAAAAAACCACTCCATCCACCTTGCGTAGCCATCGACCAGTTTAGGATAGCATTGAATGGAAAGCCAACTAATCCGCTCTCATCAAATTCAGGAGCATGAGTCATAATTATATTCATTAGGGAAAGCATATGCTGATAATCACGAACCTGCGGCAAACCGGATGGAGATTCTTGATGTGAATTATCTAGAGGAACTTGATCAAACATCTGAGTAAAAAACATATATGCTTTAGGATCAGTTTCAATAAAAAGCCTAAAGTTCTCGATAACTGGATGCAATGGCCCTGAATGTTGCTTTGCTTTGTGCATGATTTTTAGCATCCAGTTTCGTAATGTCATATGGTCAGAAGGCATCCATTTACCAATGGTATAAGTTTTATTGCATGGTTTAATATCAGTATTCATAATAAACTCCATAGATGTCAGAGTAATAAGAGGTTATGGTTTATAGACACTAGGTAAGTGACCAGTGAAAAGCATAACTAACGCTATAATTGCAATGATTACAATTAGTATTGAAAATATATACTCTTTGTGTGTGAATGCTTTTTCATTAGGGGATTGCTCTCTTCTAGCAATGAAGAAAACAACTAAGCCAATTGAGTAAATAACGCAACCAACCAAAATAAAAGAGAGGCCTGCAGCATAGATCAGCCAGAACCCATAAAGAGTTGCAAGTATGCCAGTTACATACGCTGTGCTCTTGCTAAACATTGCATTCTTAGGATATTTATTGCTTGCCATTATTTTCCATAAAAATGCAGCTGAGCCAATATATGCCGGCAAAATAACCACACCGGTTATTGAAAGCATAACATTCCATGCGTTAGTCGAAAAATATACTAATAACATAGCACATTGCATTACTATGGTCGAAACCCATAAAGAATTGGAGGCTACACCACGCTCATTCGTTTTTGCGAAAAACTTTGGAAAAGTACCATCTTTTGCACAAGCCCATGGCAACTCAGCTACAAGGAGTGTCCAAACTAACCAAGAAGAAAGCAAAGCGATTATCACCCCGATATTAATAAAAATACCGCCCCATTCCCCCACAAGACTTTGAAGTATAGCCGCGGTAGATGGTGGTGACATTATAGAAAGCTGACCTTGTGAGAAAACACCAAAAGGTAAAATGCTTACTAAAACAAATAATATTGTAGAGACTATGAAACCAAGTATTGTTGCTCTACTCACCGTGCGGCCATCAGCTTTATCAGACATCACTACAGCACCTTCGATACCTATATACATCCAGAGAGTCACAAGCATAGTACTCTTTATTTGGTCGAAGATATTGCCTAATTGATGATCAGCAAGTGCACTATTCGAGATATGCCCCCAAAAATCGGATGTAAACATATCTTTCTGAAATGAGAAGTATGCTAGTACAAATATAAATACAATCACAGGAATGAATTTTGCCACAGTACCTATATTATTTAAAATGGAAGTCCCTTTAACCCCCCTCATAACAAAAATACTTAGGCACCAAATGATAATGGAGGCAACAGTAATTGCTTGCCAAGTGTTTCCTCCTTTGAAATAGGGAGGGAAAAAAAAGTTTAGGGCGTCCATTAAGAGGACAGCATAACCAACATTACCGAATGCTGCTGACATCCAATAGCCCCATGCAATTAAAAAACCTGATAGTTTGCCAAACCCAGCTCGAGAATACATATAAATTCCAGAAGTCATTTCTGGATGTATATCAGCCAATACTTGGAACGTTCTCGCGATAAAGAAAATGCCAAGCCCTGTGACGACCCATGCAATTAATATAGCTCCTAATGCTGCAGATTGGGCCATATTTTGGGGGATATTGAAAACACCTCCACCGAACATTGCGCTAATGACAAGTAACGTCATTGCTAATACACCCAATTGTTTTTTTGTGTTACCAGAAGCTGCGTTATCAACTTGGCTTTTAGGCATACCCTCTCCTGTGCATTAAGATATCTTTAGTTTAACAAAATGATTTCATTACTATAGTCTTACAGATACCTTTACAGAATAAGATTCTGTAAAGGTATCTGTAAGACTATAGTAAAATGCTTGAAAGCAAAAAAACCGTTGTAGGCAGAATGCGGATGATTAATGAGTTTAACGGACTGTTTATCGTGATAAAATAAAGTGCTTATAAATATACACATCCAATCAACTTAATCATTACATAAAGGATCGCCCTGACACCTGTAGGTAATATCCCTCATCTTATTAGGTGTATGACTATATGAATACGAAGATTGTTGCTTTATATTGTTTTTTATAATTTTTACATCAATAGTATTTTTTAAAACACAATAGTTACTTATGTAAAAATAATCTTTATAAACATATAGTTGCATGCAGGCAATGTATTATTAACACATGTTAATTGAATTAATAATTGTTTACTTGTATCTCATTTAAGCATAAAATAAAATGTGTATTCTTGTTTTGTTCTCATAAAGAAAATAAATTGAATTCTGTGACATATTTTCTAATACAGATATAAATCTTTAAAAAAGAGAAATGATAATGAAAGCGATAATTGTTGATGACCATCCTCTTGCACGTGTCGCTATACGTACCTTACTTGAAAATGCGGAATTTACCATTACACATGAAATTGATGATGGTGCAGATGCATTAAAGTCAATTGAAAAAACTCAACCTGATGTTGTCATTTTGGACGTTGATATTCCTACGATTAGTGGCATTGAGGTAGTTGAGAGATTAAGGAGGAGGCTGTTTACAGGGATCATCATAGTCGTATCCGCTAAAAATGATCTATTTTATGGAAAACAAAGTGCAGATGCCGGTGCTAACGGCTTTGTTAGTAAAAAAGAAGGAATAAAGCATATCATTTCTGCCATAAATGCTGCTCTAGGTGGGTATAGTTACTTTCCATTTACATTAAATAAATTTGTAGGTAGTCAAGCTTCTGAACAGGATAAATTAGAGCAACTTTCAGTTCAGGAAGTAAAGGTGATGCGACACTTATTAAATGGAGTTGATATGAATACAATCGCATCAGAGATGAATATTAGCAACAAAACTGTTAGCACTTATAAAGGCCGCTTAATGGAGAAGTTGGAGTGTAAATCATTAATGGATCTTTTTTCTTTCGCAACAAGAAATAATATTAACTGAGCTCATGCTTTATAAAACGTTAAAAATAATGCTTTTGTTACTAATAACAACACAAGCAACATACGGTCAAGAGAGTTACCCTATAAAACTAGAGCTAGTTGGAATAAGTGAGGTTGCTAATTATGATATAGACCTTACAAATGAGCAATGGCTATGGTTAGCAAAAAAAAATAAAATTACTGTTGCAGTATATCCTCGAGATACCCCACCACTTGAGTTAAATATGGATGCAGGGTATTACAGAGGTATAAATGCTGACTATTTAAAAATAATGGAGAAAGCATTAAAAACGAATATTGAAGTTGTGCTCTATCCCAATAGAAAACTTGCATATGCTGCATTAGAAAAACACCAAGTCGATTTGATTTTGTCACCACAGGTGGATTTCCATCGAATCGTAAATACTTATAAGAATTCTGATCCAGTTGTGAAATCGTATCCAATATTGGTTACGAGTCAGGATAATTCAATGAAGCCTGTCCATACAGATGAACAGGTCAAGATCGCTACATCTAATAATTATCCATCCAATAGTTTTGTTAAAACATCATTCCCTAATGCAGAAATTATAACATTTCCGAATGAGTATAGTGCGTTAGAGTCAGTGGCTAACGGATATAATGATTATTATATAGGAAATAATCTCACAAGCCATACTATTATGGAACGCGACTTTATACATATGCTAAATGTCGCCAAATTATGGAGGTCACCTGAGATAGCAAACCGTTTTATAGCATTGCCGAGCGAACCAAAGCTTATCGACATAGTAAATAAATTTCTCAGTGGGTTAACTCCGCAGATACAAAATCAAATTACCCAATTTTGGGTTAACGATGTTAATCCATTGATCCTATTCAATGAGATAGCTCTGACTCAAAAAGAAAAACGTTGGATTGATAAAAATAAAAAATTACGTGTAATAATAAATCAATATTATGTACCGTTCACTATGTTAGATTCTAATTCTGAGATTAGGGGACTTATTGGAGATGTGCTTGATATCATTAGCTTAAAAACTGGGCTGACTTTTGAACCAATCGTAGTAAAGTCAAATAGTGAAATGGCCGATATTATGCATAATGATGATTGGGATATTGTTCCAACATTAAGCTATAGCGCAGAGAGAGAAGAACTAGTTTCTTTTACCCAACCATTCATAACAACTTCGTTTGTCGTGGTTACTAGAAATGACACTAGAGCTAGCAAGAAATTTACGTCAGGAATGCGGGTAGGTATTCCTACATATCATATCCTATTTAATAAATTAAAAGAAAAATATCCTAATATAGAGTGGGTAACTGTAGATAATAGCAGCGTAGCCCTTAGTATGGTTTGCAAAGGAACTTTGGATGCATCAATTAGTAATATGATATCAGCTAGATATATGATTGAACATTATTATCCTGAAAAACTCACTTATTTTAAGATAGAGGATGAAAAACCTTTAATGATTGGGTTTGGTATTCCTAGAGGAGAGCGTGAGCTCCAACAAATAATTGAAAAATCATTTAATGATATATCTCAGAGTGAAATCCTATCTTTAACCGCCAAGTGGGCTAAAAGACCAAATATTAAAATAGATACTTGGAATTTATATAACAATCAATTTTATCTTGTTATTTTTTTAGCTATACTATTAGTTTTTAGTAGTTTATTATGGGCTCTATACTTAGCCAATGAAATTAAAAAAAGAAAGAAGTCACAGTCTGATTTAGAGACTCAACTTAGTTTTAGACATACTTTATCAAACTCTATACCAATGCCTGTGTATGTAATATCTCAGGATGGGATACTAAAGAGTTATAATAGTGCTTTCATATCTTTTTTTTCTAAAGAGTTGCAACAAGAGATTAGACCATCTTTATTTGACAGAAGGCACCCAATGTCAAAAATATTTACATCGATTTATGATGATATAAAGAATGGTTTAGAGCCTGGTTGTGTAAGTACTCATAATCTAACATTAAATAATGGAAGTGAAGAGCGCAGCATTTTACACTGGTGTTCATATTGTATTATGCCTGATAAGATCCCACCGACAATTATTTGTGGGTGGCAGGATATTACTGAATCAAAAAAGCTTCTTCAAGCCTTAAAAGTTGAAAAAGATAAGGCGATTAAAGCAAATGAAGCAAAAAGAACATTCTTAGCAAGCATGAGTCATGAAATTCGTACTCCAATTAGTACTATTATGGGTTTTCTTGAACTACTTTCGACACATAATCTATCCCCTGATGAAGAAAAAGAGTCTTTACAGCTAGCATACTCAACGGCGCAGCATCTTTTAGGATTACTTGGTGATATTTTAGATATGGAGAAAATAGAGTCTGGACATTTCGAACTTTCACCAGATTGGGTAGATGTTGACTCTCTGTTAACTACAACTGTTAAAAGCTTTGAAGGTTTAGCAAAACAAAAAAAATTGTCTATTTCTATTCGAAATACTGTATCTAAAGGCATTTTAATTTGGTTAGATCCTAAAGCATTTAGACAAGTACTTAGCAATCTTTTAAGCAATGCAATTAAGTTTACACAGAAAGGGAGCGTTTCTGTATCTGCTGAAATTAAAATGACAAATAAGAATGGAAATTTATTCATTCTCAGCGTTACCGATACCGGATCTGGTATCAGCAAGCAAGATCAAGAGAAGCTTTTTAAACCTTTTAGTCAGACGTATATAGGAAAGCAAGTGACTGGCTCAGGGCTCGGACTTATGATTTGTCGTGAACTAGTCCTACGAATGAAAGGAAAAATAAAATTATTTAGTCAGTTAGATGAGGGGACTACTTTAGTTGTTTCGTTGCCCGTACTTTTGAATGATAAGCAAAATGAAGAAGTCGCTTTTTCAAGAAGTGAAGCTTTAGTTCCCACCTCTCTCAGCATATTGATTGCAGATGATCACCCAAATAATAGACTTTTACTAAGAAGGCAGTTAGAACAATTTGGCTATTTAATCGATGATGCTATAGATGGTCAGCAAGCTTTAAGTCTAATACAAGATGGTGATTATGACTTATTGATAACAGATATAAATATGCCAATAATGGATGGTATTACTTTGGCAAAGAAAATACGCTATTTTAATTCTGAGATAGTAATATGGGGACTTACTGCAAATGCTCAAGTTGAAGAGAAGGAGAGGTGTATAAATGCAGGTATGAACTTGTGTTTATTTAAACCAATAAGCTTGCAACAGCTTGAGACTTCACTATCTTTAATTAAAAGAAAAGACAGGGTTTCAAGGTTAGGTGATATTATTAATCTTCCTCAGATGAAAATGCTAACAATGGGAGATAATGATGTAACAAAAAGGATATTGCTGACATCTAAAGTTGAAAACATCAAAGATCTAAAACTTGCTCAAAAAGCTATTAATACAAAAGACTGGATAACATTCAGATCTCATGTTCATCGTATACATGGTACAGCCCAAATACTTGGGGTTTCTGTATTGATGAGTCTCTGTGAAGAAGTTGAGACGATTGAAAGTAATGATAATAATGCAGATTTCTTTAAAGAAAAGATAGCAGAAATCGCAGAAGTAATACAAGAACTTAACATTGAGATCGATATTATAGTAAAAGAGAAGTAAAGCTAAACTACCTATATTAGGGGCTAATTTAGCCCCTAGTTTTAATAGTCACTAAATCCGACTAAGTGCTCCACCATTTACTTACATCAATACGGAACTTCGTTTATATATTTTCATTTAAGTTTTATTTACCTTATTGTTGTAATAATATCAGGGTTAAAGCAGTAGCTAAACATTAAGAGTAATTATCATGGATAAAATTAACTTTAAGAATGATGTCTGCTGTTCACTGATTCTCATACCGGAGAACAAGGCTTTAATTAACGGTAAGGATAATTTTAACTTAATAGCACCTAGTACCTTGATTCTATGCAAAGGGATTAGTTCCTCTAATGAGGCTGTTGAGTCAAATGGTATGCACAAAATATTTTTAACATCTGAAATGATATCTTCACTTATTGAAGCTCTATCAAAGCAGGGCGTAAATATTTCGGAAACAATAAATGCTGATTCTCTTGTCGCGCACTGTGAGCTTCCGATAGTTTTTCATAAAGCTAGGAGAATTGCCTTTTTATCTAAAGTATCGGAGTATGAACGTGTAAGGTTAAGTGCGTATTTACTTCTTCTTTTATCAGACTTTCTAAATTACACAAGAGTATTAACCTTTTTAGTGCAGTGTATAAAGTACCGAATGTCTGAACAGGTATCATTTATCATCAGGAATGATATTACACGAGATTGGCACATAGAAAGTGTAGCTAACATGCTTTATATGAGTATAAGTACACTAAAGAATAAACTGCGAGAAGAGGGGACGAATTATACCAAGATAGTTAATAAATGTAGGATGGAGTATGCAATAAAGTTACTTCAGAATGGTAGACCTAGTATTTCTCGCGTTGCTTATAAGTGTGGCTATTCTAGTGCGTCATATTTCTCAGCTACGTTTAAAAAAAATTTTGGTATGACTCCTTTACAGTACGTTAGGAATCTTGAGAAGAAATTAAAAAAAAATAAGAGTGCTTAATCATTTTATGAAGAAAATATACATTCACCTCATTTATTGTATTGCTTTCATTTTTACTTTTCTCATACTGACTTTTACTACACTGTATGTTTGCATCTATATTGACAAGATGTAACGCAACATTGTTGTTAAGGCGGATATTAAATTCTACTGTTCGGAGTGATTGTATGTCAAGCTTAAATGAAAGTAATTCTAATAAGAGCAAGTTAAGACCTAAGTTAATGTGTTTTTTTATTATATTTATAATAGTTATCTCAGCTATAATATATTTATATTACACTTTCTTCTTAAAAAATGAGCAAAATACTGATGATGCTTATGTCTCTGGAAACATTGTATCAGTATCATCTTTAGTTCCAGGAAGTGTAGTAAGTGTTTGGTATAAAAATAATGATTTAGTTAATTCTGGAGATATCTTAGTAAAGCTAGATGATACGGATGCTAAGATTGATTTTAATAATGCTAAGGCTAACCTTGCGCAATCTGTAAGAAAGATACGCCAACTTTATATTGAAAGTGCCTTAGATAGTGACAAAATCAAGCAAGCTACAATTGCTCATAACCAAGCAGTACAAGATTACCGTAGACTACAAGGGTTAACAGGTAGTGGTGCTGTATCAAAGCAACAGCTACAACACGCGAAAAACTTAGCAGAAAGCACAGAAGCAGAACTGAATATATCAAAAAGAGAGTTGCAAAGTAATAAAGCATTACTACTGAAAAGCGAGTTAAAGAAGCAACCTGAAGTTGTTTCTGCTGCTGATGCAGTTAGGAAAAGTTGGATAGCCTTGCAGCGAACATGCATACTTAGCCCAGTAACTGGCTACGTTGCTGAAAGGAATGTTAATGTTGGTGAAACGTTGAGTGTTGGAAAACCGATTTTGTCTATTGTTCCTTTAGATCAAGTTTGGCTCAATGCTAATTTCAAAGAAACTCAGCTGGCAAATATAAAGCTGGGTCAGCAGGTTGTTTTTACGACCGATTTTTATGGTGACGATATCGCTTACACTGGAACTATTTCAGGGATTAACATGGGAACCGGATCTGCATTCTCTTTACTTCCCGCCCAAAATGCTTCTGGAAACTGGATAAAAATCGTGCAACGCATACCCGTTAAAATTGAAATATCCTCTGAGCAATTAAAAAAGTTTCCACTCAGAATCGGTTTGTCCGCTAATGTGAAAATTAATACGAATACTGGTTTGGGGTCTACCTTACCAACATCTACAAGAAAAGAACCTGCCTATACAAGTAATGCATTAATTTTAGATATGAGTCCGGTTGAAAAGATAATAACTGATATTATTGAGAGTAATGACTCATATGAATAAGATTACATATTTACCTTTAACTGGAATCAGATTAGTAGTTGCTACAGTAGCCTTATCTTTGGCTACATTTATGCAAATGTTAGATTCAACTATTTCGAATGTAGCTATACCTACTATTTCTGGAGCATTGGGGTCATCTGTTGATGAGGGAACATGGGTTATAACGTCTTTCGGTGTAGCTAACGCAATTTCAATACCAATCACAGGACGTTTAGCTCTCCGTTTTGGAGAGCTAAGGCTTTTTATTGCTTCAGTGAGTTTATTTTCACTTTCATCTCTGTGCTGTGGATTAGCTACTAACTTAGATTTATTAATTTTTTTTCGGGTCGTGCAAGGTCTCGTTGCTGGCCCACTGATACCTTTATCTCAAAGTTTATTACTTCGTAACTACCCTTCAGAGAAAAGAAATCTCGCCCTAGCACTATGGTCTGTGACCGTTATTATAGCGCCAATTTTTGGTCCAATCATAGGCGGGTATATATGCGATAACCTTAGCTGGGGCTGGATTTTCCTAATAAACCTACCTTTTGGTATTTTTGTTATCATCGCAAGTATGCTTTCTCTTTCAGGAAGAGAAACTGAGACAGCACCAGTTAAAATTAATTTTATTGCATTAAGTTTGTTAGCGTTATGTGTTGGGTGCTTGCAAATTATGTTAGATAAGGGAAATGATCTTGATTGGTTTAATTCAAACTTAGTTATATGTCTTGCTGCCATATCATTTGCATCATTGATATTATATATTATTTATGAGTATACATCTGAAGATCGTATTATTGATTTTACTCTTTTTGGTTATAGGAATTTTGTCATTGGGATACTGTCGATAAGTGGTGCATATCTTATTTATTCTGGTGCTATCGTACTTATGCCTCAACTGTTGCAAGAGGTGTATGGTTACACTTCTATTTGGGCTGGACTTGCTTACTCCCCCATAGGTCTTATGCCGCTAATTCTAGCTCCATTGATTGGTAAGTATGGAAACCGTATGGATATGCGATTACTTGTGACATTTAGTTTTTTAGTATATGCAGGTTGTTATTATTGGCGCTCTATTGCATTTAATCCTGATATAAGCTTTTATGCTGTTATAATACCACAGTTTTTTCAGGGGTTTGCTGTAGCTTGTTTTTTCTTGCCTTTAACGACAATTACTTTATCTGGACTTTCTCCTGATAAATTTGCATCGGCTACTAGTCTAAGTAATTTTTTTAGAACACTTTCTGGTTCTATTGGTACATCGCTTACAATGACATTATGGAGTAGGAGAGACTCCTTACACCACTCTCAATTAGTAGAAAATGTGAATAACTTTAATATGATATTTAATAATTATATTAGTACCTTCGAGTCAGCTGGTTTTACAGAGAATCAAGCGTTATCTTACCTTAACTCAATAATAGAGAAGCAAAGCCTCTTAATTTCAGCGAATGAGATTTTTCATTTATCTTCTTTGATTTTTCTAACCTTAATCATAATAGTGTGGTTTGCCAAACCGCCATTTAACACAACTAGCAATTAGTATATTTTATATGCATATAAATCAACACAAAGTGTATATGTGTTGATTTATATATTTCATTCATCAATGATGAGTCATTCATGAAGACGATCAACAATTAATTTATTATAAAATGATAAAAGATTTTGACAATTGTACTTTCTTATTATTTTAGCTCTATATCCGTATATAGTTTTCAGGTCTAATGCTAATATTTTGCAAATTTTATATGCATCGAATTTTTTCAGCATCAGAGATAGAACCTCAGCCTCTCTTTCTGTAAGGTATTCATCTTGGAAATTGGTCGGTAGCTTTAACTCAAGTATTTTGTCGATCTCATTTTGTATCTCACATAATGAGGATTTTGAATTTATACAGTACTGGAAATCTATACTCACATCTCTATTTTTAAAAAAACACAATCTTACAAGCCAATCCCTAGCTCTAAATGCATTTCGCAATTTTAAAATATTTATGCTTTGTATTCTATCGTCGATAAATACAATTTTTTGCTCATTTGAAAAGTCGTTCAAGTACATACTTATAGTATTTTTTTTTATGTTAATAAGATTTACATTAATTTCTTTTAATGCATCTACTAAAATAAAATCCTCTGATAAAATTATGCTTTTCATTTGTTTATGTTTTATGCTTTACTCTATGTAATCAGGGCCGTGATTTTATTATAAACGGCATTTAAATATATAGGAGTCATCAGTTAATGTTGAATGTTGATGGCTACGCTTGTGAGATTCATCTCATTTAAACAGTTTTATAATACATAATTATTATGTATTGTTTCTATGTTGTTTTGTTGTTGTATTATTTAGTTTGAATTTCTAGCATAGAAATTTCGTTATCTTTATGGATTTTATTTTGTTAGAAAATTAAAGCATATCTACTTAGCTAAAAATTCTATTATTTATATTTCGGTTATGTGAAGCGTGGTGTTAACATCAAACACAATAAAATTTTAAATGCATATAACATTTATTTACTTGTTGTTTAAGGTCAATCATGCATTCTATGAAGTTACAAGCATCCCGACTTGACAGAGATGGAATTTATTGATGAGGTTTATTCAGTCAATTGTTATTGTACCTTTTTCTTTCTCAGCCATGGCTCATCTACATGATAATTTAGTTTTTCAAGCTGTTCCTTTCTCTGAAGGTACTGTTTTGATTCAGGGGGGGGCTAAATATGAGAAGACTTTCAACATCGTTGTATATAACAATATTGATCAACCGATAGAATTGACGAACACATTTGACTGTTAAAAAACGTTGGCCGAAAAAGGGAAAGAGTTCAATGAAAGGACGGTAGATTTCAGTCTTCTTGGAGAATTACATAATGAGGTAAAAGCAGGGCTTGTTTCATTTATAAGCAATGATGGCTCTGTGTACAATGCTAAATTTGTAACATGGTCTTCTGATTGTCATGATATCTCTGATAGTCTTCCAATAAATGATAATCATTATGGTTATTAAATGGCGATTGTTATATCACACTTTTAGCTATAAAAAACTTACCAAGCATAAGGATTTTTTATGTTAGAAAAATATTTCCCAGATAATATTTCTTGTGAGCAAGCACAGCGTGTAATAGCGGTCAATGCCGCACTTGAGTTAATTAAGGCGACACTAGCAGATAGTAATGATGGGAATAGTGTTAGCTATCAATTACAAGCAGCAGAAAAACATATACAATCTTTAGCTGATGCGATTCAGAAAGCTGTAAAAATATAATAATTCATTATTTAGTACTATAGAAGGGTCAGCAAATAACATAGTTATGCGAATATTATTTGGCTTAGTTAAATACAAAGTTCTATGATTGATAATCACAGCTTTCTATAGAGCTAATGATTGTGTTTTCTATGTTTCTTGTTGCTGACTCTTTCTCTCATCCATAATTGATGCATTTAGCAAGATGAATAACTAATTTTACTTCAATATATTCTAATATTTCGCCCATACTTTGTCAGCTCCACCTGAAGAGACTTTCTAATTGTATGGTAGCTATCTATCTTGGACGTTGGGCATCCATAGCAATGGTTGCATCTGCAGTGGTGTAGTTCTGGTCAAGAGCCATTTGAGCGTATTCGCGTTTAAAATCTACGCTGAATTTTATGCTTTTCATGAGGGTATCTCTATTTTCCTTCGGTAAGCAGAACACCTCTGTGCAGGTAGCCCAACTCAATGAGCCACTACAGTTGTAATGGCTCAGTATTTTCATCTATACAAGTAAGGTGAATTACTCTAGTCACCTTGACATCAGTAATAGTTACGACTTATCTACAATATGAATAAAGTGAATGTGTTTTTCATATTGGTCTAAGATATCATGAATAATCTGAGCCTCGCTCCATCCCATAATATCGTAATCCTGCCCACCCTCCTTTAAATATACTTCAGCACGGAAATATTTTTGAGATTCATTATTTTCGTCATCACTCATACCAATCAATGCAAAAGATGGTGTCAGATAGCCTCGCAATCTGATTTCATAGAGAAAATTGATATTGTCACCAAACTGAACTTCCAATGTGACCCTATCGTCTTTCTCATTATCGATAGTGGCCTCCGTACCTTGTTTTGCCAGTTCGTCGGCGACTGATTGCATAGCGGGCTCTATCACTTCCGCCATAAAACGTTTCACATGATTACGTTTAGGGAAGAAGGCAATTTTACGTAGTCGCCGTTGCCATGATAGCCCACCTCTTCCCGTATTAGGGGCTAAAGTTGCAAGTTGTTGACTATCCTTTTTGTAAACATCAATACGTAAGGCTTTAAGCAAACCTATGATAGCAATTAATAAAATAATGGAGAAAGGTAGCGCTGTGGCGATGGTCATGGTTTGTAATGCGGTCAATCCACCCGCCAGTAATAGCGTGATTGCAACGGCCCCCATCAAAAAAGCCCAAAATATACGTTGCCAAATAGGTGTGTCTATCTCCCCTCCTGAGGCTAAAGTATCAACGACCATAGCTCCGGAATCGGCGGATGTCACAAAAAAAACAATAACCATCAGCATAGCGACAAAAGAAAGGACAGATGAAAATGGAAAGTAATTTAAAAACTCAAATAGGGCTAATGCGACGTCTTTTTGAACGACTTGCGCTAACATTTCAGCACCATTATCACGGATCAAATGGATTGCGCTATTGCCAAAAAAAGTCATCCAAAGCAGAGTGAATCCCGCGGGAACGAAGAGAACGCCGGTGACAAACTCACGAATAGTACGACCTCGTGAAATCCTTGCGATAAACATTCCCACAAAAGGTGACCATGAAAGCCACCATCCCCAATACAACAGCGTCCATCCCCCTAACCATTCACTGGATTGAGGCTCATAAGCGTAAAGATTAAAAGTTTTATTTATAATATCAGAAAGGTAAGCACCAGTATTTTGCACAAATGACTTTAATAAAATTACTGTCGGTCCTAAAATACCTATTAATAAAAGCAGTATCCCTGCTAAAGTAAGATTTAATTCAGAAAGAATACGGATACCTTTATCTAATCCACTCACTACGGATAAAGTGGCCAAGCCTGTTATCACAATGATTAAAATGACTTGTATGGTTGGACTAACAGGAAATCCAAATAAGTGCGCTAAGCCTGCATTGACTTGCAGAACACCGAATCCTAGAGATGTGGCAACCCCAAAAACAGTACCAACAACGGCAAAGATATCAACAGCATGACCTATTGGGCCATAAATTCTCTCACCAACAATTGGGTACAGTGCTGAACGCAATGTAAGCGGTAATCCATGTCGGTAACTAAAAAAAGCCAAAATTAGCGCGACAATTGCATAAATTGCCCATGCATGTAACCCCCAATGAAAAAACGTAATTTCCATGGCTTCCCTTGCTGCTTGAACCGTTTGGGGAGCTCCGACAGGAGGTGCGAGGTAATGCATTACTGGTTCGGCAACACCGAAAAACATCAGACCAATACCCATCCCAGCGGAAAATAGCATAGCAAACCAAGAAAGATAACTGAATTGGGGTTGTGCATGATCTGGACCTAGCTTAATTTCACCAAATCTAGAAAGCCCCAAATAGGCGACTGTTAATAAAATCAATGCAACGGCAAGAATATAAAACCAGCTGGCATTTTCGAACAGTTGCGCTTGTAATGCGTTAAGCAGCGTTTCTGAGCGTCGAGGAAATACTGCTGCTATCGCAACAACCAATAAAATAATAAAAGCAGAGATAAAAAAAACAGGAGGGTTTACTTTCCCCCACTTTTGTGTTTTTTCGCTTAAAAATGCCATTCTGTATCCTTTTTAGCATGTGCTCATCATTGTCATAGAACATATTTTCGTTGTAAATATAACTTATTGAGTTAAAAAATCACCCAATAATTAAAGTCAACACCTCATTTATCCTTATTAAAAGATATGCTAGGGAGCATAATAGATGATTCGTCAGATTGATAACCTGATAACACATCTTTTTTTGGTTATGATTTTGCTTTTATTTAATCGTGAGAGCTTTGTGATACAACTATCAACTAATTGATTATAAATGTCTTTATCTCACGGAATGTATTTTTCTGTTATACAAGGTGGGGGGGGCTGCTTATGAGCAAGGATCGCACGTATGTCTTTCATCATGATGCTACGAGCAATATTTTGCACTTTCTATTAGGTTGCTTGGAACACCGCCACTCAATCCCTCCGTTGCTAGTTGTTGTGAAGGTTAGTAACTCCGTGAGATTATCTGTACCATTATCGGTAAGTAGTATCATCAGGTTTGCGCTTGCACCGACGGTCCTGCCAGTCCTTTGGCCGACGGGCCATAGCATGCAGTTGCGCACGTGACACGCAGAGACAACGACTGATAAGGCTTATTCGCCATCCTCCGGCACAAGGGCGAGTGCGCTATCCACTTTTTTTGTCGGCCATATTCAACGGCCTCTTTCAGCAGCTCGTTTTCCATGGCTTTTTTGCCCAACAGCCGCTGCAGCTCTTTAATTTGCTTCATTGCAGATGCCCGCTCCGATGCGGGCACAACCTGTACTCCTGCGGCAACGACTGTGAGGCTGTCTTCCTGATACTGCTTACTCCACAGGAACAACTGACTGGCAGCAAAGCCATGCTGACGGACGACCAGCGATACGGCTGTTCCGGGCTTAAAGCTCTGCTGCACAATGACGATTTTTTCCTGAACGCTACGTCGCCTACGCTTCTCTGGACCTAAAACATCAATCATCCGGGCTCCAACGACTAGTCTAAAAACTAGTATTAAGACTATCACTAGCTTAAGTGATACCAACTGTCTGGAGATTCTTGGGCCAGTCTATGCATAAGTCAGCATGTTGATTATTTGCATATTTATTATCTGAATCGCCACGGGTTTAACAGACACCTCTGAGTCATTTAAGATGGCTCAGAGGTGCCCATGAGCGGTAAGCGTTATCCCGAAGAGTTTAAAATCGAAGCAGTCAAACTGGTTGTTGATCACGGTTATTCTGTTGCCAGCGTTGCAACACGTCTCGATATCACCACACACAGCCTTTACGCCTGTATAAAGAAGTACGGTCCGGATTCTTCCACTAATAAAGAACAGTCAGATGCTCAGGCCGAGATTCGCCGTCTCCAGAAAGAGCTGAAGCGGGTTACCAACGAATGGGATATATTAAAAAAAGCCGCGGCGTACTTCGCAAAGCTGTCCGACTGAGGTACGCCTTTATCCGTGATAACGCCCGTTGCTGGCCTGTTCGCCTGCTCTGTCGGGGGCTGGATGTTCATCCTAGTGACTTTTACGCTGGCTTCAGCAGCCGCATTCACAACGCCATCAGGCAGACCTGAGACTGACAGGACAGATTAAACAGTTCTGGCTGGAATCGGGATGCGTCTGTGGTTATGGCAGGATCCATCTGGATCTGCGGGACAGCGGGAAACAGTGCGGAGTGAACAGAGTCTGGCGACTAATGAAACGTGTCGGGATAAAGGCTCAGGTCGGATACCGGAGTCTGCGGGCACGTAAAGGCGAGGCCATTATCGTGTCGCCCAACAGGCTCCAGCGACAGTTCAATCCGGATGCTCCGGATGAGCGTTGGGTAACCGATATAACCTATGTCAGGACCCACGAAGGCTGGCTGTATCTTGCCGTGGTTGTTGATCTGTTCTCACGCAAAATTATCAGCTGGTCCATGCAATCCCGGATGACAAAGGACATTGTCCTGAACACACTGCTGATGGCTATATGGCGGCGTAATCCCCAAAAACAGGTGCTGGTTCATTCGGATCAGGGCAATCAGTACACAAGCCATGAGTGGCAGTGGTTCCTGAAATCACACGGCCTGGAGGGCAGCATGAGCTGTCGCGGCAACTGCCACGATAATACGGTTGCAGAAAGCTTTTTGCAGTTATTGAAACGCGAGCGGATAAAGAAAAAGATCTACGGAAGGCGGGAAGAAGCCCGCAGCGATATTTTTGATTACATCGAAATGTTTTATAACAGTAAGCGCCGGCATGGTTCCAGCGATCAGATGTCACCGACAGAATATGAAAAACAGTATTATCAACGGCGCGGAAGTGTCTGGATTATCCGTGGCGATTCATTTTGGCGATGGGGTTTTGGTTTCCTGAAATTGAAGATGTGTCCTGGGATAACAATCCGGATACTTCTGGAGAGGGAGATGCATTCTGGGATGAAAATTTGGATACATAAATACGATTCTGTCGCATTGACAGAGCAGAGTCAGCAAATATTGTACTGCTGCTTTATTAGGCAGCCAGAAAATAAAATTGCATCCGCCGTGGACAGATGCGCTCCGGAGGAATGCTGAATTGTCCTTTACGTATCATGAGCACTGACTCGATGCCTACCAATATCGTTGGCAACTGGCGGAATGATTGGAATCCAGGCATCAGCAGTATCTGGCGTCTAATATCACGGTGGTCCTGCTCAATCAGACTATTCAGGCATTTTCTTTGCTTCTTCAGACTACCGGTGTTAAGCATCGCAAGCCCCGCTTTTATCGATAATTACTACCCCGGGCTCACCGTGGTAACGAACAACCTTACGAAAGAAACACAGAGCTGCACATGCATTGCGTTTAGCGGTCAGCAGGAAACCGATGGTCTGACATGCTGTATCCACTGCCCGGTACAGATATTTGCACTAACCTTTGATTTTTTATGTAGGTCTCATCCATTCGTCATCGACGCCCCACTGTACGTTTATGTCGGCGAAACGCCTTATCCAGCGAGGGCCAAAGACGCGACAACCCAGCGATGACGTGTGGCATGGTCGACGATAACCCTCCGCTCAGCCATCATCCTTTTCAGTTTTTGCAAACTCAGTGAACAAGCCAGGTACCAGCAAACACATTGCGCAACAACCTTGATGGGGTAATGCAAACGTTTAATTGCTTTTCGGATCAGCGACATTATCAGGGCATCATAGAAAAAGACAGCATGTTACCTGACAATGCCTTTATGCAACGCAGCTGTTTTATTTACTTATCGATGGCACTATTAATTGTTTGAAATCTGCGGAATTATATGATTTTATGTGTTCCACTATAGGTTTGTTTTAACTGGCCTGAAGCTAATAACACCTATTCTCTCCCCTTCTGATACCTGACTCTCTGGCATATTACTTGCCTCTTTCAGTCCGTGAAAGCGCTTTGTTTACATAACCATATCTGATAATACAGCCCAATGGCTCTCTGCCGAGCGAGTCCAGATAATCAAAATAATTTTATTCAACCCCGGCTATGTGTGTCTGTTTGACATTCTTAACGCTGATCTGCCCAGGCTCTGTAGCTATTGATTTGGAGCCAATAATTAATGATAAAAGATGCTTTGGAAGTGAAATGGAGCAGCAGGACATGCTGCTATGAAAGGATTTTTTTATAAAAGGAACAAGAAATGACAAAAGATGAGTTTATCCGTGCTACGGGGGTGACACCACTACTGGCTGAGCGTTGGTATCATCCGGTAATGGTTGCAATGGAAGCGTGTGACATTAATTCTCCGGTGCGACGTGCACATTTTTTGGCACAAACTGGTGCCGAGTCTGGTGGATTCCGTTTTGTGCAGGAGTCTTTCAACTATTCTGTTGAAGGTTTAGCCATTTTTGGACCTCGGTTGAGTGCAGAGCAACGTGCCCGATTAGGCCGTAATCCTGGCGAACCACCGCTTTCAGCCGCCCGCCAGGCAGAAATTGCCGAATTGGTTTATGGTGGACGCTATGGTAATAGTCAGCCTGGCGACGGATGGAAATATCGTGGTCGGGGCCTTAAACAGATTACCTTTCACAACAATTATCGTGCTTGCGGCGAGGCGTTGGGACTTGACCTAGAGAATCAACCAGATCTGCTTCTAAACGAGATGAATGCCGCCTGCTCTGCTGGATGGTTCTGGCAAACAAACGATTGCAACTCACTGGCAGACCGGGACGATGTCAGTGGATTGACCAAATGCATTAATGGGGGCTTTAACGGCCTACATGAACGCACGAAACGCACTTTACAAGCAATGTTCATCCTGTTACCGGGGAAAGACGCATGAGTAGCACCCAGCAGACAAGAAAACTGTTCACCCTGGGCGCTGCTGAAGTTGCAGCTTACCGTAACGCCGGATTAGCGGCACGCGCGGCGCTGGTTCAGATGGTCACCAGCGCCCTTAAGCCACCCACGGGTTGGACGATGGAAGGTGAGCTTCAGAACGATGGCGATGATTTTTTCCCCGTGCTGTGCCGCTTTATTCCGTCGCATGGCCGCTTTCATGTGGCGCTGTGCTGTCCCAGCGATAGTGAAGGGGCTTGGCTATTAGTGTTTATCGCCGCAGAAGGAGAGAAAGTGTTAATATTGCGCCAGTGCGATGTTTTTAAGCCTTGGGTAGTAAACCATTCTTTATTACTGACCGCGCGGCTTGATGCCAGCGGATATTTACTGGATGAAATTACGAATTCTCTCGCCACAAAAAGCATTATTTAATGTCATGAAAAAAAGCGCTAACTAACTCAATATATTTACGCTCTGATAAAGTAGTAACATGATAGTTGAAGTGCTCTTAGTGCGTCGTTCTTGATAGATAATATAGAGGTTAATTACTATGTAAAGTAATGCATAAAAGATATGATTAATTTGCAATGAATGACATGATAGCAAACGGTTTTATTAAAATCTTAGTGTTGATTCTCGATGTTTTTAAAAGTTACAACATCGATATTGCTCTTAAGATGCCTAAGATAGGGAGCAGTTTTATTGAAAATAAAAGATAATCTTAATCATATTTCAAAAATAATTATTTAACTGCTGATTAATTAAGCTAGCATTGAGAACAGCTCTCCGTATGTAATTCTATCCAGTAACATGCATTTTTTAAATTAAAAAATAATTATATAGTAAGTATGAAATAGCCATGACAAGTATGCGCCTTATGAAGGAACATGAAAAAATCAATAGCCTTGTTGATTATATTTGATAATTTATCGCCGCAGAAATAATTTTCTGAAGTAAGATAGTCTACTAAGACTCAGAAACCCAGGCGAAAGGAATTATTGATTATCTATAGCCTAATTGCGAATTATCTTCAACTTATGGAAAAGTGAAAATATCTTTAATCTTATTAGAGCTTACAAAAAACGGTTATCACAACAGAAAGACATTCTTCATTGACAAACTGGAAAATTATACCAGGGCGGTGATCCAGTTTTTAAATGTGACATGGCCGATTGCTTTATTGTATCTTGAATTAATAACTAAAATTTTATCATAAAAGCTGCATAATATGAACTGAGCTTGACGTTGATAACAATTTTTTAATTGACAAGATATTAGGCATGTAAAAGATCCACTGCGTTTTGTTAAAAAAAGCAACATATCAAATCCAAAAATATTTTTTATGATGTTAATAAATTACAATGGATAAATTCAGAATCGTCTAATAAATAAGCTACAAGATTGATATTGATATTGATATTGAACTTGATAATTAGTCATTAGATGTTTTGCCAATTACATGTTGAATCAACTTAATTTCAACGGTAAATTATATTTACAGAACCAACACATTTTAGGGGTAGCAAAAAAATATGTAATAAATAAAAAGACAGATTAATTTTTCATACCAGACTTACCTGAATTGACGATGACTTTTAACAACAGGACATCTATTTTATTTTTATGCTTTCAGAAATAAAAAATATCGCATACGGAAGTGGTGTTTTGCTTGCAAAACGTGACGAGATGTATTCAGCAAAGATTGATGCACATAATAAAACCCTCAAAGTGGAGGCGCATGATGAAGCTTGAACAGATTACCCGATACCTTTCACCAAAATCCATAAGGAATTATGACTTCTCTGCGTCCCCTACGGTCGCCAGATTAAAACGTGAAGATGTTTTAGCCGGCTTAAGCTATGTCAGCTCAACATGTAAATTGGGTGTAGATCTTTACCTGGCCAAGATGAATTTTAACTCACCAGAATGTGCTATTGAAGGGCTCTATCGTGAAGCGATGTTAATGAGCAAAGATTATCATTACATTGAGATAGCCAGTAAAGAGGCATTTGAAGAGGTACTTAAAATATTATGTACATTTGCTTATCAAGATTACTCCAAAAGCGCATCAAGCATGCGTGAATGTGACATGTGCCAAGGTGAAAAATTTATAGAAATTGATGTATTTTCAACAAAATCTGCTCACCCTGTAAAAAAAATAAAAATTAAAGATGTAAAAAAAATAACTAATTTTGATAATCCTGTTAAAGAAAAAATACTTTGCGAAAAGTGTCGCGGAAAAGGCGTTATTAGAGATTCTTGTATATGTCAGGGAAGAGGATTAGTTGTAAATCGAAAGGAAACTCAAATGAAAATGGTTCCAGTGTTTAGAAAGTGTAGCAGATGCAGAGGGAGAGGTTTTAGCCGACTGAAATTCTCAATAGTTTTAAGAGGCGTTCAGGCTGTATGGCCAGTGAAGAAAACTATTGCTTATCAACATATTAGGCCATTCTTTGAAAAACTGGTTTCCAGGTGTCATCAGGAAGAAGCGAATGCCGAATATATCTTGTCACGAGTGATGAAGTTTTAATGCTATAATCGATCCTGTAATTTAAATTGTATATCTGCCTGTTTTTGATATGTTTACTCCAACAACGGAGACAGGCACATTATGGACGAGAAAAAACTTCGGGCCCTTGCGGCCGAACTGGCTAAATGCCTTAAAACCGAAGCCGGCCTCAGTACGTTTTCCCGAATACTCACGGTGTCCGCATGATTGACAAATCCGCATTCATTGCCCAGGGCATCAATAACGAAGGCCAGAAAGCGTTGCCGTGAATGTGGCTGGTCGAAAACGAAGGAGCATCGTTCAGGCTCAGCGTTCTGACCGAGCCTAACATCGGGTGATTTTAGGATATCCTGATTGCCTGCGTGTATGGCCTGAAGGCCTTTAGGAGGCGATAGATAGTGTACGCATATCCAGCTTTGCACTATCCATATGGTGCGTAACAGTCTGAGATACGTGTCATGGAAGGACTATAAAGCCGTCGCCTGCGGTTTGAAAACGGCGTATCAGCGTCAGCAGAAAAAGCCACGCTGATGGCGCTGCATGCGTTCGCAGACGTCCGAGATGAAAAAATCCCCGCTAATCAGCAACAACTGGTGCGCACACCGGGAAAATGTGAATACATTTTTCGGCTACCCGGCAGATATCCGCAGGGTAATTCACATCACGGATGCCACTAAGTTGCTGATCAACGTTATCCACGCAGCTATCGAAAAAGTAAAGGTATTCTCGACAGACAATCCATTACGAAAATATTCATCTGGCGATAAAGGGTGCGCCAAAATTGAAATATGCCGATTTAGAACTGGCAGCTGATGTTGCTGTAGTTAAAAATCATCCTTTTTATTTTCTGCCAAACAATTTAAGTTTCGCAAAGTGATGCCTCAATATAGAAATATGGAACCCTATAAATAATTCTGTGCAACTGCCAGCGTCTTAAAGGCGATCGCTCAGACGGTCACCGAATTCGATAATAAAAAAGAATCTCAACGTGAGATGTGGAAAGAATAAATATTTTCACCAAGTATAAGACCTTGGGTTCTTACCTGTGTTTAATTAGCAACCAAATAGGCTTGCTTTGCATTTAAACTATTAATGATGGTATTTTTTGCTATAAATTTATTTTTGTAGATAGCCTGAGTTTATAAAAATATGGCACCCTAATTCCATAATGTGAACAGAAAAAAACACAGAAAGCAGAATTGTGTTAGTTATAGATCTCTAGATTTTTCTGACCCGCATGAAAAAATCAAAAAAGATAGGTAAAATTTCACTATTTTAATCCTGGAACCAGGCCAGAGAAGCTTTTTCTATTTATTGTGTAAATCAGGAAGCTCATATTCACTATCATGCCTCCCCATTAAAATAAAAAAACTCAAATCATAGAGGTTGTGAATTAAGCAAATATTTATAAATTTCTATTTTTCAAACAAAATGAATGAGAAATTATCTGTAATTTATATAAATCAACTGGAAATCATTATGATTAATAAAACATGGGTGCTACTCGGAATAATCCTGATACAATCAGGTGCCATTATTCACTATCAGAATATTTATGCCAATCAAATAGTAGTTGGGCAACAACTGCAAAGTGATAATGAGCGAAATAGAGCTATAGTAGCAGCGCAGTCGCTTGATTTTAATCTTTTTAATAAAATGGCTAATGCTCAGCAACGTGCTTTGGACATTGTCAATCAAAAAACCATGGAGAAAAATTTTGAATACCGCACTATTCTTAATAATGAGCCAACGTGTGATCTTGCTGTTCCTACTGCTATTACTAACCGGTTGTTCAACTACGCGAACCGTTTACGTGCCGATGCCCTGCACACCCATTCCGAAAAGTTTGATAGCGCCGATACTGGTGCCAGTCCCTCCCCCACCTTGACATATTGTCAGGCCATTCTGTGGATTGATCCATTAATTGCGGCGATTGAGCGGGCTAACAGACAATTAGCGATTATTCGTGATATTGAAGATAAAAGAACACCAGATTTATGATTTTTCTGAGTTTAATTAGCAACTTGTTATTGCAAAAATAGCGCTGATCCGTAGAAAATTATATCGTCTTGTTCAGATTTATATTGCTCAATCTTATTATTATAGTCATCAGTTACACTATCATATTATGCAAGCGTATATATCTTTGGTCATGACAGTTGCATCAGCCAAAGGTTATGCTGTTCAATCCCTTCTTTCTCAGTGTGGCTCTGGATTATTCTATGACGTACGCCATAGTTGCATAACGATGGGCAACTGGAAGTCAGATCAAATCCCGACGGCTTATCTTTCTACCTCCACGCGCCACTTTCAATAGACGGGTTTGGTCAATGATACGAGCAATCCTCCCAGGTCATTCCAGCCACCACTCTCGTTCTGATAGCGAAAGAATCTACCTTTGTGCCATATGGTTTTTTTTAAATTATTCCAGGCAATATTTTAACATAGTCGGTTCTCGCATATGAGAACGCTATGATCAAAATGTAACGTTACACTTTAAATGACTTAAGGAGGAGCTGATCCGCCGCCAGCGGCAAAATTAGGGGGGGTAAACGGGCGCATACATTGGTAATTCCTGGGGCAAGCAGGCCGATTAGAAGCAGCACTAAAAAAGTCCTTATTATTGATAGGTTAAGAAACTGAGCATTCGGAAAACAGCGGTAGCTACGGGCTATAGTCGCTTGCAAGCTTGTCGTATACAGTCCATTTATTTACCAAAGAGAGTTAAAGGGTTATAAATAATACACGTTCGAACGCGGTCAGGAGCGCAGGAAAGTTATGCCAGATGCCCTCCTGTTTATAAAGCATATATCATAAATGGAATATAATACGCTCATAAGACGTATCAGCAGAGGCGTATGGATTGCTGGGTGGATATTTGTTTTGAGCGCCTGTACGCCGCAGCCCCTGATTCAAAGGGTTTCGCAATTTTCCATGGCGCTGAATAAGGCTCCGGTAGCTTCACGCGTTGCACTTTCCAGCCTGCAACAGATTGCACCTACATTGTTGCTGCCGGCGTCTCAGTATCCGCAGCTGTCTGATACTCCGTTATCTGTGCTGACCGCGCTCTATCGCTACCGTCAGCGCTGCGCTGGTTCCCTTTATGGTGTTCCTGTGGTATTTGCACAATTTGAGCAGGCGTTATGCAAGAACTCGCCACTGCCCATCAGCTGGTTTGCAGAGCATCCGGTATCTTTATTGGGTGGTAGTAACGCCTGGTATTATTTGCAGCGCCACCCCGATGCAGCCACCGCTCTCGAATCTTTCTTGCATGTGCGTGAAAGGCCACGGGCACTGGGGGGCATCGGGCTGCTTTCTGACGACAATCTTGACGCGCTAGTCAATGGACAAATCTGGCTGTTGCAGGACGGCAATTTATGGCATCAGCACCGGCAACAATGGTTGCGCTATGCGCCGCAAATCTGGCAACCATTGGCGCAACAGGCCAGGATAAAGCTAACTTCTGCAGGTATGCAATGTGACTTTCCACTCGGCACCTTGTGTGTTATTCCGCTCAATAGTTATGCTCTCTGGTGGCGTTCTTTGCTGGGGATTACGGCGATCTTGACTGCGCTGGCCCTGAGCTGGGCTGGCTGGCAACGGCGACATCTGCAACAACGCCAGCGCTTTATCGTTCAGATGTTGACACATGAATTGCGCACGCCAATTGCCCGACTCGGCAACGTGGTGGAGGATTTTCGCCGACACTTTAATGACCTGCCACCGCAGGCACAGTCTGGTTTTGGCGCGCTCGCGAACAGCGTACAGCAGATGCGTCAGATGGCTACCGCCAGTCAACATTACCTTCGCGGCAACGGCAGTCAGGACATCCTCGAAACGCCGTCGACGGTCTGGCTGAGCGAATGGCTGGAGCATATTGTACAACCCTATCCTGGTCTTATATTTTGTCTCGAGACCGACCTGCAAGTAGTGTTGCCGCTTTACTGGACCAGTCTGTGTCTGAACAACTTGCTTGATAACGCTTTTCGTCATGGCCATGCACCGGTGCGTCTGCACGTGAGCTGGCGCAAAGGAAAACTTACCCTGCGCGTCAGTGATACTGGCCAGTTTGCCGCTGGCTGTTCCCGGCAGCCAGGAATGGGGCTGGGGCTGACCATCGTTAAGCGTGTGATACGGCAGCTGAATGGCAGGCTGACGCAAAGCGGGCCAGCGACGACTTTTACTCTGGAGTTACCCTGTGATAGCCAGAAATGAGATTTCACTGCTGCTGATAGAAGACGATAAGCTTCTGGGACAGGGGTTACAGGCATTTTTACAACAGGAAGGTTTTACGTGCCGGTGGTTGCGTGACACCTGCCAGGTCGTCAATTTATGGGTTCAAGCCGACCTGGTTATTCTCGACCGGCAACTCCCCGACGGCGACAGCCTTCGTTTTTTACCGCAATGGTTGGCGAAAAAAGCGCTGCCGGTTATCGTATTGACTGCCCGTGTTGCGGTTGATGATCGCGTCGCAGGATTGGAAGCCGGTGCGCGGGATTATCTAACCAAACCCTTTGCTCATGTCGAACTTCTGGCGCGCATCCGGGCTCAGTTACGCATACTTGGTGAAGGTCAGCTGGAAGCCGCTGGACTGAGGCTGTTTCCCGCCCGCCAGACAGTGTTATGGCAGGGGAGCGAAGTCGGGCTAAGTGCCACTGAATTTGGCCTGCTGGCAATTCTGGTGCAGATGAGCGGAAGAGTTTTTACCCGTGATGAATTGCTCAATCAAGTCTGGGGCTATCAGCATTTTCCCACCACCCGTACGGTGGACACTCACATTTTGCAACTACGTCAAAAGCTGACCGGTGTTACCATCAGCAGTGTACGTGGCATAGGTTACCGGCTGGATAAACCCTCATAATGCGCTATTTCACCGGAGTATTCTTACTGCTGCTTAGTCTCTCAGCCCAGACAGTTATGCTGCCGTCCACACCGCTTGAGCCAGTCTATAATGCGCTATTCAGCAAGAAAAATAGCCAGGCGTGGCAGCAGCTAATAAACCTGTGGTCCCAGATAGCCAGTTCGACTCAGCGTACCGCATGGCAGCAGGCGCTAAATGCCATCGTGTCCGCTCAGTGCGGGAATGATTTGCCTGTAACGATGGCTGACTGGCTGGATGCCCCTAATCTGGTACTGATCCAGCGCGATATCCCCCTCAACCGGATTTACCGCGTGCAGTTTCGCGGCAAAAGTCAGCGCCAGGATATACAGGCATCTCTCACCATGCCGGATGGCAAAGAGGTTATGTTGAATGCAGAAGTCGAATATGATCGCGATGGGTACTTCAAGCTGGAAAGCGATGAACAGGGCGAGCCGTTGCCAGCAGGTGTATACCGACTGACGATACGTTCGGGAAATGATATCTGGCAGCATGTGCTGGCGTTGCAGGGCAGTAACGGGCTGAACTGGGTACAACGACAGGGACAGCAAATTTATCTGCAACTGCCGATGACTGCACCCGCCTGTCCGACACCATGGCTGGAACAAAGGCTACTAAAACGCAGTGACTATACGCAGGTGTGGTGGCAAAAAAGTGGTTATCTTCATCTTCAGCACTGGCCGCTACGCAATGATGCCGCTGAGTTATGGGCAAATATTTCGGTGGTTCAGGTTGAAGCTCGGGGTGGACTGACTCTGCGTATTGAGCATCAACTGGCAGGACCGCTGCTCACTCTGCAAAATTAACGTGCGCGCATTCTGACATTGCTCTGACAATTCCTCCCCGATGAGTGGCGACAATAGTGACGTTTTCAATGCAATAATAAAAGAGGCGTCATGATACTGAAAAAACTCTGTCTGGTCGCTCTACTGCCTGGAATGCTGAGCGGTAGCGTACACGCAGTTGATAAAATTACGTTCTGGAATACCCCTCAGTATGGCGGCAATAGCTTTAATCGGCTACCTCCCGACCATGCTTACTTCAAAGCACTCCACGCCTACGGCGCGAGCTGGGTACGACTCTCTTATGACAAATGGCAACCAGTGCAGCGGGATTTTCTGCTCGGCAATGCCGACCACTATCAGGGGCTGGTTGCGCAGGATCTGGCGACGCTGCAAGCCACGCTGGATCGGGCACAAGTTGCTGGGCTGAAAGTGGTTATCACACCGCTTTCCCTGCCGGGAATGCGCTGGTCACAAAACAATGGCGGCAAATTTGACGACCGTCTGTGGCAGGATAAAGCCTACTGGCAGCAAAGTGCGGCGTTCTGGCGCGATCTGGCGAAAGTGCTGAAAAGTCACCCTGCTGTGGCGGCCTATAACCTGATCAACGAACCGGCGCCAGAGAAAATGGGCGGTTTGTTGGAACATGCAAGTCTGTTCGACATGCAGTACTGGTATAAGCAAAAAAGGGGATCGTCACGCGACTTACCAGCTTTCTACCAGATGCTGATTCAGGCTATTCGTAAAGTCGATCCGCTGACGCCGATTATGGTCGATAGCGGCTGGTACGGCGCGGCCGACGGTTTCAACTACTGGCCGCAGGCTCTGACCGATCAGCGCGTGCTCTACAGTTTCCATATGTATGAACCTTATGCCGCGACCAGCGGGCCGAATTTAAAGCGCGCTAACCCCTATCAATATCCCGGCCTGGTACCGTTCGGGCAAGGAAAAGAAATGTGGAATGCGCAACGGGTAGAGAGATATCTGCAACAGCCGTTTGTTTGGGCTAAAAAAAATCAGGTTCCGTCTAATCGAGTGGTAGCAGGAGAATTTGGGTGTATCCGTACGTTGCCCGGTTGCCGTCAGTATTTGGAAGATGTTTTGACGGTGCTGGATAACAAACAGACGCACTGGGCATTTTATAGTTTCCGCGAAGACAGCTGGGACGCAATGGATTATGAACTAGGCAAGAGAAAAGTGCCCTGGTCTTACTGGCAAGCGATTGACCAGAAAAAAACCGATACTTTACAGCGCTACAATACGCCGGAATTTGAGCCTATCAGTCAGCGACTGGGGAAAAGCAAGCGGTAGTTCCACCGTCCGCCTTAACGGTCTCATTCATTACCGTGCCTGTGTCGGTACTGTAAATATCCCGCATAATCGTGCCATCCACATTTAGAGATCCTTCAGCATAATCAATCTGCCAACAAAGAAGCTCGCTACGCGTAAACCCTGTTTTACAGAGCATCAGAACATCGCCGTGATTAAGTCGATTGAAGCAGGATGAACGGTTAAAGATGGCTGCCGGGAGGCAGGTATCTTTAAAGCAAATTACTACAACTGGGAGTCTAAATACGGCGGTATGGAAGCTTCTGATATTTAAAAGCTCAAGGAGCCTGAGGACAAGAACCGACGCCTCAAACAGATCTTTGCCGATCTTAGTCTCGATAACCGAGCATTAAAAGACGTTATCGAAAAAAAGCTTTAAAACCAGCCTCTAAGCGTGAGCTGGTTACTCATCTGATAACGATATCCGGACTCAGTATTCGTCAGGCTTGCTGGAGCCTGAACCCGATCAGAACAGTTTACCATTATTGCCCGGATACCGTGTGTGATGAACCAGTTATTACCGCATTGCAGGCAGTGGCTGAACGATACCCGCGATACGGTTTTCCGAAGCTTTATCAGGTTATGCGACTTCAGGGATACCAATGGAATCACAAAAGGCTTCACCGTATTTACTGTTTGCTGAAGCTGAATTTTCGCTATAAGGGTAAACAACCGGTGCCGGTGCGTAATCCTACGCCGCTGGCACGCCGGAAGCGCTGAACCAAAGCTGGCCTGTCGATTTTATGCATGATGCCCCGGTCTGTGGTCATTGTTTTCGCACGTTAAATGTTGTTGATGACTGTAACCGTAAGGCATTTTCGATTGAAATCAATCTGAATCTGCCAGCTCCACGAGTGATCCGGGTTCTCGACAAGATCGCGGAAAACCGTTGTTATCCGGTCATGCTTTGCATGAATAATAGCCTGGAATTCATCTCGCTGGCGCTGGCTGAGTGGGCAAAGAAACCTACAGTAAAGGTGGAGTTTGTCCAGCCGGGTAAGCTGACACAAAACGCTTTTATTGAGCGCTTTAACCGGACATACCGTACAGAGATACTCAATTTCTATCTGTTCAGATGAAACAGCATAGTGAATTTGGCTGCCTGAACAGAGGTGATATCATCATCTGATAGTCAAAATAGGTGACATTATGACCCGACGTAACAGACGCAATTTTAGCTCCAATTTTCGCCCTGAAGCTGCCAGCCTGGGTTCGATCAGTACTACACCATTACCGCCGCTGCCACAGCGATGAATGTCGAGACAAATGGGTTCTACAACTTTGATGTCAGACTCCCTGGGGTCAGTTTGGATATCGAAAATCATTGTACGTTAAGGTGATTTTTTGACCTTTCGACTCTAGCGGGCCTCAGCCGACGAAACTTTCCGAAATCCGGTATCCGTTGGCTTTTCCAGATATAATCACCTGTCAGATTGATGTGCTTCCAGCTTGGCTGCGACAAATGCGACAGCAGTTGTTCTTAATGTTCAGCCCCTTATGCTTGAGGGTATTGGCCGCCCTTTCTATAAACACGGTAACGTCAACCAGTGGAAATTCGCTGCTGCAGAGTCTGCCAGCCTGAACTGGAGCGTCAAACTTTATATATGGATACGGGCGCGCTTACCTGCATATGGTTGGCATCACGCCCATTCATACCTTCCGGTATCAGGGGCTGCGCCGAGAATGATCCGATTCGTTTTTGGGGTTTGAGGGCCAATGGAACGAAAACGTACGCTAAGAACATAATTCATTGTTTTTTGTGACTTTGTAGAGATTTTTCCCTGCATGATTTACACGGAACATTCACTGAATCAGCATCAATTTATATTGCTATGATTAATATTCTCACGTTGAAAAAATATCATTTAAAATTATTCAATTATCAATATCGGCCCCATTCATTCCCTCTGTATATATTGGTTTATTAAATTTAAAACCTATAACAAAAGGATTTTATTCCAGACAATGATGCTGCAAGCAAAATGCAGCATCGCCTCGTCGTTTTCGACTTTCTTCTCCCACCACGTCAGTATAGGGGTCTGACG
>Ga0308156_1001197_pt1 | contig 33791 bp, 34 predicted proteins | sample PhyAR2_FD_201041 | JGI IMG/M metagenome (GOLD analysis project Ga0308156, IMG submission 201041) | Phyllosphere microbial communities from UC Gill Tract Community Farm, Albany, California, United States - DLSL A.R2 | ecosystem: Host-associated > Plants > Phyllosphere > Unclassified | place: USA... | reverse complement strand
TCAGGTTCTGATTTCATTTTTTTATGCCGATTACAAATACCTGCTGATTTTCATTATGCCGATGACAGGATTGTTCCTGGCACCGCTTTTCCCACTATACAACTCAGAAATACTCAATAATGTACCTCGGGAAAAAACGCATTTTCTGGTATCAGTTGTCGTGATCTTTTCCTCATTGGGAAGCTCCGTAGGATCGCTATATATGGCCATCATTTTTCATAAAAATGTAAGTAATTTTTACCCTGTATTTATTTTGTTCCCATTATTAATTATATTTGGACTTACTTTTTTCTTAAATAAAACACCAATAACCTATGACCGAAAACCACAAGAATAAACAGAATTTAAAAGAATTAATAGATAGCAATGACTTTGTGGAGCACGTCTCTGTAGACTGCGTGATATTCGGCTTTCATAAGGACACACTCAAAGTTTTGCTGCTGAAATACCACGATCTTGATCTCTGGTCTGTCCCAGGTGGATTCATCTTCAACGATGAAAATCTAAATGATGCTGCAGCCAGAACACTGCATGAAAGAACGCATCTTACCGATGTCTTTATGGAGCAATTTTATACTTTCGGCGATATTAAAAGGACAGAAAATAACACCCACCAGAAATTATTAGAAAATAAAAATATAGAAGTCGATAAAAGCCACTGGATTTACCAGCGTTTTATTTCTGTAGGTTACTGTGCTTTAATAGATTACACACTTACCTACACATTTCCCGATTCCTTCAACGAGGTATGCCAATGGTTTGATATAGACCAATTGCCAAATATGGCGTTTGACCACCGTGAAATGATAGAAAAAGGATTGCTCTACCTTAGAAAAAACATAGATTATCAGGTAATGGGAAGCAATCTGCTGCCAGACAAATTCACAATGAAAGAGCTGCAGCACCTGTACGAAGCGATCCTAGGCGAACCACTCAGACGCAACAATTTCCAAAGAAAAATACTGGGAATGAACATTCTGGAACGTCTGGAAAAGCATTACAGCGGATCTGCCAACAAAGCGCCTTATCTCTACCGGTTTCTTGAAGGGTCCACAGCCATCACAAAATCAGATTTTGATTAATTATTTGGGATTTACACAAAAAAAAGACGACAGATATCTGTCGTCTTTTTGTATTCAGGTATTGCTATCATATAAATTCTTATTTCAGAATTCTAAATTCTAACTTATCTGTTATTTTTGCCATCAACCTTGATTCTCTCTGGTCTGTTGGCTAGTTCCCAGGCGGTTGCAAAAACCAGCTGTGTTCTCTTTTGCAGCAACGGATAATCTATTTTGTCGGCGTCATCCGTCGATTTGTGATAATCCTCGTGGATTCCGTCAAAGAAAAATGCAACCGGAATATTGTGCTTTGCAAAGTTGTAATGGTCAGATCTGTAATAAAGTCTCTGCGGATCTTTCGGGTCATCATATTTATAATTAAGTTCCAGATTGACAGATTTCTGATTGGCAGCTTCGTTGATTCTTTTAAGCTCGGTGCTCAGCATTTCGGAACCGATGACATAGACATATTGTTTCCCTCTGTTTTCCGGATCATCACGGCCGATCATATCAATATTAAGGTCTGCAACAGTATTAGCTAAAGGAAAGACAGGATTTTCAGAGTAATATTCTGACCCAAAAAGTCCGTGTTCCTCACCTGTGACGTGAAGGAAAAGGATAGATCTTTTGGGACCATAGCCTTTTTTCTTAGCTTCCTGGAAGGCCTGTGCAATTTCCATCACCGCCACAGTTCCGCTCCCGTCGTCATCGGCACCATTGAAGACTACGCCGTCTTTGGTTCCCACGTGGTCGTAGTGGGCAGAAACCACAATCACTTCATTTGGTTTTTCGCTGCCTTCAATGTAAGCCATAATATTCTCAGAATCAGGCAGTTTTTCGCCGTATTTTTTCATAGATTCTGACGGCACTTTCTGATAATATGATCCCAAAGCCGCTGGGAAACCAATGCCGTTTTTCTTGTACTGATCTATCATAAAAACACCTGCTTTCTTCTGGCCCTCGCTGCCCGTATCTCTTCCCTGCATATCGTCAGCAGCTATGATGTAAAGATTGGTCTTCAGCTCATCCAGACTGATGCTGTTGTAAGCGTCTTTGAAACCTTTGCCTTCATAAGTGAAATTCTTCGCTGTAGAACAACTCTGCAACAGTGCAAAACCAAGGAAAAATCCGTACAGTTTTATATTTTTCATAAAATAATTTTTTTATAGTCAAACAGTTTTATATTTTTCATAAAATAATTTTTTTATAGTCAATTTAATATTAAGTCGGTTTTATCAAATAATTGTTACAAAACGTCCTCAAATTTCTTTTTAAGTTCGTACTCCGTTTTAATGAAGAGAACGATGGCAAAGATTATAGTTTCCGTGATTCCCACAGCATTCATTATTCTTTATCCAGAGAAATATTGATTTAACTGTTCTGGCCGAATGTCAGCAGAGTTCCGTTAGGATCTATCAAAGAAAACTCTTTCATATTCCAGGGTTTTGTTTCTAATTTTCCGTTGGGATGAATTTCAACACCCTGATTTTGAATAATTTGATAAAATTCTTCGATATCATTTTCCATCCTCAGATAGATCATAAAATCTGATTTTTCAGGAAGCATACTTTCAAAACTGAAAAAATGAATTTCCAGATCTTTATGTTTTGTAATGAGATAATCGCCATAATCAGCAGCCATTTCAAAACCTAACTTCTTATAGTATGCGAGTGTTTCTTCTCTTTTAATAAAAGGCAGTTTTGGTATTACAAGTGAAATCATAATTTTTAATTTTAAGCTAATTCGTCATTCCATTCTCTGATGGTGACTTTTGCAATCAAACCTTCCTGCACAAAAGGATCGCCGTTTACGAATTCTTCCGCGGCTTCTTTATTGACAAAAATAGCCATCGCGCCTTCTCCGGGATTAGCAAAAGCGCCGGTGCCCAAAACCTTTCCGGATTTCAAAAACTCAGCTTCAAATGTTTCGTGGCGCGGAAAAACGGCCATAAATTCATCCATCGTTTTCTCAGCGTTGTGCTCGTAAAATACTACAGCTTTCATAATTTGTTTGTTTTTAATTTAATCTTTTATCATTTATCGTTCATAATTTAATGCGCTTCCAGCCAATTATTACCAACGCCAACTTCTACCAAAAGCGGAACAGTCGTTACAAAAGCAGCTTCCATTTCCCTTTTTATTAATGACATCGCCACATCCACTTCATCAACCGGCGCTTCGAACAGCAATTCATCATGAACCTGCAAAAGCATTTTAGTTTTAAGGTTTTGAATTTCTAATTCCTCATCAATTTTAATCATAGCCAATTTTATAATATCAGCTGCACTTCCCTGGATTGGCGCATTCACAGCGTTTCTCTCGGCGTGTGCTTTGACTACAAAATTGCTGGAATTAATATCTTTCAGATGGCGTCGTCTGCCAAGAATCGTCTCCACGTAGCCTAACTGCTGGGCTTTTTTAACTTGTTCGGCCATATATTCTTTCAAACGGGGATAGCTTTCGTAATAAGAATCAATCATTTTCTTCGCCTCAGTTCTGGAAAGTCCGGTTTGCTCTGCTAATGCAAATGCACCCTGACCATAGATGATCCCGAAATTTACCGTCTTTGCCTGCCCACGCTGTACTTTAGTCACTTCTTCCAGCGGAATATCAAACAATTTGGCAGCCGTAGAAACGTGAATATCTTCATTGTTCTGGAAAGCCGCAATCATATTCTGCTCGCCGGAAATCTCAGCAATCAACCTCAATTCTATCTGAGAATAATCGGCAGAAATAATCTTTTTTCCTTCGCCGGAAACAAACGCACCACGGATTTGCTGACCTCTTAAAGTCCGGATAGGAATATTCTGAAGATTCGGGTTGACACTAGCAAGACGCCCCGTTGCGGCAACAGTCTGCGCAAAAGTAGTGTGGACCCGTTCATCTTTTTTATCAATTTGACTTGGCAGCGCATCTACATAAGTCGATTTCAGCTTCTGCAAAGTTCTGTATTCCAGAATAGAAGCAATGATCTCGTGCTTGGAAGACAGTTTTTGAAGGACGTCTTCGGAAGTGGCGTACTGTCCGGTTTTTGTTTTCTTGGCTTTAGGATCCAACTGCATTTTATCAAACAAAATCTCTCCCAGCTGTTTTGGCGAATTCATATTAAAATTCTCTCCAGACAGTTCAAAGATCTTGCTTTCCAGCACGCGGAGATCATTTTCCAGATCTATACTTTCCTGCGCCAGCCAGTTGTTGTCCAGTTTTACGCCCGTCAGTTCTATTTTGGCAAGCACTTTCATTAATGGCATTTCGACATTATAAAACAGCTCCTGCAGATTTTCTTTAGGTAACTGCGGTGCAAATAATTCATACAGTTGAAAGGTGACATCTGCATCTTCTGCCGCATAAGCCGTCTGGATATCAAGATCTACCTCGCGCAGGGTCAATTGCTTTTTGCCTTTTTTACCGATGAGCGATTCTATAGAAACAGGTTTGTAGTCCAGATACATTTCCGATAAATAATCCATACCGTGGCGCCCGTCTGGATTGAGAAGGTAATGGGCAATCATAGTATCAAAGATTTTACCTTTAACCTCGATGTTATAATTCTGGAGGACTTTGTAATCGTATTTGAGATTGTGGGCAATTTTCAGAACATTTTCATCATCAAAAAACGGTCGGAAAAGTTCAAGCGTTTCCTGTGCTTCTGCCCTTTTTTCCGAGATTGGAATGTAGTAGGCCAGCCCTTTTTTATAAGAAAAACTCATCCCGATCAGTTCTGCTTCCAACTCGTTGAGAGAAGTCGTTTCCGTATCAAAAGCCACGGCTTTCTGCGTTAGAAGATTATCGAGAAGAATTCGTTGGGCTTTTGGCGTATCAATATATTGGTAAAGATGATCGTTGCCTTCAATATTAGATTTGGTAGTAGTGGCCTGATCCAGCTGTTCGAAGGTAGCAAAGAGATCCATCATCCCGTTTTTTCCGGCAGTTGCGGAAACTTCAACTTTTCCGTCGCCGGGATTATCCACTTCCATCAATTCTTCCACATATTCCTTGTTGGAGAATGCGCGGTAGAGATTTTCATAAAGCCTGCGGAATTCCAGTTCGTCAAAAATTTCTTTTACCTTTTCGAAGTCCGGCATATCCAGATCATACTGTTCTTCGATAAATTCTACCGGTGCATCGCAGATAATGGTTGCCAGCTTCTTGGACATCAGTCCTCGTTCTGCGCTGGCTTCTACTTTCTCCTTCATTTTCCCTTTCAGCAAATGCGTATTTGCGAGCAGATTTTCCATTGATCCAAATTCCTGAATGAATTTCCGCGCTGTTTTGTCTCCTACGCCGTCCAATCCAGGAATATTATCCACAGCGTCGCCCATCATTCCAAGATAATCGATGATCTGCTTCGGATCATTGATTTCGTATTTTGCTTTAATTTCTTCAACGCCAAGAATCTCGATATCGCTGCCCTTCATACTCGGTTTGTAGATCTTGATATTATCTGTAACCAACTGTGCAAAATCTTTGTCGGGCGTTACCATAAAAACATTGTAACCCTGCTTCTCCGCTTTGCACGCAATAGTTCCGATGATATCATCTGCCTCGTAGCCTTCCACACCCAGAATCGGGATGTGCATGGCTTTAAGAATATCATTGATAAAAGGCTTTGCAAGGAGAATAGGTTCCGGCGTATCCAGACGGTTGGCTTTATAGTCTGCATAGTCGTCGTGGCGCACATTGGTTCTTCCGACATCGAAAACGACGGCCAGATGCGTTGGTCGGTCTCTCTTGATTAATTCGATCAAAGAGTTTGTAAATCCAAAAATGGCAGAGGTATTGATACCTTTCGTCGTAATTCTAGGATTTTTGATGAATGCAAAATAACCACGGAAAATCATGGCATACGCATCGATGAGATATAATCGTTTGTCGTTTGAAGTCATAAAAACAAAAGTAAGAATTTTGTGATGATTATTCTCCGAAAGGCATAAAAATACATTTGTCAGGAATTGTTAAAAAAATCTTAAATTTATGATTGGATTGTTGAAATTTGATTGTAATTTTGTAGCAAGCAAATGAAAAAACCTCTATCTCCTTTTTATCTAACTATTTATGTTTCAATCCTCCTGATTTCCTGCGCAAATTATGGAGACAGTCTGTTGTACAAAAATAAAAATTATAAAATTCCCAAAATAAAAACCGTACTTTATTTCAATCCCGAAGTGTTTCCTGACATTTCCGAAATTAAAGAACCGACTTATTCCGCATTTTATACGGCAACTTCGGATAAGATGAAATCACTTGGAAACATCAAATATCTGCAGATCGACACGCCTATTTCTTTCGATGATGTGGATACAAAAACTGTGAAAGAAATCTGTCAGAACAACAATGCCGACGTGGCTGTAGTTCCTAAAGTAAAGTACTTCAAAGTGGGATTTGGAAAATATGTCCTTTCCAACCAGGTGATTGTAAGTATGAAACTGTACGATTCCAACGGCCAGTTCATTATGGAAACTTCTTATGACACTTATAAAGGAAACGGCCGACTGCTGGGTTCTGCTGCCAACTCGGTCATTATCGGGACCAAAGGAGCAATCAGGAAAATGGATAAGGAACTCAAAACCGATAGATTTCCCGAACATTCTTTTTAATTCACATTATATTAATCTATTTCTAAATTAATTCTGTCAGATTTTAATACTTTTGCAGTGCAAAAATCCTAACGATCGAGAATTCAGAAATCATATTAAACGCGGCCGACGTTGCGGAATCACTGAGCAAATTGCCGGTGAAAGAACGGCTGCTGCAATTTCTGAAATTACCGAAATCTGAAAAGGCAGAAGTATTCTCGCACTTAGATCCTGATTTCCAAGAGGAAACAATCAGAAGTATCGCCAGCCACGAGGTTTCCGACATTCTAAACGAGATGTCTCCGGATGACAGAACCCAATTGTTTGAGGACTTTCCGGATGAACTTATCAAATCTTCTATCAATCTATTAAATCCGCAGGAACGTCGTGTTGCGCTCAAACTTTTAGGTTATGAAGCCGATTCTATTGCCCGTCTGATGACGCCTTATTACGTTCAGATCCGGAAAGAATGGACGGTGAAACGATGTCTGCAGCAGATTAAAAAAGTAGGAAAAAAGGTGGAAACACTTAACTTCCTGTACGTTGTGGATGAGAAAAATATTCTGATCGACGATATTACCATCGGCTCTCTCCTGTTGGCTGATGAAGACCAGCTGATTTCAGAACTCACGGATGATCATTTTGTTGCAATCAAAACAACGACTTCTAAGGAAGATGCCGTACCCTATTTTGAAAAATACGACCGCAGTGCTTTGCCGATTATTACGGATGGCGGTGTTTTGGTGGGCATCGTAACCATTGATGATATTTTGGATCAGATTGAATCCCAAAATACGGAAGACATTCAGAAATTTGGTGGTCTTGACGCCTTGGATATGCCTTACACACAGACTTCGATTTTTGAAATGGTGAAAAAACGAGGCTTCTGGCTGATCGTGCTTTTCTTTTCGGAAATGCTGACGGCTTCTGCAATGGGTTATTTTGAAGATGAAATCCAGAAAGCTGTGGTTCTGGCACTATTTGTTCCGCTGATTATCTCCAGCGGCGGTAATACAGGATCCCAGGCCGCAACGCTTATTATCAGGGCGATGGCACTGCAGGAAATCACCCTGAAAGACTGGTGGTATGTGATGAAAAAGGAAATATTTACCGGAATGTTTTTGGGAAGTATTCTGGGAATTATCGGATTTATGCGGATTGCATTCTGGCAAAAAGTCGGGCTTTTTGATTACGGCGAACATTGGGCTTTTGTGGGTCTCAGTATTGGTATATCACTAATGTTGATCGTACTTTGGGGCACTATTTCAGGTTCTATGGTTCCGTTTGTTCTCAAGAAACTGAAGCTGGATCCTGCCACTTCTTCTGCTCCTTTTGTGGCTACTCTTGTGGATGTGACAGGACTCATCATCTATTTTTCTGTTGCCGGACTTTTTCTTACCGGGAAACTTCTTTAACCTATTCGTAAAAACACTTCGACTCCGCTCAGTGTGACATTCTAATATTACACTAAATCGAAACTATCGACAAATCTTCAATCCTGGCGAAGCGCGCCCCGGCTTGAGTGGAGCTCTTTTTTGTCATTGCGATGGTAGACAATTTCAACTAAGTGTTTCGCGTCGACAGCAATGACAAAAAAAGCGGGAACGGAAGACGGAAAAGGCGCCCAAAACAGCACAACAAATAAAAATGCCACCTTAATAAAAGATGGCATTTTGTAATTTATATGAGACTTATTATTATTTCAATTTGTCTACGAAATTATCTGTGTAGTCTTTTTGTGATGCAACGATCACTTTTCTTGCCTGATCTGCACCATAAATCAAATCGATTTTCACTTTTGCAGGCTCAGTCGGCAGGTTTTTGTAACTTAAAAAGTAATGCAAAAGACGGTTGACTTCGGCAGCGGGCAACTCAGAAATGTCTCTGATATGGCCGTAAACCTGATCTTCTACCAATACGGCGATGATCTTGTCATCTGCTTCACCTTTGTCGATCATCTGAAAACCACCGATTGGGATGGCCTGCAAAAGGATATTTCCTGAAGTGAAGTTGTGCGAGCTGAGAACGCAGATGTCCAAAGGATCGTGATCGCCTTCTGTGACGTCTGTTGCGCCGGTTGCAACGGCTAGATTCTTCACTTCTTCTTCACAATATGTTCTTGGCACAAAACCGTACATTGCCGGGATGATGTTGGAGAATTTCTGCGGACGGTCTACTTTCAGATAGCCGCTTTCCTTGTCTACTTCGTATTTGATCGTGTCTGTAGGCACTATTTCTACGAAGACGTTTACAACTTCCGGAGCGTTGTCTCCAGCTGAAATCCCGTGCCACGGATGGGCTTTAAAGTTTGGAATCATGTATTTTTTAGTGTTTATATTATTTTGTTCAGTTCTTTTCTAAGATTCTCGATCGTGTCTGCGATATAGTCTTCCGAGTTGACATAGCTCATGAGAAAGACGGTTTTGAAGTCTTCCAGCTTTGAGTTTTCGTTCATTTCTTCGTAGGTTTTGCGAAGGCTCTGGAGCATATTGTTTTTGCAGGTGATGATATCCTGCCAAGAGGATTTTGAGATGTATAACTGCTGGGATGCGTTGTATTCGTATTCCTCAGTAATGTTTTTTTCCGTAAGAAAGATAAACTCGTGTGGCTGAAGGTTTTTATCAAACTTCGTCACGAGATTGGATGGTTTCAGACGTTCCAGAAACAGGGTCATTCTTTCCAGTGCCTGCAGTTTGATCTCGCTGTTGCTTTTGGTGGCGATGAAATTGATCTCCTGCTTTTTGAGGCTGATGAATTCATACACGAATTTCTTCGCAAATACCAGAAATGGCAAAGCTATGATAACCGCTGCGGCGTAAGGAAAATATTCTGAGTCAAACATATCTGAAATCGGATTGCAAAATTAAGAAATTTTTAGCCAATTCTTAATGATATCTTTTTTAGAATTTTGGACAACGGGATATTGCTGCAGATCTGAGCCGAAACTTTTAAAGAAAACCTCGATTCCACGGATGCTGCCACCCATAAAGTTGAAGGATTTTTGTTCAATATTAAGGTTTAAAATCCTGTCTATCAGGAACGATGCGCCGTTGTGATTTTTTAGTTCTTCGCTATTCAGAAGTCCCAGTAGAGAGAAATAGTTTTCATTATCAATCAGAACTGCCACGTTTGTTAAGTTTTCTTCATAATAACTTCCAAACATTTTCAGGCGTTTATTTTCTTCCAGAAACAGAAGATAGCGGATGAAAAAATCCATATCCGTTTCCTTATCCAAACCTTTAAAATTGTTTTTGATGAATTGCAAGATATCCTTCTCCGCAAATACTTCTCTGAATTCCAGATATTGCGCTGTTTTTACAGTAGATTTTCTTCCTTTAAAATACTTTTTGCGGCGGAGAAAAGCATATTCCTGAACTGGAACTACGAAATTTTTTCTTGTAGCCAGTTCGGTCTCAAATTCATTATGAAAGTTGAAAGCATAATTAAGAATATGGTAATTGGCTTTAAAATAAGTTAAAAATTCTTCGCAGACATTTGTACCCGCGTTCCCAAAAATCCCCAACTGCTGGCAGAACAACGGCATTATAACCAGCGTTACAAAGCCTTTTTTTATAAAGGGAACCGGCATCACGGCCAGATAATCTTCAAAAACCAGAAGTTCCCAGTTTTTGCTCAAAAAGTCCAGCGTATCTTTTTGGCAGTAAACGTTTTTCTGACTAGAATTTTCGATACAGGCTTGGTACTTTTCGAAATCAATATCCTTATATTTTATCCGTTTTATCATTACAGTAAGCCTTCGTCTTTAAAACTAAAAAAATTATTCTGTGTCAGAATCAGGTGATCCAAAAGCTCTATGTCCAGCAATTTTCCTGCTTCCTTAATTTTGTGAGTGATGCTGATATCTTCTTTGCTTGGTTTCAAACTTCCAGCTGGATGATTGTGTGCTACGATAATTTGGGTTGAGAAATGTTCCAAAGCCGTTTTAAAAATCACACGAACATCGGCAACAGAACTCGCAATTCCACCCCGGAAAAGACAGGTTTTGTATAAGATTTTATTCTGATGATTGAGGAAAATTGCCCAAAATTCTTCCGTCTGCAAGTCCGAAAGATGAGGCTGTAAAATCTCAAACGCATCTTTGCTGCTGCTGATCTGCTGTCTTTCCAAAACCTCCTGCTGAGATTTTCTGTTGCCTATTTCCAGAGCTGTTGCAATCGAAATTGCCTTTGCTTCTCCTACACCTTTGAACTTGGTAAGGTCTTTTATGGACAAGTGGCTTAACCGGTGCCAGTTGTTCTCGACCGAATTTAAAATCCTTCTTGCCAATTCCACTGCAGATTCGTCCCGATTACCGCTTCCCATAATGATGGCCAACAGTTCCGAATCCGAAACTGCCGACTTTCCTTTCAACAGGAATTTTTCTCTGGGGCGGTCATCTTCCGCAAGGGATTTGATACTCAAGTTATTATTTTTTGAACTCTTTAATTAAGGCTATAATTTTTAAAGAACAATCTGTCCATCCTTCATCACCAGCTTTCTATCCGTACTTTCTGCCAAAACGGAATTGTGTGTTACGATTACAAAAGTCTGCTGGTATTTGTCTCTCAAATCAAAAAACAACTGGTGGAGTGCATCTGCGTTTTTGGAATCCAGGTTTCCTGTCGGTTCATCTGCATAAATGATTTTCGGCGAATTAATCAGTGCTCTCGCCACCGCAACTCGCTGGGATTCACCGCCGGAAAGTTGTGAAGGCTTGTGATGCAGTCGGCTTGCAATATTAAGATCTTCGAAAAGTGAATGAGCTTTTTCTAAAACTTCTTTCTCTGCAATTCCTCCAATTCTGGATGGCAAAAGCACATTTTCCAAAGCAGAAAATTCCGGTAAAAGCTGATGATTCTGAAAAACAAAACCAATATTTTTATTTCTGAATTTGGACAATTCCCTGTCCTTCATTTTAAGAAAGCTATTGCCGTCCAGAGCGATATCTGTTCCATATTTATCGGGATCAGAAGGATTATCCAATGTGCCTAGAATCTGCAATAATGTAGATTTTCCGGCGCCGGATTCCCCAACGATAGAGACCACTTCTCCCGCTTTTATCGTGATATCTACGCCTTTTAGCACTTCCAGTGTTCCGTAGAATTTATGTATGTTTTTTGCTCGAATCATAGTATTGCTTTTGGCTACTAGCTTTTAATTCTTAATATTAATTTGTAAAATCCTATCAACTACCAACTGAATCCTGAAAACTATATCTTCGTCAATTTAGCAAATTTCAGGATAAGATTTTTCTCGCCTTCATTTTTGAAAATCACTTTTGCCTTGATATTTTGCGGATCTGTTCCGTCCAAAAACTCAACGGTTCCAACACCAAAACGGTCGTGTCTCACATTGTCTCCCACTTCTATATTTTGTGAGGATTGTCCCGTTGGATTAATAATTTTTGCAGTCGCTACCGGTTTCAGTTGTTTCGGAATCGGCGCATTTAGATTGCGTTCCAGTGTTTTTTTCTCCTCTTTCTTTTTGAAGAATCGGGGTTCGGAAGGCGCATCATCAAAAATATTGGAATCGATTCCGGACCTGTTGATAAATTTCAATTCATTTAAAGGATTGATTAATTCCAGATATTTCGAATCAATTTCACTTAAAAATCTGGAAGGTTCCGCATCGGTAATTTTTCCCCACTGGAATCTGGAAACGGCATACGTGAAGAAAACTTCTTTCTCCGCTCTCGTCAAGGCCACATAAAAAAGACGTCTTTCCTCCTCCAATTCTTCTCTTGTAGATGAGCTCATAAAGCTTGGAAAAAGATTTTCCTCAAGTCCAACTAAGTGAACCACAGGGAATTCCAACCCTTTGGACAAGTGAATGGTCATCAGTGATACTTTATTATTATCATCATCTTTATCATTTTGAGTATCAGATGACAGGGCGATATTCTCCATAAAATTGGATAAACTCGGATCGCCGCCTTCCACCTGAATCTGCTCTTCTATGAAACCCTGCATCGAGTTCAGCAATTCCTGGATATTTTCAACCCGGGAAACACCTTCAGGCGTTTGATCTTCTTTCAGCATTTTGATGAGGCCGCTGCGTTTTGCCACTTCCATTGCGACGTCGTAAACGTTTTCGGTTTTCAGCATTACCTGAAACGCTTTTATCATCGCCCAAAAATCACCTAGTTTGGTCAGTATTCCGTTGTTTAAGCCTAATTGCGGCGCATAAAATCCGAGATTATCGAGAACCTGAGTTGTCGGAACATTCTGAGAATCTGCGAAAACAATCAGTTTATTCTGGGTCGTCTCGCCAATTCCTCTTGCAGGAAAATTGATGATTCTTGCCAACGCTTCGGAGTCGTTTTCATTAACCAAAAGTCTGAGGTAAGCCAATAGATCTTTGACTTCTTTCCTTTGGTAGAAGGACAATCCGCCGTAAACCCGGTACGGAATATTCTTTTTTCTCAGCGCGTCTTCAAATGCTCTCGTTTGCGAATTGGTCCTGTAAAGGATTGCAAAATCCGAGAAGTGGCGCTGTTGTGTATTGTGTTTTTCGTAGATATTGGCGGAGACAAAGTTGGCCTCGTCCGCATCAGAAAGGCTTCGGTACACTTTGATCTTTTCGCCGACTTCATTTTCGCTGAAGACATTTTTCTTGAACTGCTGTAAATTCTTGGAAATGACAACATTTGCGGCGTCTACAATATTCTGGGTCGAACGGTAATTTTGTTCCAATGAAACAGTTACCGCGTCGGGATAATCTTTTTTGAAATTGAGAATGTTATAAATATTTGCACCACGGAATGAATAGATGGATTGTGCATCGTCGCCCACCACGCAGATATTCTCAAATTTAGAAGCTAAAGCCTTGACAATCAAATACTGGGAATGATTCGTATCCTGGTACTCATCTACCAGAATATATCTAAATCGGTCTTGATATTTGGCTAAAACCTCAGGAAAACGGGTTAGTAACTCATTGGTTTTCAACAATAAATCATCAAAATCCATTGCGCCGTTTCTGAAACAGGCTTCGACATATTTTTTGTAGATATTACCGATCAGTTTCATATTAGCCTTTTCATCCGCTTCCATCAATTCCGGATTGTTGAAATAGGCATTGACGGTAATCAGATTATTCTTATACTGAGAAATTCTCGAAAGGACTTTTTTGGCTTTGTAGATATCAGAATCGATATTCAAATCTTTGATCACTTTCTTCATCACATTCAGTGCATCCTGCATATCGTAGATCGTGAAATTGGAAGGATAGCCCAGAAAATGACCTTCGCTTCTCAGAATTCTGGCAAAAACCGAGTGAAAGGTTCCCATCCACAGAGATTTGGCTTCGCTTTGACCAACGACTTTTGCGATCCTCTCCTTCATTTCTTTCGCCGCCTTGTTGGTAAACGTTAACGACAAAATATTGAAAGGGTCTACGCCATTGGTGATCAGATGGGCAATCCGCATTGTAAGCACCCTCGTTTTGCCAGAACCTGCGCCTGCCAAAACCATCAGTGGTCCCTGTAATGTGGTAACTGCCTCAAGCTGAGGCTCATTCAATCCTTTCAGATAATCCATTCTATTCTCAAAATTTTAAGATAACAAAAATAGCGTTTTTTATGCAATTTTTAGAGTCATAATGATTTCATTTTAGATGAATATGGGTAATTTTGCACCATCGAAAATTGATCGACGTAACCATCACTAAATCTGACAAATTTTACCCATTGAAGACTGACCAAATCAAGAACGAACTTCTATCTTTTTTCAAATTGAAACCGTCTCCCAGAAGCTGGCACATTCCTTTTCTCGCGGGATTGGCAGTTGGCATCCCATTGATATTCGGCTACATCCTGGGCGATATCAGATCGGCGCTCACAGCAAGTCTTGCCGGGCTGGTCATCATCTATATTCCCAGCAACAGTGGCTTTATCGAAACAATGATGAAGATGTTTGTCTGCTCCTTTGGGATGATTATTTCGTACAGCATTGGTCTGGCAGTAAGCTTTGATCTCTGGATTTCTACTTTGGCGTTTGGCATTCTGTCGACTGTTGCATACTATGTTGCAAGGTATTTTAATCTGAAACCACCGGGCAGTTTCTTTTTTATTATGATGGCATCGATGGCAATAGGTCTGCCTCACAGTCTGGAGCTGATCCCCAAGAGAGTCGGTATCTTCACCATCGGAACACTCAACGCCTGTATTATTTGTCTGATTTACAGTGTATTTATCGCTAAAAAACAGCCGCAAAATAACAGCAATTCATTTCGCCTTAATCCATACGTCAATTTCGTAGAATCCTTTATTATTGGGATTTGTATGTTGATCTCCGTTTTTATCGGTAAGTTTTTTCACCTGGATTATCCCTATTGGATTCCTATTTCGAGTCTTGCCGTTTTGCAGGGCGTCAACCGTTATCACATTTGGAAACGAGGGCTGCATAGAATCATCGGAACATTGATTGGGCTGGGAATTGCGTGGCTGATTTTCTCATTCGTAAGCTCGCCATTATGGATTTGCTTCTTTATTATAACTTTGCAGATCATCGTAGAAATGCTGATCACGAGGCATTATGCTTTGGCTGTGATGTTTCTCACCCCAATGGGAATCCTTCTTGCTGAGACAGGAAGCTCTACTTCACTTGATCCCGATTACTTATTAAAAATGAGACTGATAGAGATTTTAATTGGCACTGCAATTGGCTGCATTGGCGGCTGGTTTCTGTTTAATGAAAGAATCAGATTTAATTCTGCTAAACATTTGCGACGGTCAAAAATGGTTTTGAGGAAAAGTTTTCAAAAAGGGAAAATTTAGAGTTTTTCGAACATCTTTTTTAAGCGATCAGATATTTTGTTCTGAGAATAACTGCTGAAGTCGTAAGTACCATTTTTAACATCGATAAACTGAGATTGCAAATCAGTCTTTTCCTCGATAATAAATTTTAAATCAGACCTGTACGTAGCGGGAAATATGGCAGGTTTCCCGTATTTTATCGCATCACCGATATTACCACTTATTTTAGTTTTTCCGTAAATTTCTTTCACTGAAAAAAACTCCGATTCAGTTTGAATCGGACAATATAGAACATCAGATTTTGACATCCACTGATCAAATTCGTCCTGGACAACTTTTTCCTTAAAATACTTAATATTAACAAATTGAGGGATCTGATCTATAATTTTATTTAGACTTTCTATTTCATCTTCGGAAGCTTTTCCTAATAATATGACTTCATAATTTGAGCCGGTATATTTAAAGTCTCTCAGCTTTTCTAAAAATGATTTGTAGTCTCGCCTTTGTTGCGAAACTGCGCCGGGAACTACAATCGTGATAACGTCGGACTCAGGATTTTCGGACTTAAAACGGTTAAAATAAATCGGTAGAAACCTCAGGTCATTTTGTTTCGCAGTCAGTTCATCGATCCCAAAAAGGTATTTTGATTTTTTATACACATTGGCTGCATCCAAAAGACCTTCTTTCAGAAAAAGTTTTAGTCTATATCTTCTGTCCTTTTTAAATATACTTTTGAAAAGTTGCCATCCGGACGCTTTGGTAAAGTTCAGATTATGAACCACAATTGCAGTATTATAACTCCTGACAATCGCGTTATAAAAATTGAAATGTCGGTGCACTGTTCCAATAATTACGAGTTCATATCTCTCCTTTTTAAGCCGTTCCAACAGCTCCGTATAGTCTGTGAGATGAATGTTGTCTCCTGTGATCTGAAGAAATTTGTAGATCTTTTCCGAGAAATAAAAATCGACGGCAATATCTTGCATTTTCCTGGTGAGCTCAAAGAAATTTTGAGCAAGTTCTGCATGTGTATCCAGTTCTATGTAAGCGATTCTCTTCATAAACCAAAGTTCTTCAAAAACTCTTTCCAACGGAGATTTCGGATAAAATCAATCTCCTCTTTGCTGAGATCTCGTTTACTTTTCTGTTTCAAAAATGAGTTGACTGTAATCAAAAACTCTTTCGCAGACCTATTTTTGAATGATGTTTTAGCAGAAGAAATCATTGCCAAAGGTAAACTGAGACCTATGTTGTAAAAGTATTGTCCCAATTTTTCCGCTTTTTGGCTTTTGTATTTATAAGCTGTTGGTCGCAGATGTTTGACCCAGATATCTTTGATAGTGACCACTTCCCAACCCTTCTTTTTAGCTAAGAAAATATCCAGATTGTCCCAGCCGAGAACAGTCCGCAAACCGGCCATATCAATAAAACATTCCTTTCTGTAGGCCTTGATGGGACCACGAACGTGCTCTTTGGATGAAATATTTTCAAAAACCCATTCGTGATTTTTGTTGCTGAAATCGAAAATGTTTTCACTGGGGATTTTTACATTTTTCACGCCAGGATTATTCCTGTAATTCCTGATATAAACTAGACCGGACACAACGCCAGCTCTAGGATTGGAGTCAAAAATCTTCTTTACCTTTTCCAAATAATTTACAGGAAAAATGATATCTGCATCGAACTTACAGATGATATCAAAATCGTTGATATCAACTGATTCCAAACCTTTATTAAACGTCCGGACCACTTTTGCCCCAGGTTCGTGGTGAGAAGCTTCCAGATTCAATAATTTAAATTTGGTTTGGTTCTCATCCACAAAATCGCCAACAACATTTTGAGTTGAATCCGTAGATCCATCGTTGACAACTACGCACAGAAAATCCTGAAAACTCTGTTGATACAGAGACTGTAAACAGGAAGCGATACTGCTGTCTTCATTATGCGCTGGAATGACAATTAGGAATTTCAAACTATAATTGATTATTGATGAATGATTAAACTTTTGTAAAGTTGCTGGATTTCAATTTTACTTCGAATAAAACCTCAGGTGATTTGGGACTTTCGAAGGCAGATGTTTTATAGTTTTTTTTCGTAAATAATGCACACATCGTATTTTGCGGGTGGTAAAGATTCTGATGCAACTCTACGGGCAAAGCATCTAAAATGGCTTTAAAAACCTCGTATCGGATCTTCTCTGGATTGTAGGCATAGTCGTGCCATACAACCACTGTATCATCGTGTATCAGATGTTGGAAAACCTTTTCCGTATCGTGCTTCACCATCTCGTAAGAATGGTCTCCGTCTATGAAGATCAGGTCATATTTTTTATTTAATCCTGCAAAGTCATAACTTTTTGTATTGCCTTCCAGATGAAGGATTTCAGGATTTTTCTTGGACAGAATTCCGTGAAGTTCCGCATATTTTTTATTCCAACCCATCGCCTTCATTTCTTCTTTAGAAAGGTTGAGCGTTGTGCAATCGTCGATTTCTTTGGCCACATTCCAGACGCTTTCTCCACGCCAGGTTCCGATTTCAAAATAGGATTTTTTTCCTTTTGCCAAGGTCTTTAAAAGAGCCAGATCTGTAGAAAGTGAACCGCCATCCAAAATACATAAATCAACATCTGCTTCAAAACTTCCGCCAGCAAGTTCGTCCAGAGAAACTTCAGGCAGACTTAAAAGATTGGGATAGGATGTGCGGAATTCCTCTTTTCTGATATCATTAAGATCCAGAATGATATTCAGTAAACTTGGCTGCTTTATAATATGTTGAAGTGCTTTCTTAAGCTTTGTTATCTTGGTCATTAATTTAGGTTTTGAATGGTCCAACGCAGTTAGAAGCCGAAAGTTACTGCTTTTGCAGAAAATATTTTCTATTGACCGGAAAAAATGTATTTTTAAAAATCAAATAATGTTTTGCTGATGAAGAAGTATATTTTTTTACTTGCCTTGTTTTTTGTGCAGTTATATTACGCTCAAAAAGAATCCGTTCTTGAGATAGAAGCGCCAGATCTGCAGGTGGATTCACTATTTATCACCTATCCAGCTGCCGCCAGAAATACGCATCTTCTTCACAAATACAAACTTTCTGCAGACGGCTCAAAAGCCATAGGCGAAGGTGGTGACATCAAATTTCCGTTACAGAAAATCACAGCAATAAAGACAGATCTTCCTTATCCTCAGCCAGCAAATTTCTCCTATTACAACCGTGCAGAAAATAGCGGAATGGCTTCTAAAACATTTTTTATAGAGAATGGCAATCTTAAATTCTTACTCAAAGACGATTTACTGAATTTCGAGATTCTGTCTGCATCGCCTGCCAATGCAGAATATTCTAAATTAAAGGCGATTCTTGAAAAGCAGAATTCCAATCTGAAACCTTTTGAAAATAATGCGCCCGAACTGATAAACCTTAAAGAAGCGGAACTCGAGAAATACATCGCTGAAAACCCAAATTCTTTCGTCGCAATGTGGGAGATCGTTGATGATTTTTCTAAATATGGCTATCATCCTGTCTATCTCGATAATCTAAAATTATTCGGTCCAAAGGTGAAGGCCGCATATGCCTATAAAGAATTTATAAAACTATTGAATACCGAATCTGAAAGCATCTTTCCCGATATTGACTTTGATAACAATAATCATTTATCTAAACAAGATTTTGCGCCGTATAAGCTGACGCTAATTGATTATTGGGCGACATTCTGTAAACCCTGTATAGAGGATATGCCGAAGCTGGTGGTGCTCTACGAGCAATATAAAAGTCAGGGAGTCAATTTTATTTCAGCGACAGACGAACAGTCGCCGGAGAGAATTAAAAAGGCAAAGGAAATTCTCCGGAATAATAAAGTTAGCTGGAAGGACTATGTTGATATCAATAAAGAATTTCCGAAAAAACTGAATGCCGGCGGATATCCACTGCAGATTTTGGTAGACTCCGAAGGCAGGATTGTCAAAAGAACTTACGGCGAGCTGGATGCCATCACAGCATTTATGCACGATTACCTGAAGTAAAAAGGGCAGAATTATTCATTTCTTAATATTCAGAAATTTCGTGAAAAATTTTTCCGTGGTATCTTTGCAGATTAATATCAAGTTATGGATGCAACGATTGATCAGCCAAAGGATATTTCTCTTTCTTTGATTTCTTATATATTTTTTACTTTTATCGGTTATTTCATCATTGGTTTGTCACTTTCTGTTTTACCGATTTTCATTCATCAGGGTCTCGGTTTCAGTATGTTGGTAGCCGGTATTGTCATCAGTCTGCAATATGTAATGACATTTGTAATGCGCGCCTATTCCGGGAAGATTGTAGACAATAAAGGACCAAAACCCGCAGTGCTGGCCAGTATGCTGAGTTTTTCTGCGACCGGTTTCATTTTGATGGCTGCCTTTTATTTTAAATTTTCGCCTGTTACAAGTCTCATGTTTCTGGTTGTTACCAGATTGCTGACGGGCTGCGCAGAAGGAATGATTGGCGCCAGTCCTATCAATTGGGCCATTATGAAATTCGGGGAACAGCATACCGCAAAGATCATCTCCTACAATGGTGTGGCCTGCTATGGCGCGCTGGCATTGGGTGCATCTTTGGGAATTCTCATTATTAAGCATTTCAGCTTTTACGGCTTAGGATTTCTGATTGTTATTCTGGGTTTGATTGGCTATTTCCTTGCCCGGACGAAAGAAAACCGGACCGGCAAAAAATCTGTGGAGCCCCAAAAATCCTTCTGGACAGTCCTTGCGAAAGTAGCGCCTTTCGGGGCTTGTCTTGCATTGGGAGGATTGGGATTTGCGACGATTTCGACATTCATCACGCTGTATTACGACTTTCACCATTGGCAAAACGGGGCGCTTTGCCTTTCCGTTTTCGGGATCCTTTTCGTGGTTTCAAGGCTGGTTTTCAGCAATGCTATTAATAGATTTGGCGGTATTAATGTCGCCATCGCCAGTCTGGCGGTTGAAACTTTGGGTCTCACGATCATTTGTTTGGCCACACATCCTTATCTGGCTCTTGTTGGCGCAGGGATTACGGGATTAGGTTTTTCATTAATTTTCCCTGCTTTGGGCGTGATGGCTATGAAGACTGTTCCATCTTCCAACCAAGGTTCGGCTTTGGCTGGCTACGGTTTATTTATCGATATTTCTTTGGGGATCACTGGTCCTTTGATTGGTGGTGTGGCAGATTATTTTGGATTGGCTTATATATTTCCGTTCAGTATTGCGATTGTTTTGATTGGGCTCGGATTGGCTTATTTTCTGAAATCGAAATTGTCTGAATAATGAGATTGATTTGTGATGCTTCATCAATTTTATTAAAAAAGGAATTTTAGTTTTATTGGTCTTCGAGAGACTCAGACTGACAGTGCTTTAATCTTGATTGACAGACAAGACCAATAGCCCCGATTGCAGTGGAAATCCTTTTTTGCGTTTGCGGCAACTTCTATTTTGGGGTAAAACATCTTGCAAAAAAGATTGCAACGGAAAGCGGGATTAAGCTCCTAATTAATATAACAAAAACTCGATTTTCAGAATTCGATAAAAAACACGATTTTTGCAGTCTCAAATTTTATTATGTCTTTAGAACAAGAAATCAGCAGGAGAAAAACTTTCGGGATCATCTCTCACCCCGATGCGGGAAAAACGACGCTTACAGAGAAACTTCTTCTTTTTGGAGGAGCGATCCAGGAAGCGGGCGCGGTAAAATCCAACAAAATCAAAAAAGGAGCAACCTCCGATTTTATGGAGATTGAGCGCCAGAGAGGGATTTCCGTAGCGACTTCGGTGTTGGCTTTTGAATACAAAGGTCACAAAATCAATATCTTGGATACGCCGGGTCACAAGGATTTTGCTGAAGATACTTACAGAACTTTGACCGCTGTCGACTCCGTAATCGTCGTAATCGACGTTGCAAAAGGTGTTGAAGAACAGACGGAAAAATTGGTTCAGGTTTGTAGAATGAGAAATATTCCGATGTTGGTTTTCATCAACAAATTGGACCGGGAAGGTAAAGATGCATTCGATTTGCTGGATGAAGTGGAACAGAAATTGGGTCTTCGTGTGACGCCACTTTCTCTGCCAATTGGTATGGGAGCTGATTTCCAGGGGATTTATAATATTTGGGAAAAGAATATCCAATTGTTTTTGGAAGAGAAAAAACAGAAAGTTGGCGAGGCAATAAAGTTTGATGACATTAATGATGCTCAAATCGATGAGTTGGTTGGTGCAAAAGCAGCGGCGACGCTTCGTGAGGAATTGGAATTGGTGGAATCTGTTTATCCGGAATTTGACCGAGACGATTATATGAACGGCGATCTGCAACCGGTTTTCTTCGGTTCTGCTTTGAATAATTTTGGGGTTCGTGAATTATTGGACGCTTTTATCGAAATCGCGCCAAAGCCGCAGCCAAAGGAAAGTTCGACAAGGATTGTAAAACCTGAGGAGAATAATTTCACCGGATTTGTGTTCAAAATCCACGCAAATATGGATCCGAAACACAGAGACCGTTTGGCGTTTGTTAAAATCGTTTCCGGAACTTTCAAAAGAAATGAAAATTATCTGCTTGTAAGAGAAGGCAAAAAAATGAAGTTCTCCTCTCCCAACGCTTTCTTTGCGGACAAAAAAGAAGTTGTTGACGAGAGTTTCCCAGGCGATATTGTCGGACTTCACGACACCGGAAATTTCAGAATTGGTGATACTTTGACGGCTGGCGAAAAGATCAGTTTCAAAGGAATCCCGAACTTCTCTCCAGAGCATTTCCGTTACATTAATAACGATGATCCGTTGAAAGCGAAACAGTTAGCCAAAGGAATCGACCAGTTGATGGACGAAGGTGTGGCGCAGCTTTTCACGTTGACAATGAACAATAGAAAGATCATCGGAACGGTTGGAGCACTGCAATACGAAGTTATCCAATACCGTTTGGAGCACGAATATGGCGCAAAATGTAACTACGAACCAATCGGAATCCACAAAGCCTGTTGGGTGGAAGCGGATGAAAGGTCTGAGGAATTCCAGGAGTTTGCGAGATTGAAGCAGAGATTCTTGGCGAGAGATAAATATGACCAATTGGTCTTCCTCGCAGATTCGTCCTTCACGATTGTGATGACGCAGGAGAAGTTTCCGAATGTGAAGCTGCATTTCATCAGTGAGTTTGCGACCGCTGTTGATTAATTATAAATACAAATCCGCCTCTACGATGAGGCGGATTTTTTTTTGTCATCGAGTCTCATCATTAGATTTAACACTTTTTTTAAAATCATCACGATCAGAAAACCTAAGGTTCATTTCAATTATTTTCAGAATAGATTCTCTATTATGAATGCCACATATCTTAGCCAAAAAAAGCTCCACACGATGTGGAGCTCTAGAAAATAATATATATAACCTTAGTTTAAAAAAAACTATTTCAATGAAATCATTCTGCTGAAACTGTCGCCGTCTTTCTCAACATTGATGATGTAAGTTTCAGGATTCTGAGGGTTGAGATCAAATGTAAGATCGATCATCCCGTCTTTTGCCACGTTGCTTTTGCTGTAATACGTATTGTTGGCTGTATCGTAGACAGACACTTTTACATCTCCGACAACGTCTGACATCTGCAGTTTTACCACATTTTTCGTCACTGTATATTCCGGTTTTGTAATCGCAGAAATTGGCGCTTTGTCCACATTTACTATATTTTCTTTAACTGTAATCTTGTATTTTTCTATTCTGTTGTCAGATTCTGCAACAAGGTAATAGTTTCCGTTTTCCAGCTTGTCCAGATTATAGGATTTCTCTGCCGTATTATTTTTGGAGATCACCTCAGAAAAAATTTCGTCTTTGGAATCATCGTAAAAATAAAGTGATACATTTTTAGAATTCGAAATATTGAAGTTGATGCTTTTATTCGTCACTGTATTAAAGGAAAGAGAAAAATCAACGTCTCTCGCAACTGCACTTCCTGAGATTAACAGAACTCCGATCAGCAGGCTTAATTTTATAAACTTTTTCATAATGTTTCGTTTTAATTGTTTTACTATGCAAATGTAGACCGGAAATCTGGCGTACAATACATTATCATTTTCACAAATATGTTCTATATTAACATTAATTAAATATTAACAACATATTAAAGATAATATTGGATATATATTCAGATTTCGTAAATTTGTCTGATGAAGCACCACAGCCCTTCCTTCGAAGCCATAAAACCGGACATGGGAAGTAGTTTTACCTGTCTGTATTTTCCGAAAAATGAGAATATAAAATCGCACGTCTGGCATTATCACCCCGAGATAGAGCTGATTTTTGTCTGCGGCGGCTCGGGGAAAAGACAGATTGGAAGCAACATTTCATATTTCTCTGAAGGCGACCTGATTCTGATTGGCAGCAATCTGCCACATTGCGGAATGACCAATGAAAATACCAATAATGATTATGAAGTTGTTGTGCAATTTTCGCGAGATTTTCTGGGAACCGAATTGTGGAACGCACCTGAAATGGGTAGAATCTTCCAAATGCTGGAAACCGCAAAAAGCGGAATTGTCTTTGGAGATCAGGTAAAAAAAATGCTTCAGGATAAAATTAAAGCGATGTGCGAAGCATCATATTTGGACAAGCTTGTGAAACTCATAGAAATCCTGGACGTGCTGTCTACCAGCAGCAATTACAAAATTCTGAACGCCGGAAAATATTATTTACAGACGCAAAAAGAAGACAACGACCGAATCAACCTGATTTTCAATCACGTAAAAGATAATTTTAAAAACCAAATAAGTCTGGAAGAGGTCGCTGGCCTGGCAACGATGACGGTTCCGTCGTTTTGCAGATATTTCAAGAAAATCACGAACAAAACATTTACCCAATTTGTGAACGAATACCGCATCACGCACTCACTGAAACTTTTGGCCGAACAGCCGATGAGCATTACAGAAATCTGTTTTGAAAGTGGATTTAACAACTTCAGTTATTTCAACAAAACTTTTAAGGAACATACAAAGCAAAGTCCGTCGCAGTATCGGAAGGAGTTTAGTAATATTTTGGCGTGATGTTATTTAATGAGATTAAAAAAAATACTTTTAAATAAATGTAACATCGGAAAATTCGATAATCCTATTTCCTGCGTTTGTTTCTATTTTTATTTTATTCCTTGTTATGATCCATTTGTGATTTGAAGTTGAAAGATCTTTAGTTATTTGCCCCAAATCAATGATATTCAAAATGGTTGGCAAACCATGAAATGGAATTTCGTCTAAACTATAAAAGGTAACATCCTCAAATCTTAATATTTTGTGTTCAAAAATATTATTGTACCAATCAGTTGGAAAGTCTATAAGAAAATCTAGCATTAGTTTGTCGGGATTTTCTGTAACTTTTAATATTTTGGAATCGTGAAAAGAAATTTCATTAATAATCATATTTGTATATATTTTCTTAAGAAATCGCTCTAAAATAAACCTTCATCTCCTCCATAGTTCCCAAACTAATCCTCGTCCATTTACCAGTTTGCTCATAAGTTTTTCCGCCAAGGATTTTAGCATCTTTCAGCTTTTTGAAATAATTGTCCTTATAATAATCCAAAGAAAAATAAACGAAATTGGCAGAAGAAGGAATCGTTTTAATTCCTCTTTTCTGAAATTCAGACACCGTAAAATCTTTTACTTTTTGATTATTGTCCAAAACTTTGGAAATGAATTCCTGATCTTCCATCGCAGCAATCGCACCCGCCATCGTAGTAACACTGATTTCTGCACCACTCCAGCTTTGCAGTTTTTTTAGCTCAGCGATTAATTGTGGATTTCCAATTGCGTAGCCCAATCTAGCGCCGGCAAATCCGTAAAGTTTGGAAAATGTTCTTGTGACAATAAGGTTTTTGTACGTTGAAACCAGGCCGCTTAATGATTTTTGATTGGTAAATTCGATGTAAGCTTCATCTACCAAAATCGTAATATTCTCTGGAACAGATTTGATAAAAATTTCCATTTCGTGTCTGGAAAGCAAGTCGCCCGTGGGATTATTAGGATTGCAGATGTAAATGAGTTTGGTGTCTTTTCGGATCGAATCTTTCATTTTATTGAGGTCAATCCGCTTTTGTTCGGTCAAGGGAATCACAGATTTCGACATTCCCAGAAATTCAGCAATCGGTTCAAAGATCGTAAAAGAAGGATCCGGAATGATGAAATGCCCTTTGTCCAGCGAGACATATTTGATAATCAATTCCAGCAAGAAAGACGAACCGGCTGAAACTAAAATTTTCTCCTGTTTCAGTTGGTTTTTCTCTGCCAATTTGTTGCTGAGAGTATCGGCAAATTTAAAATCGTACATCGAAGACAGATTCAGACTGCGCTGCATCGCCTCCAGAGCTTTTGGAGAAACGCCGAACGGATTTTCATTGAAACAGAGCCGGATTGTTTTCTCATCAAGCTTCAATTCGGAAAAGTTGGGCGTATTCCTCGCCAGAAATTCAAGTGGAGAAATCGTGAGCGCTGCACTCCCAAGGAAAGCGGTTTTCAGCCAGTCTCTTCTGTTGATCGACATACTATTTAGATTTTCAATAAAAATAATGATTTTTCTTTATCGGCTGAAAAATAAATTCTACCTGCTAATACAGGTATTTCACCGATTATGATTTGACTGCGGTATTGCCGTTATCAGTACAATTATTTTTGACCAAGAAATTAAGACAGTAAAAATTGTTTTGTTCAGATCCTTCTGACAAACGTTCGTATATTATCAATCTTAAAACGTTCAGAAACCTGAATGGAAATGTCGTGTAACTCGACGTGAAAAGAATTTCTTAAATAAAAATACTAGTTTTTTTTAATTCGTATTTTCGCATTTTAAGTGATTGTCAATCTGGAAAATTTTGACGATAGGATTAATCACAAAAAAATAAATATTCATAATTAATAAAAAGATCCGATACTAACACGTTTGTCGCAAAAAATTACAGATTACTTAATTATATCTGATTATTTTTTCGTGTACTACTTTTATTTGTCCCGTACTTTTACTTACATTTGCAAAAACTAGAATTAAATGAACTACAAGCTTGAGCTTGATGTAAAGGCGACCGAATCGCCCGTTGTTTTCAATACAATCCTGCTAGATTCATTCAAGGTCAATATAGTTGAAAGGTATACTACAGGCGCAAAACCAAAGTTATGCGAGGTACTTTTCAAAGTGAGAACACTGGATGACCAGCTCTTCAAGAAAAAAGACGGAAATATCAATACGTACATGCGAGGCGAAGGATTTGTGGCGTATCAGACTTACAAAAATGTACTTTCTTCACCTTATTACAGGAAAAAACTGATCAATACAAAACAGGCGGAACAAGATTTTGTTCACTTTATCCTCAGTTCTGTCATCCTCAATTATGATTTGATGTAAGCAGTTTCAAAACAAAAAGAGAACAGATAAATCTATTCTCTTTTTTTAATCAGGCATTAAAACCTTATTATTTCACGGCCTCTTTTGTCTTTTCAGACTCCATCAGATGGTGTTCCAATGCTGGTATTGTTTTGCTGGCAAAAGCTTTGAGAGAGGCTTCTTTACCCTCAGTACTTTGCTTTTTGAATTCTGCGATGACTTTCTTGTGATCCGTCACCATCACATCGGCATAAGCACGGTCAAACTCAGCACCTTTTTTAGATTTTAAATTATCATAGATAGTCTGCTGCTCGGCAGTGAGCGTTGTAGGTAGTTTGTAACCTGCAGTACCAGCCCAGCTTTTCAGCTCATTATTGGCTTTTGTGTGATCTTTTATCATCATAGCGCCAAGAGTTTTTACCGATGCATTGGTTCCATTAGCCGATGCCAATTCGCCGGCCATCACTTCCATCATACCACCTGTGGCTGCGGCATCTGCAAATTTTTTGTCCTGATCAGAAAGATCTGTTGCAGCCGTAGCAGTATCGGCGCCAGCTGTAGCTGAATCTGTAGTGGCAGGCATTGTTGCATCTACAGCTACTGATGTGCTGTCCGCAGAGTTGTTGACATTAGTGGTTTCTTTTTTTTCGCACGAGGCCAATGCGGCTACTGCAAGGATTGTTAAGATTGAATTTTTCATAACTTCATTTTGATTGTGGTTAATATTATTTGTTGTGTCGCTTCTTCAGGTAGGATTCTAAGATTTTCCTGTCATTGGAGCCGGTAGCTCGTATTGCGCCGGAAACGGCTTGTGAACTGACATTCATTTTTTCCTTAAAATACTGAATTTCATAGTTCTCGGACCCGCTGACTTGGTTGCGGTCCTGCTTTCCTTTTTTGGTCTTGTTATCAGTCATACAGTTGATGTTTAGTATGTTAATGGTTTTCATTTTACAAAAACCAAGCCGCATTTATTTTTTTAACCATAAAAATACTTTGAAAAATGCGTATGCAAGACGTATTTCTAAGACACTCTCAAAGTTGGTAAAAAGTTCTACTTTAGCAATTCAACCCAAAAAACTCCAATTTTGAATGCTATGTTTGACGTTCTAATATCTCATATCCGCCAAAAAGTTGATTTGACAGAACTGCAGGCTGATGCGCTCCAATCTTATTTCATTTATAAGAAACTGAGCAAAAAAGAATTTCTGCTGAAGGACGGAAATGTCTGCCAATATCTCACATTTGTAAGCCGTGGAATACTTAAAGCCTACTTTTCCGATGAGAAAGGCCACGACAGGATCAATATGTTTGCGTTCGAAGGTTGGTGGATATCAGATTTTAACAGTTTTCTCCATCAGGAAAAAGCTGTTTTGAATATCGATGCGGTAGAAGAGTCAGAATTATTGATGATAAGCCTGGAAAACTATGAAGAACTGACCTTAAAAATTCCTGTGATGGACCGTTATTTCAGGATCCTTTATCAGAAAAGCCTCGTCGTAAAAGATGACAGACTGATTGTTTCCAATAATTTCTCTGCCGAAGAAAAATACCTCCATCTGGTGCGCAAGCATCCCGAGATGACACAAAGACTGTCTCACAGCCTCATTGCATCTTACCTTGGCCTCACGCCGGAAACTGTGAGCAGAATCCGAAAGAAAATTCTTCAGCAGTAGTTTTAACCAGATCCTCATCACATGATCTACATCAAGTATTTTGCGCCACAGTCATTCTATCTTTGCATAATTAATTAAGCAAATACTCAATTACATTATGGAAAATATAGCATTGGTCGTCGGTTCCACCGGAATTACCGGCAGCACGCTGGCTCAGGAATTGGTTTTACAAGGCTGGACGACCTACGGTTTAGCCAGAAATCCAAACCACAATATGAAGGGTGTCAATCCCATTAAGGCAGATCTTCTCAATACCGAAAGTCTTGATGAAGCTTTGAAAAGCATTTCGCCCACGCACATCTTTTTCACCACGTGGATGCGCAATGATACAGAGGAAGAAAATATCCGTGTGAACAGTGCATTGGTGAGGAATCTTCTGGCTGTTTTATCGCCCAAAAAGTCTGTACGCCACGTTGCTTTGGTCACCGGGCTCAAACATTATCTTGGCCCTTTCGAAGCTTACGCCAACGCCGGATCGTTGCCGGAAACACCGCTGCGGGAAGAGCAAGGCAGACTGGAATATCCCAATTTTTATTATGCGCAGGAAGATGCCGTTTATGAAGCAGCTGAGAAAGATCATTTCACCTGGAGCATTCATAGGCCTCATACCGTCATCGGATATGCCATCGGAAACCTGATGAATATGGGTGTGACTTTAGCAGTCTATGCCAGTATCTGTAAGGAAACGGGAGCGCCTTTCGTCTGGCCGGGTTCTGCGGCACAATGGAACGGATTATCCGACGTCACAGATGCCGGTGTTCTTGCAAAACAGCTGATCTGGGCGGCTGATTCTGAGAGCGCAAAGAATCAGGCTTTCAATGTGACAAATGGCGATGTCTTCCGCTGGAAGTGGCTTTGGAACAGAATTGCTGCCTACTTTGAAATAGAAACTGATGGGTTTGACACTACTGTTCGATCTCTTGAGAAAGAAATGATAGGAAAAGAGGAAGTCTGGAAAAATATAACCAAAAAATACGGATTGAAAGAATCTGACCTTTCAAAAATAGCTTCGGCCTGGCATACAGATCTGGATCTGAGCCGACCGATTGAAGTGGTGACCGATGTTTCAAAAAGCCGAAAAGCAGGATTTTCTGTTTTTCAAAGTACGGAAGATTCTTTCATTAACTTATTTGCGAAATTAAAAAGAGAAAAAATAATTCCTTAAAATTAAATTATCGACAAAAAATCAGAAAACGGTCAGGAGCAATCCTAACCGTTTTTTTTAATAATTAATGATAAAAAATTGCAGTCATCAATCTGATAAATTAATTATTGAAATGCCTTCCCGTAAAAATTTCTGAAGCGTCCCAAACCTTCCTCCAAAGTTTCTCTCGGACAGCCGATATTGATTCGGAGAAATCCCTCGCCAGCCTGGCCATACATAGTTCCGGGGTTGACCCAGAGTTTCTCCTGCTCGAGTAGAATTTGGGACAGTTCCTGAGAAGTTTTATTTAATTTTCTACAATCCAGCCAGACAAGATAGGTGGCTTCTAAAGGTGTGATGACGATCTCCGGCAGATACTGATCTGCGAAATCCACAAGATATTGATAGTTTTGATACAGATAATCTTTCAGTTCGTGTAGCCACTTTCCGCCATTTCTGTACGCCGCCATCAATGCCTCGCCTGCCACCGGATTGGGATAGCTGGTCTCCTGAATCACCATTGTTTTGTGAACCGCAGCCAAAAGTTGCTGATCCTGCGAAATCATGTAAGAAATCGGCAGACCTGCGAGATTAAATGTTTTGCAAGGCGAGCAGCAGCTCATATATTTTAAGTTGTAATGCCTTGCTATATCGGCAAAACTGAAATGCTGATGACCGTCAAAAACAAGATCTGCGTGGATCTCATCCGACAAAACCATCATGCCATTTTCAGAGCAGATAGCAGCAATTCTTTCCAATTCGTCTTTCTTCCAGGCTCTGCCAACCGGATTATGAGGGTTGCAGAGCAGCAAAAGCGTAGTTTCGGGATCTGAGGCTTTAGCTTCCAGATCATCAAAATCTATTTGGAAACGTCCTTCTTTGATCATCAGATTATTCTCAACCAAACCAAATCTGCAATTATCCAGCAAATCATAAAAATGATTGTAAACAGGCGGCTGAACGATGATATTTTCACCAGGCTTTACAAAAGTCCTTATAATTGCCGAAAGCGATGGAATCATTCCCGGGCCTGGCAGTATCCATTCTTTTTTGATTTCAAAATGGTGAACTTCTCTCCACCAATAAATAATTGAATCAAAGAAATCTGCCGGAATGAGATTGTAGCCGTAGATTCCCAGCTCCATCTTCCTCATAATCGCCTCCGTGATTTCCGGTGCGGTTTTGAAATCCATATCAGCCACCCACATTGGCAAAACGTCCCGGTCTGTGGATAGATCCCACTTTACAGAATCGGTTGATCTTCTATCAATAATTTCATCAAAGTTATAATTGTCTGCCATCTGTTTTTTATTTTGAATCCCAATACTTTTTCAGGTCAGAGATGCTTTTAATTTTGAGTTCTTCAGCCTGTTTCCTTCGCATCATCAGGGCATAAGAATTATTAAACCCAAGCGGCTTCAGCCACTGAATTCCATATTGCTTTCTAAATTCTGAATCTACATACTGATACGTCATATCAGCACTTTGGGATACCTCTTTAATGGTTTTTTCTGTCGGTTTCAACAGTACCAAAAGTCCGGTTCCTGTATATTCCGGGTAAAAATCTATGGCATCGTTCATCAGTGCATCAAAGCAGATTTTCGTGCCGCCAAGGCCTGTTTTGGTTTCTACCTTATAATCGGTGTAGCCTTCAATCAGCATTTTATAGATTTGCGTAAGGATGTACTGTTCTCCAAAAATCTTGGAGCCTATTTTAACTGTTGCCGCATTTCCATTTCTTGAAACCTTGAATAAATTGGTTTTGATCAGAAAATCCTTCGCAATCTTCTCGGGTGTCTGATGGAGGTAATCTGAGCGGTAATTCAGATCGGTCATTACAGCATCATTGAATTTCCCTGAAAGTAAATTCAAAGTTTCCTCAAGACCTGGAAACTTCTGAAGAGTTTTGGTTTTGATTATCGGCGCTGCAAAATAAGGCGGAAATATTTTTTTATCATCCTCCAACACATACAGATCAAAGGCCTTGATTCTGCCATCCGTAGAATATCCGCTGATGAGATCCAGATCCTTTTCAAATGCTGCTTTGTACATCACCGCATCATTGACAACTTTGGGATTGGCGTTCAGTCCGTATACAGACCTTAAACCCAGATCACCGTCCTGCCTTCCCATAAATTCAGGTGTAAATCCAGCTTTGAGTTTGTTTTCTTTAACCGATGTTAAAAGGTAACCAACACCTGTAATCAGCAATAAAATTGGAACGATAAATTTAAAATACCTGAAAACCTGATAGCCGGATTTCTGCAGAACTGCAATTGTCTGATCCAGAATAATGGCCAACAGTGCCGCCGGAATGGCGCCCGCCAGGATCATATTGGTATTATTAAGAGAAATTCCGCCAAAGATGAATTCTCCCAAACCTCCTGCTGCAACGAAGGAAGCCAACGTCGCCACTCCAACATTAATGACTGCTGCGGTGCGTACACCGGCGATAATTACAGGCATTGCAAGTGGAAGTTCTACTTTGAAAAGCAGCTGTTTACGGTTCATTCCCATCGCTTTTGCAGATTCTATCACCGCCTGGTTTACGCCGGTAATACCTGTAAAAGTGTTTCTGATAATGGGTAAAAGTGCATAGATCAGCAGGGCAACAATTGCAGGAGTTGCGCCAATCCCGAAAGCGGGAATCATAAAACCAAGCAGTGCAATACTGGGAATGGTCTGTAAAATGCCGGCAAAACCCAGAACAGGACTGGAAAGTTTTCTTTTTCTGGCAATCAGAATTCCTAGAGGTACTCCCACGATAATCGCTAAAAGTAAAGACAGAAACGTAAGCGCCAGATGCTGTGTCATCTGGGTCAGCAATTTTTCGTGCTGTTCTGTGATAAACTGCCAAAGATTCTGCTGCGTCATACGATCTGTAATTTTCTGTAATCGCTGAAAGCCTTCATCAAAAGGTCATAGGACTCTGTGTTTTGACGATCTGAACTTAGTTTTTGCAAAGCATTCCAAACGCTGGTTTGCTTTGGGAAATTAAATTGTGCTGCAAAATTTTCTGAATTAATGAAAGGGCTGACGTCATTGAGAGTAGCTACTTTATACTCGAGCAAAAGCCTGCTTTCCGCAAAAAAATCTGTGACAAAATCATTTTTAGGCTGATAAAGCATTTCTTCCGGCGTTCCAATCTGGATTATTTTGCCTTTATCCATCAGACAAATTTTATGTCCCAATTCAAAAGCTTCCTGTACATCGTGCGTGACGAGAATTGTGGTTTTATTTTTGAGTTCCTCCAAAGATTTAAATTCAGAATGGATATCAGCTTTGGTGATGTTGTCCAGCGCGCCAAATGGCTCATCCATCAGAAGAATCGGTGAATTTGCAATCAATGCTCTGGCAATACCGACACGCTGCTGCTGACCACCGCTTAGTTCGTTTGGATAACGCTCCAGAATATCTTCCGGAAGGTGCAGTTTATGGACAAGTTCCAGAGTTCTGTCCGCAATCTTTTTCTTGTTCCATTTTAATAATTCCGGAACAACAGCAATATTCCGCCGGACGGAATAGTGGGGAAATAATCCGGAGTTCTGCATCACAAAACCGATTCCCATTCTTAGCTCTTCAATATTCTGGTGGCGGATATTTTTTCCATTAATGAAAATGTCTCCGGAATCGGATTCTACCAGACGGTTTATCATCTTCAGCGTGGTGGTTTTCCCACAGCCACTGGTTCCCAGAAGCACCAACATTTCCTTTTCATTAGCCTGAAAGGAAATGTTGTCTACCGCAGGTTTTCCGTTGAAATTTTTAGAAACTGATTCTAGTCTGATCATAGAAATTATTTAGCCAGCCGGATTCCTGTAAATTGCCATTTGAGGTTTGTAGGGAAAAAATTACGGTACGTGTTGCGGCTGTGTCCTTCCGGCGTAGCATCGGACGCACCACGGAGCACAGTCTGGTTGACCATAAATTTGCCGTTATACTCTCCCACTGCGCCGGCTTCTTTTTTGAAACCCGGATACGGCAGATAAGCAGAATTGGTCCATTCCCAGCGACTTCCCCACTCAAAATGGTCAGATGCCACTTCCCATTCCGCCTCAGTTGGCAGGCGCATTCCCTTCCACGAGGCAAATGCAGAAGCTTCGAAGAAATTAATATGGCACAAGGCGTCATTTAAGTCCACTTCCTGAAGACCATTCAGGGCGTAATTCATCCATTTTCCATCTATAAAATGCCAGTACAAAGGATATCTGGCTCCATTCTGC
>Ga0308156_1001191_pt1 | contig 33864 bp, 32 predicted proteins | sample PhyAR2_FD_201041 | JGI IMG/M metagenome (GOLD analysis project Ga0308156, IMG submission 201041) | Phyllosphere microbial communities from UC Gill Tract Community Farm, Albany, California, United States - DLSL A.R2 | ecosystem: Host-associated > Plants > Phyllosphere > Unclassified | place: USA... | reverse complement strand
AAAGCCTGTTTGATTACTACCTCAAGACACAAAAGAACAATCCGGTCTCGCATCTTCTTATCGAAACCGAAAATGGCGCTTTGTCCCGAAAACTGATCAACGGAAGAACGATCGATCACAACAAAACTTACTACATCGCTACATCCGATTATCTGGCGTTGGGCGGAGACAATATGTCATTCTTCAGCAAAGGGGAAATGATTTCGACAGGCATCAAGATGCGTGATCTATTTCTGGAAAAATTCAAGCAGAATCCTGAAGTCAGTTCACCGGATGATGTAAGACTGATTTTTAAAAATAAAAAACTGGAGGAATAATGCAGAGAAAAGAATTTCTAAAATATATCGGCGGCGGAAGTCTTGCTTTGACGCTGGCACCCCAACTTTTGATGGCAGAGCAGCTGGATTTTATTAATAAAGAATCAGCGCATAAACTGACAATCCTCCATACCAACGATCAGCACAGCAGGATTGAACCTTTTGATGCTTCCTATACAAAAAATCCCAATCAGGGCGGTTTTGCAAGAAGAGCATCATTAATTCAAAAAATACGGAGCGAAGAGAAGAATGTTTTGCTTCTGGATTCCGGAGATATTTTTCAGGGGACACCTTACTTTAATTTTTTTGGTGGCGAACTGGAGTTCAAGCTGATGAGTATGATGAAGTATGATGCGTCTACGATGGGAAACCACGATTTCGACAATGGTCTGGAAGGCTTTCTAAAAGTCTTGCCCAATGCCAAATTCCCTTTCATATGTTCCAATTATGATTTTAAAAATACAATTCTTGACGGTAAAACTGAAGAGTACAGGATTTTTTCTAAGGACGGAATCAGGATCGGTATCTTCGCTGTCGGGATAGAACTAAACGGATTGGTGGGTAAGAAGAATTATGGAGAGACAGTCTACCACGATCCGGTTGAAATCTCGCAGCACTACGCCGATTTTCTTAGGAAAGATAAAAAATGTGATCTGGTGATCTGCCTTTCTCACATCGGGTTTGATTATAAAGATGAGCCCGAGAAAATGTCTGATAAACATTTGGCAGCACGTACTTCCGGAATAGATTTGATTCTGGGCGGCCATACACATACATTTTTGAAGGAGCCGATGACGCTGCAAAACAAAGATCATAAAAATGTGATTGTGAATCAGGTAGGCTGGGCTGGCATCCTGTTGGGAAGATTGGATTTTTATTTCGACAAAAATAAAAATGTGAAAAATATTTCTTGGAATAATCAGTTAATAGATGGAAACATAATAGTCTAGAATGAAGAAACTTTTATTATTTATAACTTTTTGCATATCACTGGTAACCTATGCCCAGACGAGTAAATGGAGCGATCTGTTCTCTTACAACAACGTTCTGGCAATCCGTGAAGATGGAGACCGCCTGATTGCTGCTACAGAAAATGGTGTCTTTTACTATTATCCGGCGACTGGTGAGATCAAAAAACTATCCAAAGCCAATGGTCTTCATGAAGTGAAAATTACGGCTTTTGATTATAATCCTGTCACGCAGACAGGAATTGTTGGCTATCAGAATGGATCTATGGACGTCATCACACCCAATGGTATTTTCCTGATTGTTGATATTCCTTTGGCTACAGGTTTCAACGGAAGCAAGAGAATTAATCATATTTCTATTAATGGAGACAGAGCTGTAATCTCAGTAGGATACGGGGTTTCTATCTTTAATATAAGCAGACAGGAATTTGGAGATACTGCATTTTTTGCAACTGGAGGTGTATACACAATTGCCAATTCTGCGGTGATTAAAGGTGATTTAGTTTATGCAGCTACCAATTCCGGCATCAAAAGTCACCCTATAGATTCGACCTTCCCTGTTTACACGGGCTGGACAACTGTCTTACCCGGTATATTCAAAAAAGTAGATGCTGCTGATGTGGCAGCTTTTGCAACTGCCAGCCAGGTCTATTACGGCAACGGCACTGCCTGGACGCCTCTTCCGAGAACGTTTGCTAATGTTCAGGATGTCAAGGTCTTAAATAACCAGATAATAGTATCTGACCAGACTCAGGTTTATATTTTCAGTACAAGCGGTGCTCAGCAAAAAAGCTTTAACGCAGGAGAAGACATCAACACTGCTTTTATTTATAATAATGCATTGTTTACGGGAACCAAATTGTCTGGTATCTATAATGAACAGAAGAGCAGTTTAAAACCTGATGGTCCGTACAGCAATACATCTTATAAAATATCTTTGCTAGGCAATCAAATCTGGGTATCAACCGGTTTCAGAACATCCTTCAATACACCGGTGGTTTCCAATTTAGGCTATTATCATTTTAATGGCAGCAACTGGGTTTATCCTGAGTATTTCAAAACCAACTCTGGATTTAATGTTTTAGATGTTGTACCGAATCCCACAGATCCGTCAGAGGTTTTCTTTACTAATTTCTCTCTAAGCAGTAATCAGGGTGTGTATAAGATGAAAGACGATGCATTTAGTAAAATTTATAATCAGGATCCACTGTATAACAGACCGATAGGCTGTAGTTTTGATGAAAACAGTAATCTGTTTTGCTCGGTAGGATTTATGGATAATACAATAGGAACAGGATATTACTATTACGACCGTCCAAATGATAAATTCATTGCCAAGAACTTAAATGTTTCAAATGGTGCCCAAAAGCCAATTACCAAAGATGGCTTACTATACATTCCGGTGCCAAGGGTTGGAGGACTGATACTTTACAATTATAATAACACACCTTTGGCTGCAGCTGATGATTCTTATAAAGTATTAACTAAAAATAATAACCTTCCCGTACCTGAAGTGATCTCTGTTGATATTGATAAGAATGATGATTTATGGATCGGTACTGCCGAGGGCCTAAGAGTACTTTCAAATCCAAAATCTGCAATCCTGGAAGACAGTCCGCAAACTGATGATATTATTATTGAAGAAAATGGTTTGGCAGAGGAGCTGTTCCGGGACGCCAATATCCTGCAGATAGCTTCGGATTCCGGAAACCAGAAGTGGGTTGCTGTAGATGGTGGCGGTGTTTTTTATCTGAGCTCCAATGGGGACAACACAATCTACCATTTCACAAAATCAAATTCGCCTCTTCCCAACGATACGGTGACCGATATAAAAATTGACGAGAAAACAGGAAAAGTATATTTCGTAACTCTGGATGGCATCATGGCTTACCAAGGCGATGTTTCTGAGGTCACTTCCAATTTTGGAAATCTTCTGGTTTATCCAAATCCAGTCGTCTATGCACAATACAAAGGCAATGTAAGAATCCGTGGCTTGGCGGCAAAAACAAATATCAGAATTACAGATGCAGCCGGTAATCTGGTACATTCTGCTGTGGCGAACGGCGGTTATTTTGAATGGAACCTTGCCAACCAGAGAGGCGTTAGAGTAGCTTCCGGAATCTATTATGTCCTGATGACCAACGAAGACGGGACTGATACAGCAACAGCAAAAATCGCAGTAGTAAATTAATTTCTTTTATGTTTAACTTCTAGAATCTAACTTCTAAGATCTATTCTTGATGACGCAGGAAGTATTTTTACTGTCTTATACAAAATATGGAGATCACGACGCTGTTCTCCATTGTTTTTGCAGAGAAAATGGCTTCGAAAGCTTCTTTGCAAAGGGAATCTATGCACCCCGAAACAAGAAAAAAGCATTCCTTTTCCCACTCAATGAATTGCTTCTGTACACATCCGATAAGAAGAAAAATATTCAGAATGTCCTCAAAATTGAGCAGAAGAACATAGAATCCTTCAGTTCTGATGTCCGGAAAAGTTCGATCCTGTTTTTTATTTCAGATCTTCTCAACCAGGTTTTAAGGAACGAAAATCAAAACGTTGGAATCTATTCAGAAATCTCGGTTTTCTTAAGTCAATTGCAGATTGATAATTTCCAGTCGCACCTCATCTTTATTTTCAGACTTCTGAAACAGCAGGGTTTGCAGCCTTTATTCTCAGATAAAACGTACCTTAATCCCGAAACCGGAAACTTTGAAGATTTAGAAGTGCATCATTTTTTTAATAAGACTATTTCGGACATCTGGAAAGATCTCATTACCACGCAGGATCCATACAGTATCAAACTCAGCCGGATGGAGAAGCAGAACTTTCTGGATTCCGTTTTGATCTATTTTCATTATCATTTCACCGATTTCCGGGAACCAAGATCTTTGGAAATTATCAAAGAAATTTTCTGATCTGAATTTTCTTTTTACTTAATATATTTTACAACTTCTATGATTATCAAAGCTACAGAACGCGATATTCCGACAATCCAGAACCTTGCAAAAAAATCCTGGAAAGCTGCTTATGCAAATATTTTAGAGCAAGAGCAAATCGATTATATGCTGGATCTGATGTATTCTGAATTTACTTTGAAAACCCATTTCGAAAATCCAAACTATCACTATTATTTAGTTAATGAAGATGAGGCTTTCTTGGGATTTATCGGATTTGAATTTCATTACGAAGCTGATACTACAAAACTTCACCGCATCTATTTTCTAAAAGAAGCACAAGGAAAAGGATTGGGAAAAAAAGCCCTAGAATTCGTAAAGGCTGAAACTGCAAAATCCGGTGACAAAAGACTGACTTTGACTGTCAACAAAAATAACAATGCCAAAAATTTCTACGAATCACAGGGTTTTAAAGTGTATGACGAAGCCATCTTTGACGTCGGAAAAGGTTATGTGATGGATGATTATCTGATGGAATGGACTGCCGGTTAAGATACTCTAACTTATCTGCGACCACTTATTCTTCCCCTTATATTGCTTGATGTAATATTGTTTCATCATTTGATTGTCGGGACGTGTCAAAAGTGCATCCTGTTCCAATATCTTTTCCACAGCCAGTTTTGAAGCTTTGATGATGGCAGAATCCTCTATCAGACTCAATTTTTTGAAATCCACAACACCACTTTGCTGAGTCCCGAGAATGTCGCCGGGTCCACGCAATTCCATATCGACTTCCGAGATCTTGAAACCGTCTGTCGTCGCCACCATCGTTTTGATTCTGGTTCGGCTTTCTTTGCTCAGTTTGTCGCCCGTCATCAGGATGCAATAGCTTTGTTCTGCGCCTCTGCCAACGCGGCCACGCAGCTGATGAAGTTGTGACAATCCGAATCGCTCCGAGCTTTCTATGACCATTACAGACGCGTTCGGAACGTTGACACCGACTTCTATCACGGTTGTCGCTACCATAATTTGTGCCTGTCCGGAAGCGAAATACTGCATATTCGCATCTTTTTCTGCAGGCTTCATCCTGCCGTGAACCATCGTCACATTGTAGCTTTTGAAGAAATTCATGACGCTTTCCAATCCTTCCATCAGATTTTTGTAATCCAGAGTTTCAGATTCTTCGATGAGCGGATAAACGAAATAGATTTGTCGGCCTTTTTCAATCTCTTCCCGGCAGAAATTATAAACAGAAAGTCGGTCTTTTTCCCGTCTGTGAGCGGTAATGATTGGTTTTCTGCCAACCGGCATTTCATCAATCACAGAAACGTCCAGATCGGAATAAAAACTCATCGCCAAAGTCCGAGGAATCGGCGTTGCAGTCATTACCAGAATATGCGGCGGAATATTATTCTTTGCCCAAAGTTTTGCCCTTTGCGCGACGCCAAACCTGTGTTGTTCGTCAATAATTGCCAGTCCAAGATTCTGGAACTTCACTTTGTCTTCCAACAAAGCGTGTGTTCCAATTAATATAGAAAGTTGCCCGTTTTCCAACTCTTCATGGATGATTTTTCGTTCTGCAGTCTTGGAAGAGCCCGTCAAAAGGCGGACATTGATAGTCGTATTTTCAAGTAATTCTTTGATTGAATTAAAATGTTGCTGCGCCAAGATTTCCGTCGGCACCATCAAACAGGATTGAAAACCGTTGTCCATCGCAATCAGCATTGTTAATAGCGCCACCATCGTTTTCCCGGAACCAACGTCGCCCTGAAGCAACCGGTTCATTTGGGTCGAACGTTTCATGTCGATTCTGATTTCTTTCAGAACGCGCTTTTGAGCGTTTGTCAGTTCAAACGGAAGATTATTTTCATAAAAACTGGTAAAATATTCGCCGACAATTGGAAACGGATTTCCGAATGATTTTGTTTTTTGATGAAGTTTTTTCAAGCCGTAACCGAGTTGGAAAAAGAAAGCTTCCTCAAACTTCAATCGTCTGTTGGCCTCATCAAATTGTTTTAAATCTTTAGGAAAATGGATGAAATAAAAGGAATTAAGTCTTCCAGTCAACTTCATCGATTTCATCAAATAATCCGGCAGATTTTCCTGAATTAAGTTAGGTAAATCTTTCAGAAGATTGAAAATAACAGTTTGAAATAATTTATTGGTGATGCCGCGTTTGGTCAATTTTTCACTTCCGGGATAAACCGGCAGAAGCGTTCCCTGTAAAGCTTTTTTCTCATCAACCTCAATTTCCGGATGAGGCATTGAGAAGTTTCCATTAAAGAAATTGACCTTTCCAAAAATGAAAATCTCCTGATTCAAAGGAATCGCGTCTTTCATCCAATTTGTATATCGGAACCAGACCAAATCCATCGTTCCGGTCTCATCGCGGAATTTTGCGGACAGTCGTTTTCCTTTTTCGTAAACCACTTCCTGAATGTCCGTAATCTTTCCTTTTAACTGAATGTCAGCTTCGGAATCTTTGGATATATTTCCGATTTTGTGGATCTTACTTTTATCGATGTAGCGTATTGGATAAAAAGTGAGCAAATCTTCCACAATCGAAATTCCCAACACGTTTTTGATGAGTTTTGCGCGTTCGGTGCCGATGCCTTTGAGAAATTCTATGGAAGTTTCTAGTGTCAAGAAGGGAAAATTTGTTCCGGCGAATTTCGGGAAATTTTATGAATTTCTTGAAGTAAGATTAATAGTTTTACTTAGCTCGTAGAATTCAGATTATTTATTTTTCGAAAATTAATTTCGGAATTTTCATAAGAAATTCGAATGTTTCCGCTGGGTTTGAAATCAATGCTACTAATATTTGCGGAATTACACCTAATAATTCAACACAGATTACCATAATTGGTAATATTAAATAAGCTAAAATTGGAAACTTAAATTTAGTTGTCAAACCATTAAAAATAGCTTTGAATGCCATAATCATTCTGTCTTTCAAATGCCACAGAATTAAGAAATCCAAAATTAAATAATAGGAAAGTCGCCAGTAGAAACCGGGCATTTTCACATAAGTGATATCGATTATCAGAATATTTAGAAATATCGGAATTGAAATCAATACGCCTAAAATCACAGTCCGATTGTAAATCAAAAGCAAGCCAGCAATGATTTGCGAAATGCCTATAAAAGATTTGAAAGGTTGATGGTCAAACAAATACCAACTGAGTTTAAAAAGACCTAAGTCTTTTACGGGAGTTGCCATTTCTTCTGCAGTAATTCCAAATTGTCCATCGTTTAACTTGCTCCATCCATAGCTCAACAATGTCCACGCAAGTAAAACTCTTGCGCAAAGGATAAAATAATCCCAAAGCTTTTCCCTTTTCACTTTCATTGATTACTAATCCTTAATCTTCGACTTAAACTTCTTCTGATAAGTTTCCCATTCCTGGCGGGATTTGATGGTTTTGTATTCGTCGGATGCAATCATTGTAAAATAGGGTTCCACTTCTTTGGCTTTCAGAAATCCTGACAGGCTGGTGATGGGATCTGTTTTTTCATCCAGGAAAACCATCGTCGGGATCATATTGATATTCATATATTTTGAAAACTGGTGTAGTGTTGATTTTCCTTTCGTTCCTTTATACTCGGGATTGGTAAAGGTATGTCCCATAAAACTGACCGACTCGTTACCATCGCTTTCAAACTTGACTGCGTAGAAGTTTTCATTGATGATTTTTGCAATTTCAGGATGGTTATAGGTGTTTTTTTCCATTTCCCTGCACGGCTCGCACCAATTGGCGTAGAAGTCTATAAGAATTTTTTTTGGTTGTTTTTTCTGAGCCTCAATAGCCTGATTGATGGTCATCCAGCGGACTTGTGCCATTACAGAAAACGGAATCAGGAGTAGCGTGAGTAAGCTTATTATTTTTTTCATCAGTGTTTGGATTGGTAAAATGGGTGATAGTTAAATGGTTATCTCACGCCGTGCATCAGTTTTTTCACAAGTGGTGAGACCAAAATTAGTACGATTCCGGCAATCAGGGCGTATAATCCCAATTGTTTGTATCCATCAGTATAAGTGATAAGGGCGTCGTAGTTGCTGGCTCCCGTTTTTACTTTGGCCATTCCGGCTCCTATCTGACCTGCAACATACTGTCCATAAGCGGAGGCGAGAAACCACATTCCCATCATCATTCCCTGAAGTTTTTCCGTAGATAGTTTGGTCATAATAGAAAGTCCGATTGGCGACAGGCACATCTCTCCCAAAGTGATGACAAACAGGGCGATCGTAAAGATATTAAGCGAAGTGATGCCTTGCAGGCTGGCAAAAAATTTGGTTGCAAAGATCACATAATAGCCCAATCCAAGGAAGATAAATCCGAGGCCGAACTTGATAATGGTGTTAGGTTCCAATTTTTTTGAATTGAGCCACATCCAAATCAACCCGATTGGAACGGCGATGAGTAGAATAAAAAATGCACCGCCTGAGTTGTTGACGCCATTGGGGTCGAGTCCCAGCAGATCCTGATTCAGATTATTGGCTGCAAAGATGCTGAGAGAACCTCCTGACTGCTCGTAGATTCCCCAGAAAATAATGGAAAATATGATGAAAACCAATGCTGCCCAGAGCTTATTTCTTTCTACAGAATTAACCTTTGTCATTTCATAAAAAAGATAAATCAGAGTCAGCGGGCCTACTGTATACATAAAATAATCTGTGTACTGAGGGACAGAAACCATGATCATAATCAATGGGACAAATATCAAAGACAGGATGTAGACGCTGTATTCATTCCACTTTGCGAGTGGCGAGAACGTGCCGTCTGAGTTTAATTTCTGAGGCTGGAGTCCAATTGGGCCAAGACTTCTCTGCGTAAAGATAAAATTGACCAGACTGATAACCATCACGATTGCTGCAAGGCCAAAAGCTACGTTCCATCTTTTATCTTCTGGAATAAGGCGTGATAGCATTTCGCCTTTTCCAATGGCGATGCACAAATATCCGCCGAGAAGTGCTCCCAGATTGATTCCGGCATAGAAAAGTGAAAAGCCGGCGTCTGTTCTGGAATCGCCGGATTTGTATAATTTCCCAACCATTGTGGAAATATTTGGTTTGAAAAAACCGGTTCCGACAACTGTAAATGCAATTCCCAGAAAGAAATAATCGTGAGGATTTGCTGCTAAAATCAAACTTCCTACGATCATGAGTAATCCGCCCCAAAATAAAGATTTTCTGAATCCTAAAATTTTATCCGCAAAAAGGCCACCTACAAACGTGAAGGCGTAAACGAAAGCCTGTGTTGCGCCGTACTGTAAATTCGCCTGCTCATCATCAAACTTGAGTTGCGAAATCATGAAGAAAACCAACATTCCACGCATTCCGTAGAAGCAGAATCGTTCCCACATTTCGGAGAAAAAAAGCGACCAGATCTGTTTTGGGTATTTTCCTTTGAAATCCTGTATTTGTTCGAGCGTGAGATCCATAATATTTTGGTGGTGTAAAAATTAATTGTTGTTTTCTTTGTCCAGCTCAAAACGAATCCGATCCTGGTCAATGATGTGTTTTAATTCTTCTTCTTTCGGCAGGTAGAGTAGATATTTACTGGCGAACAGATTGTCTTTATCGTTGAGTATAGAATATTTTACAATGGTTTCATCCTTTTCAGAACAAAGTAAAATCCCAATTGTTGGATTGTCGCCTTCATTAAGTTTCAAGTCGTCGTACATTCTCACATACATGTCGATTTGTCCAATGTCCTGATGCGAAAGTTCTCCGGTTTTTAAATCGATAATGACAAAGCATTTAAGAATGTAGTTGTAGAAAACCAAATCAATATAAAAATCTGAGGTATCTGTGGCGATATGTTGTTGTCTCGCTACAAAAGCAAATCCTTTCCCAAACTCCAGCAAAAATTTTTGGATGTGGTCGATGATTGCCGTTTCGATGTCTTTTTCCGATGTTTTTTCGTCAGTTTTCAGACCCAGAAATTCAAAAATATAGGGATCTTTCAAGACACTTTGAATATTTTCGGCAGGTGATCTTTTATGTTGAACAACTCTTTCATAGGCTAGAGAATTAATTTGTCTCTTCAAGTCTCGTGAACTCCAGTTGTTTTCTATAGATTCATTAAGGTAATAAATCTTTTTATGTTCAGTTACTTGTCTTAGAAGTAATCTGTAATGTGTCCAGCTTAATTCGTGACGCACTGCGTCACGAATTGGAAATGCCTGAAAAAAGGAGCGCATATTTCTAAGGTTACTCTCGTCAAAACCTTTTCCAAATTCAAAAGTCAGTTTTTTGGATAGGTTTTTTAGAACAAATTTCCCGTATTCTGCGCGTTCTTTTCCTTGTTGTTCATCTTCTACAATCAGTTGTCCGATCTGCCAATAAGTAAGCAATAACGTAGAATTCGCAACTCGAAAAACACGTTCGCGCGATTGGTTTATAATTTCTTTTACGGAAAGAAACAAAGAGTCTTCGGAGATTTCCATCATACGAATTTAACAAAAAACCACCGGATAATCGGTGGTTTTGTATGATGTTATGAAATTTAATTATTAGTTGACGCCGTGCATCATTTTCTTTAGAATAGGCGAAATCATTGCCAAAATAGCACCCGCAATTCCACAAAGGATAACAAATACCATAAAGAACTCGAACAGGTTATGGATTTCAAATCCTGCAAATGATGGGTTTGCCATTGGTAACTGTTCTTTTGTAAAGGTTGCGATTTGCTCAGATGTTAATGTGACTTTCTTATCCAAAACATCCTGAAGGTTGATTCCCAATTCTTTTGCTTTGGTGAATTTGTCTCCCGTTGCCGGCAAGATGGCACCCAAAGTTCCTGATAATGCATAACCTGCAGCATTGGCGATGAAGAAAACGCCATATAATAAAGAGGCAAATCTTTTCGGAGCCAATTTACCTACCAAAGATAATCCAATTGGTGACAGACAAAGCTCTCCCATTGTTTGGATTAGATAAAGTAAGATTAGCCATTTCACAGCAAGCAAACCGTTGCTTCCCAAATCTTTTACATTGTAAGCGATGATGAAATAACTTAATGCGATCAATCCAAGACCGATGGCTTGTTTTAAAGGGGAAACCGGTTCTTTTTTCGCTGCTCTCAACTTGTCCCAAAGCATACTGAAAGGAACTGCCAAAAGTACAATGAATAATCCATTGAAAATCTGAACCATAGATGGCGGCATATTCCAGCCAAAGATATTTCTGTCTGTCTGGTTGTCAGCAATAAACGTCAAGGACGAACCTGCCTGCTCAAATGCTGCCCAGAAGAAAATGATGAAAAAAGAAACAATATAGATAACCCAGATTCTATCTCTTTCTACTTTGTTTTCGGCCGAAGACATAATCAAAAATGCTAACGCGATACCCATAGAATAGATGAACGGATAAATAACTGCTTTCACAAATTCTCCCATTCCTACAGAGCTGAAGCCTATTTTATCTACAAAAAGATATTGGAATCCAAAGAATGCGGCCACAAAAATTGCTACTGCAAAACCGATAGATTTTCCTGAGAAATTAGCAGTTTGAGCTTCTCCTTCTTCAAAATCTTCTGCTGTGTTATTTTTTGGTAAACCACCGATAGGTCTTCCTTCCGGCGTTACAACATATTTGTTTTTAAGCAAAATGAAAGTGACTGTTCCAATTGCCATGGCGATAGAAGCCGCTAAGAAACCCCATTTGAAAGCGTGGATATCACGCACGCCGGCAGAATCTTTAACATCGCCGATGAACGGGCAGATGAACTGACCAAGAAATGCGCCCAGGTTGATTCCCATATAGAAAATCGTAAAAGCTGAATCCAGCTTTGATTTCTCCTGTTTTGGATAAAGACTACCAACCATCGAAGAAATATTCGGTTTGAAAAATCCGTTTCCGAAGATGATGACGCCAAGTGCAATCCACATCAACATTTGCGCGGAACCAAGGTCTGATCCAAATGTAGAAGCACTCATAAACATCAGAAACTGGCCTATCGCCATCAGGGCGCCACCAACGATGATACAATATCTATTTCCTAAAAATCGGTCTGCAATGAAACCTCCCAACATTGGCGTCAAATAGCAAAGTGCCAAAAATCCACCGTAGATGATTGTCACGTCGCCTTCCTTCATCAGTAGCGAGTTCACCATAAACAAAGTCAGTAGCGCCCGCATTCCGTAGAAATTGAATCGTTCCCACATTTCTGTTCCGAAAAGCACCCACAAACCTTTCGGGTGTTTAGTTGATTTCACTTCGATTTCATCAAAATTAGAATTCAAAGTTTCTGCATTATCCATATTTTCAGTGTTAATTTTTGTTAAGATTAGCAAATATAGTTTTTTTTCGGAAACACAGCGCCTATTCCGCTTTTCTTATGATTCAAAGATTATTATTTTTGTGATTAATAATCATCATTATGGAAATCAGAAAATCAAAACCGGAAGATATCAACCAAATAATGGATTGCATAGACATAGCAAGGCAAATGATGCGCGAAAATGGAAATCAAATCCAATGGACCAACGGTTATCCTTCCCGGGAATTGATGTTGGGAAGTATTGAGAATGGATTTAATTTTCTGATTTTAGAAAATGATGAGGTCGTTGCGACTTTCGATTTCATTATCGGCGATGACCCCAATTATTCTTTTATAGAAAACGGAGCGTGGCTGAATGACGAAAAATACGGCGTCATCCACAGATTGGCCTCAAACGGAAAGGCAAAAGGCGTGGCAAAATTCTGTTTCGAATGGTGTTTCAACCAATTCCCAAACATCAGAATCGATACGCACGAAACTAACATTCCAATGCAGAAAGTCTTGGAAAAACTTGGTTATGAAAAATGTGGAATTATCTATGTTGCTGATGGAACGCCGAGATTGGCATTTCAAAAGATAAGTGATGAGTGATCAAAGATAACTGATATAGAAAACTATTATGTTCTAACTCAGAAACCCTTCAACTCTCCAACTCACAGTTAATCAACTCCATTCTCCTTCATCACTTTATTCAAGAATTTCAACATAAAAATCCCTAAAACAAAAGCGAAAATCAACAGGGCGAAGTTCACAAGGAAGTAATATTCTTTATTTTCATAATTATACCAGGTGCTCGCAAGAATACCGGAAAGCTTGTTTCCAACGGAGTTTGCGAGGAAAAATCCACCCATCATCAAAGCTGTCAATCTCGCTGGAGACAATTTTGAAACCACAGATAATCCCATCGGGGAAAGACAAAGTTCGCCAATCGTCACAACGCCGTAACTCGCAACCAACCAAAGTGGCGAAACCTTCACTGCTCCGTTATTTCCGGCAAACACAGCGCCGACCATTACAAGACAAGACAAAGCCGTGATGAAAAGTCCAATCATAATTTTTGTCGGCGTCGTCGGTTCTTTTCCTCGCTTTCGGAATAATGCCCAGAATCCCACAATCACCGGCGTGAGGACAATTACCCAAAATGGATTCACAGATTGAAAGAGTTCAGTATTAAATAAATAGACTTCCTGCTTAGGATTTGTAGCTAACTGAGTGCGTTCTTCCGGATTGATATTTTTAAAATAAACATCTTTTCCGGACACTTTGATCGTTTCACCAGCTTCATTTTTTTGTGAGCGGAACTGGTCATCATAAACAGCTACTTCTTTGTCTTCAAAGGATTTTCCGGTTGTTCCATCTTTCCCGTCCAGCATATAAATGCCGCGCATTGGTTCAACTAATTTTTCAGGAATACTCCGATCTGTATAGTAATTGGCCCAACGTGTCAGGGCTGTTCCGTTCTGTTTAAAAATTGCCCAGAAAAACATACAAACCAGGAATATCATTAGCAACGCGCCAATCGACCTTTTTTCGTCCTGATGCGCTTTAAAGTAAAGTGAAACATAAAAATAAATCACCGGAACACAAGCGAAAATAAATGCATCTGTACTGTCACTTCCAAAGATATTTCCGGGAATAATCCAGCCGATCGCGCCAACAACTAATGCCGGCAAAAATACTTTTAGAAGAACGTCGGAAATCTTGCTGTCGCCTTCTTTCGCGGCTTTCATTTCGCAGGCGTGACGGATATGTTTCAAACCAAAACTGAAAATTACCAAGCCAATCAGCATTCCGACTCCTGCAGCGATGAATGCTTCGCCCCAGCCAAATCGGTTCCGCATATAAGCCGCAATAATGTTGCAGATAAACGCGCCAATATTGATACCCATATAGAAAATATTGTAGCCCGTATCTTTATTTTTTTTGTAAGGTTCTTCGGAATAAAGATTGCCTAAAATCGTAGAAATCGTCGGCTTAAAAAATCCGTTTCCGATGATAATTAATCCCAATGAACCGTAGAATAAAGGCAATTCTCTGAACAAGCCCAATCCGATATAACCAGCGGCCATCAAAACGCCGCCAAGATAAATGGATTTGATGTAACCAAATAAACGCTCTGCAAGAAAACCACCGAGAAATGGCGTCAAATAAGTCAGTGCAATGTAAGTCCCGAAAACATCATCCGCCATTTTATCGGGCAATCCCAATCCGCCTTTGTCGCCGTTCGGTTCTATCACGTAAAGGACAAAAATCCCTAAAATCAAATAATAACCGAAACGTTCCCACATTTCTGTGAAAAATAGATAGGGTAAGCCTTTAGGATGTTTTTTCATAACTTTTATTTTCTTGAATCGTAAAAATAGAATTTTAAAATGAATAAAAAAATTTTAATAACTTTGATAAAAAGTACTACAAATGGCAATCACAATAAAAACTTTAGAAGAAAATATCAAAACACTTTCAGAGGATTTGTACGGTGAGTTGAATGATTTTGTGGATTTTTTGAAATTCAAATACTCGCCTGAATACAGCCAAAGTATAATTCCAGAATGGCAAATTGAAGAGACTATAAAAGGTTAAGATACATTTCGGAAAACCCAGCAAGCATCGTTTCAGAATCCGAAATGAGTAATTACATTGCAACGTTGAAGAATGGAAAGTAGGATTGATTTTTCTCCGTTTGTAAAAGCGGACTTAAAGGAAATCAAAGATTGGTATTAGAAAATAACAATAAATTAGTCTATAGGTTTTTTGAAGAGTTTGAAAATAAGATTAAATTTCTAGCACAAAATCCTTTGTCAAACGAAATTAAATATAATAACTGCAGAATCTGTTATTTGAAAAGTTTCCCTTTGGAATTCATTATCAATACTTCGATTCAAATAATTCAGTCTTGATTATTGGTATTTATCATACCTCGAGAAATCCTAAAATTTGGAAAAATAGATGATAAAAAAATCCGCAAAAGAAACATCTTCTGCGGATTTTTTATCTTCCAACTTCGGTCTTTCGACTTCCAGCCTCTTACAAATTCTCCAAAATAAAATTCGTCATTTTCTCATAAAGCTGAGGTCTGGTTTGTCCGCCAAAAATGCCGTGATTCTTGTCCGGATAAGCCATAAAATCAAACTGTTTTTTGTTTTGAATCAAGGCCTCAGAAAACTCCATCGAGTTCTGGAAATGCACGTTGTCATCGGCTGTTCCGTGGATTAACAGGAATTTTCCTTTCAACAATTGCGCAAAAGTCGTTGGTGAGTTTTGGTCATAGCCTTCTGGGTTTTCCTGTGGCGTTTGGAGGAATTTTTCTGTGTAAACACTGTCGTAATATCTCCAGTTGGTTACCGGCGCAACTGCGATTCCCAATTTGAAAACGTCTGCACCTTTTGTAAGCGCAAGGGAACTCATGTAGCCACCAAAACTCCATCCGAAGATTCCGATTCTGGATTTGTCGATATAAGATTGATTTCCAAGCCATTTTGCGGCTGTTATCTGGTCTTCAATTTCGTATTTTCCTAGTTGCTTATAAATCACTTTTTTGAATTTTGAACCTTTGAAACCTGTTCCGCGCCCGTCTACACAGGCTACAACGTAACCTTTCTGAGCCAGCATTTCAAACCAGATGGCGTTGCCACCGTCCCAGGCATTGGCAACCTGCTGAGAACCTGGACCGGAATATTGGAACATAAATAGAGGATATTTCTTATTAGGATCAAAGTTTTTTGGTTTGATAATCCACGCATTCAGCTGATCTCCCACTGAATTTGGAATCGTGATGAATTCCTTGGTCACAAAACTGTCTTTCTGCAGTTTGGAAAGCAGTTCATTATTATTCTGCAATTCTTTTATTTCTTTTCCGGATGCATCTTTCAACACATATCGGTTTGGAGTAGCTGCAGTAGAATTGGTATTAATAAAGTAATTAAATGTCTTGCTAAAACTAGCCGAGTTATTACCTTCCGGATAAGAAATCAAAGTTGTCTTTCCTGAGTTAATATTCAGTTTGGAAACGACTTTGTTCAAACTTCCTTTTTCTGTGGTTTGAATGTAGGCTTCTTTGGTTTTCGGATTGTAGCCGTAATAATCTGTGATTTCCCAATCGCCTTTCGCAACTTGTTTTTTAAGTTTTCCGGCTTTGTCGTACCAATATAACTGTCTGTAACCATCACGTTCGGAAGCCCATAGGAAAGAATTGTCATCCAGGAATTCCAAAGTCAGATTGTCAGTTTCTATCCACGCATTATCTGTTTCCGAAAATAATTTGGTTAAATTTCCGGATTTTGTATCCACTTTTATCAGATCAACTTTGCTGTGATGCCTGTTGCTGGTTGCGATCACGATTTCGTTGGCATCATTGGTCTGCCATACCTGTGGAATATAGTGGTTTTCGAAACCTGAAATGTTTAAAGCCGTTGTTTTTGCTGAATTTAACTGATAAAGGTTCGCAGAAACGGTAGAGTTAGTTTCCCCTGCTTTTGGATATTTGTACCGCATTTCGGATGGATAAAGCGACTTTCCGTAGATTGGAATGTAAATTTCCGGAACTTTTGATTCATCAAATTTTACGAAAACAATAGCATCGCCAGCCTTATTCCACTGGTAAAAATCTGCGTGACCGAATTCCTCTTCATAAACCCAGTCGCCAAGGCCATTGATGATCGAATTTTTCTTTCCGTCATTAGTAATTTGCGTAATTTTTCCTGAAGCGAGATCCTGATAAAACAAATTGTTATCGACGATGAAGGCTACTTTGCTGGCATCGGGAGAGAATTTGGGTTCCTGGATCCAGTTTCCGTTGTTAAGTGGTGTTACTTTATTTGATTTCAGATCTTTGACGTCAAATTTTCCCAAAAATGAATGTCTGTAGATGTCCTGACTTTCTTTTTGTAACAAAATTTTGGATTCATCAGAAGAGAAAATGTAGGATTCAAATTTGCCGTCTACAATATTTCCTGATTTCTGTGAGGTTTTATAATTGTATTTTGCGATACCGTCTTTCTCAATCGTAGCGTAGTCTTCGCCATCATTGAGCGAGGCGATTCCTGCAATGCCTTTTCCGCGGTAATATCCGGAATAGATTTTATCTAGTGTAATTTCCTGAGCATTAATGTTTTGTGAAAAAACTGCTGTCATCAGAACAACAGATAGGAGAACTTTCTTCATTTTTAAGATTTTAGAATTGTAAATATAACAAAACAAAATTTTGAAAAAAATATCTACCTTTGAAATAACAATTTCTCTATTATGGAAACAAAATATCTGACAGAAGCCCACAAGCGCAACTCGGAAGCCGCAATCAAACAAATAAAAGAATGGAAGAAATCGCCAGTCAGTTTAGAGAATGCCTTGAAGAAGCTCAGAGAAAACGCCAAGGACAAGAAAGCATAACCCGTCACGAAAGAGAAGATTTAGAGAAACAAACAGCTTTTGATTATGCTAAAGAAAACGGTTTGTGGATTGATAATTTTTATTCTTTTGGTAAGCCAACGGAAGTAAGCGGACATGAAAATACGCTTGCTTTGGATGAAGAAAATAGTATCATTTACAAATCAAACAATCTATTCAATTCTGGTTTTCTAATTTCCGATCTTTTCTAGCAACTTACTATTCATAATATTCTTTTTCCCGAAACAAAGTACGGTTTTGTTGGTTTCACAGGCTTTGATAATGGCAAAAATCGAATACCTTCTGTAGAAGTTATTATCAAACAAGATTTTGTGAAAAATGCCGTACAGGCAACATCGCAAGAGATTGAAACCTTTATGTTGTCACTTGGTTTTGATAAAATAAATAACACAACTTTTTCTAATCAAAAATATATTGTTTCTGATTTGCATCCGAGAAATGTACTAAAAGACCCAAACGGGATTATTTATGTCGTAGATGATATAACGGCAGAAAGCTAATCTTCTATTTTAGCAAATGTTATTTTAGTCTGAAACGTGATGCGTGAGGGATAGTAGTGGAAATCCTTTTTTTTGTGGCTGGAATAGTGTCGAAAAAAAAGATTGCAGCGGATAGCCCGACCCGGGCGATGGCCGGAGTGAGGGCGAGGGTCACGCCCAAATATTGTTCATAGTTGATAGTTTTTGGTTGGCGGACTTTTTGAGTATTGAAAAGCAATTTTTATCGGGAATCAATTTTTCTATCAACTATTAACCAACACCAATCAATCAAAAATCCTTATCTTTGCGCCATTATTTTTCTCACTTAAAACGTTTATAGCATGCAACTGTACAACACCTTGAGCGCAGAAGAAAGAGCCCAGCTTATTGATGAAGCAGGTAAGGAACGCCTTACGTTATCTTTCTACGCCTACGCCAAAATTGAAAATCCCAAGAAATTTCGCGACGAATTATTTATAGCCTGGAACGCTCTGGATGCGCTCGGCCGTATCTATGTGGCGCACGAAGGCATCAATGCTCAGATGAGCGTGCCGGCGGACCAGTTTGAGGCTTTTCGGGAGACGCTGGAAGTTTACGAATTTTTGCAAGGCATAAGATTGAATGCTGCTGTAGAGCACGACGATCATTCTTTTCTTAAACTGACGATAAAAGTTCGGGACAAGATAGTGGCTGACGGTCTCAACGATGAGACTTTTGATGTGACCAATAAAGGAATTCATCTGAAAGCGCAGGAATTCAATAATCTGTTGGAGGATCCTAATACGATTGTGGTAGATTTCCGGAATCATTATGAGAGCGAAGTCGGGCATTTTGAAGGCGCTATAACGCCAGATGTTGAAACATTTCGCGAAAGTCTGCCGATTATCAATGAGCAATTGCAGGATTTCAAAGAGGATAAAAATCTGCTGATGTATTGCACCGGCGGAATCCGCTGTGAGAAGGCGAGTGCTTATTTTAAACATCAGGGCTTCAAAAATGTCTACCAGCTGGAAGGCGGCATTATAGAATATGCGCGTCAGGTAAAGGATGAAGGCGTAGAAAGCAAATTCCTTGGGAAAAATTTCGTTTTTGACCACAGACTGGGCGAGCGAATTACAGACGATATTATTTCCCAATGCCACCAGTGCGGGCAGCCTTGTGACAATCATACCAATTGTGCGAATGATGCCTGTCACCTTTTGTTTATCCAATGTGATGATTGCAAGTCAGTTATGCAAAATACGTGTTCTTCTGAATGTCTGGAAATTATTCATTTGCCGGTAGAGGAGCAATTGGCTTTGAGAAAAGGACTTCAGGTCGGCAATAAGGTTTTCCGCAAAGGGAAATCTGAGGCTTTGAAATTTAAAAATTCCGGCGAATTGACTGATAAGCCTTTGGCTAAAGCAAATGACATCCGTCAGAAGATAAAAGTTAAAAAATCCCTGATTGGAAAGGCTGAACATTATTATACTAAGTCTAAAATTGCCCAGTTTCTGCTTTCAGGCGAGCTTTGTGCAGGCGATAAAGTCCTGATCTCAGGACCTACTACCGGAGAACAAGAGTTGGTGATGAAAGAAATGGTAGTTGGCGGAATGGTTACCGATGTTGCAAAACCAGGTGATCAGATTACGTTTGAGCTTCCTTTCAGAGTGCGATTATCTGATAAAATGTACAAAATCTTATAATCTGAAAGATGAAAATAAGTCTCACAAAAAACGAACTTAGAAGACTTTATAAAGCAAAAAGAATGGCCTTATCACAAGATGAGGTCAATTTTTTGTCTCAAAAACTGCTGGATAATTTTATTTTACAATTTAATCCTATTGAAAATCAATCGGTTAATATTTTTTTAGCAATTGAAAAATTTAATGAAGTGAATACACAGTTTTTTATTGACTTTTTTTTCGAGAAAAAAATAAAGGTTTATGTGCCGAAAATCGTCAATGATAAATTAATATCAGTACAGATTTTTCCGGATTCCAAGTACGAAATTAATAAGTGGGGAATTAGGGAGCCGCTTTCCAATATCGCTACCAACGTACAGCTGGACTATGTTTTGACGCCATTGCTCTACTGTGATGACAGAGGAAACAGAGTAGGATATGGCAAAGGTTTTTATGATGCTTTCTTTTTAGAAAATCAAAATATAGGAAAGAAGATTGGTCTCAATTTTTTCGAACCTGAGGAAAATATCGCAGATCTATTTGAAAATGATATTCCGCTGGATGTTTTATTGACACCCCATGATAATTTTTATTTTAGTTAAAAAGCTGAATATCAGTATACATTTTTTGTAAAATGTTTTTACAAAGCTATTACAAGCTATTTTTTAGTGATTTTTGTCAGACGGTGCTACTTTTGTCTAGTAATTATCACCGAATAATTAGAAAACAATTCAAACAATAATATTAATTTTAAAATCTTACCATTATGAAAAAGTCATTCTTCGTAGCTGCTATCGCTGCTATCTCTCTTGTAGCTTGTAAAAAAACTGACAAAGTAGAATCTGCTGCTGTTGATTCTGTTGATGCTACTGCTGATTCTACAGTTGCTGCTATCGATTCTACAAAAGATGCTACAGTTGATTCTGTAAAAGCTACTGCTGATTCTGCTAAAGCTGAAGTAAAAGCTGACGAGAAAGCAACTAAAGAAGCTATCAAAAAATAATTAGATTCCAAATCTAATTCAAGACAAAAGCCGCTAATTAGCGGCTTTTGTTGTTTTTATACTGTCGTTCTCTTTTTTATAGAAATTGCTGAAGTAAAATTTGAACTCCTTCTGGAATTTCACCGGAGAAGCTTTCAGCATATACTGCGCTTTCCGGTTCACCGTTGTGATATATGCTTTTTTCTTGTCGTAATATTCGACATCGAAGTTTGCAAAGTCCAGCGTGTCCTGTTTCACGACAGATTTTGTGGTCGTTAGATTGTTGACCTTTGCAAAACGTACTTTCAAACTGTCCATTTCCCGAAGTAATGGTTTGAGATTGTTAGAATCCTTCGTCATAAAGTGTGCCTGCATCTGGGTGTAGATCACAGAATCTATCTCTGTGTCCTTATTTCCTGAGGTGTAAAGTGTAGAAAGATCCAGTAGATCCTGCACTTTTTGTGAAGTGATGACGTTGATCGCCTGTATGCTGTCCAGTTTTGTTTTAGAATAGGTGACGCGGTTGTTTGCATTTCTGATAGTTTCCAGCGAGTTGTCATCGCCTTCGTATTTTTTGTTGCAGCCAACAAGTGCGGCTATCGCTATAGAAACAGACAAGAGCGGCCAATAATTTTTATTTAGCTTTTTCATCTTCTGTGATTTTAAATTTGATCATAACAATTTTTCCGTTTTCCATTTGGGAATCAATGACTTCCAGATTTTCCAGTGAAGTCGTCGGCAGAGTTACGAGTGAGATGTATTTCTGTTTGTCTAGCGTTTCTATGCCGTATATATCACTTTCTACCACTTGGTAGATCAGTGCTTTGTCGCTGATCAGCCTGTTTAGCTCTCGTGTCTTTTTTTTAAAATCTGTAATAGATTTAGAATAATAGAAAAGCTGTATAGCGTAATCATTAGGTTTCAGTTCTATATTTTCCGATTCCGGGGCGTTTGTAAGATCTCTTGTGACTTCATCTGTTTTATAAAATGGTGAAGAAATGATCATTTTCAGTTTCTTACTTTTTGTTTCGTAGACAAAAGGCGAGTTAGGTTTTACTTTGAACAAGATCGGAGACTCATTATCTCTTATAATTTTCACATCCAATTCGCCTTTGATAGATGAGTTTCTATCCGCATCTATGAAGGCATACGTGTATTTTTTATAAAAAAGGTTATCATAAAAAACCAAGACCAGAAGCGTTGCGAAAAGTAAAATCGAGATGCCCAGCCAAAGATATCTTTTAAGGAAATTCTGTTTAGGCTCCGGAATATTGCTGATGGTATTCTCTTCTGCAGAAGTTTTTACTGATGGTGTCTCATGAATACGTGAGATGATGGGCTCAGGCGTAGGTATCTTTACCGTCTCTTCCGGGACAGGCGCTGCAGCAGGTTCTATCTCTTTTTTGTCTTCAGGAATTGGATTCTTTTTACGAAATTCTGACCACGAGTTGAATCCAACATAGACAGAAAGGATATTCAGCATATCAATTCTTGGAATCTTCGCGTGAGGGTTATTTTTAAAATAGGTGTAAAAAGTCTTTTCGCTGATGTTACCTTTGGCTTTCTGCCTCAGATCTTCCTGAAAATAGATAATGTCAATTCCTCTCCATTTTGAAATATCATCAAAAGAAGGGGAATGCGTCTCAAGATATTTATCCTGTACCGCCTTTTTCAGGTTTTGGAAATATGAAAATTCTATGTCGGTCAAAGTTTTCTAATTGCTTAAATGGTTGATTTTCAGATATAGTAATTTGTAAATCGTATTTTACAAATATATTACAATTAATATTCAAATACAAAATTTATTTCTCGATGTACTTTTGTCCCGTTCAAAAGAGAACATATCTATTACTAACAATTTAATATTACTATTATGAAAAAGTCATTATTCGTAGCTGCTATAGCTGCTCTTGCTGTTGTATCTTGCAAAAAAACTGAAAACGTAGAAACTACTTCTGCTGATTCTGCTGTTGTTGATTCTGCTGCTATGACAGTTGATTCTGCTGCTGCTAAAGTTGATTCTGCTGCTGTAAAAGTTGATTCTGCTGCTGCTAAAGTTGATGCTGCTGCTGTAAAAGTTGATTCTGCTGCAACAAAAAAATAATCTTAACCCAGTTAAGAATTTGAAACCGTTTCTTTCGAGAAGCGGTTTTTTTTATTTATCCAGTTTCTGTCTCAGGATCTCATAACAGGTAATTGCTGCTGCATTGCTAAGATTAAGAGAATCGATGGTTCCGGCCATTGGAATTAATACATTCTCTCCTTTCTCTTTCCAGAAGTCACTCAGTCCGGAATGTTCGGTTCCAAATAAAACTGCAGATTTGCTTTTCAAATTTTTCTCCTGAATATTCTTCGCATCTTCGCTCATAAATGTAGTTAAGATTTGATAATCATTAATTTTTAAGAATTCCAAAGTTTCGTCATTGGAAGCCTGGAAAATATTCATTCCAAAAAGACAGCCAACGCTAGAGCGGATGACATTCGGATTGTAGAAATCTGTTTTTGGGTCGGTTACGATTAAGGCGTTGATTCCGAAAGCTTCGCAGCTTCTCAAAATGGCACCAAGATTCCCAGGTTTTTCTACACTTTCTAATATGATAATTGCTGAATCTTTTTTCGGCTTAAAATCTTCTAAAGTTCTGGATTCCAATTTGTAAATCCCGATAATTCCTTCAGTTGTTCCGCGATAAGCAATCTTTTCATATAGTTTTTCCGAAACGTAATGGATTTTTGTGGAAGGCAATTTCCCTTTGAAGATATTTTCACAGATGTAATATTCTTCCGGAAGATTTCCGAATTCCAGAGCGCGTTCGTTTTCCTGCTGACCTTCCACGATGAAAACGCCGGCTTTTCTTCTTTCCTGATTTTTGGTGAGAAGTCTGGTCAGTCTTTTGATTTTTTCGTTTTGAAGGCTTTCTATCAGCATTTTTGGAATTTTTCACAAAGATATTAAAATAGATAGAGATGAAGTTCCATCTTCCAAGTTCCAGCAAAAAATATATATCTTTGTTTTATGATTTTAAGAGGAGAAAATTTAATCAAGGAATACGGGCCGAAAAAGGTGGTAAAAGGCGTATCATTGGAAGTTCAGCAAGGCGAAATCGTCGGACTTTTGGGACCCAATGGTGCGGGAAAAACAACATCGTTTTATATGATTGTTGGATTGGTGAAACCGACTTTAGGGAACGTTTTCCTTGATAATCAAAATATTACGAAGGACGCAATGTACAAACGTGCTCAAAATGGTATCGGCTATTTGGCACAGGAAGCATCTGTCTTCCGGAAGTTGTCTGTGGAAGATAATATTCTTGGTGTGTTGCAACTGACGAAGCTTTCCAAAAAAGAACAGCAGAAAAAGTGCGACGAACTGATTGAGGAATTCCACCTGGAACACGTTCGTAAAAACCGTGGCGATTTGCTTTCCGGAGGTGAAAGACGCCGTACGGAAATTGCGCGATGTCTGGCGACGAGTCCGAATTTTATCCTTTTGGATGAGCCTTTTGCGGGAGTTGACCCGATTGCTGTTGAGGATATTCAGAAAATTGTAAGGTCTCTCGTAGAGAAAAATATCGGGATTTTGATTACCGACCACAACGTTCAGCAGACGTTGGCGATTACCAACAAAACTTATATTATGTTCGAAGGGAAAATCCTGAAAGAGGGAATTCCCGAAGATTTGGCGAATGACCCCGAAGTGAGACAGGCTTATCTTGGGGAGAATTTTAGGTTTGAGAAGATATAAATTTTACTTTAATGAAATCTTCTAGTTATTTACTTTTAACAGTTTTCTTGATTTTTTCGACATTTATAAAAATCAATGCTCAAAATATGAATCTTGATGAATATGAGATTTATATTAATAAAACTTTGATAGCAAAATCTGATTTTCTTAAGAATAGTAATAGTCTTACAGAACAACAATCTAAAACTTTAGAATTCAAACTAATTACTGATGGAGTTAAAAAAGCATATTTTCTAAATGGTAAAATCAGTTCAACTGGCAAAATTCTGAATGCGAAAGAAGAAGGATTTTGGGAGTATTGGCACTCTACTGGAAATAAAGCTCGTGAAGGAGAATTTATTGATGGAAAACCAAATGGAACACATAAGTATTGGTTTGATGATGGAAGTTTGAGAGCGATTGGAAATTGGAAAAACGGAGTTTATGAAGGAAAATGGGAGATGTACAAAGTGCAAGGAAAAGAGAAAGTAATTCAAATTTATAAAGAGGGAAAACTGGTTGAGTAATTATAGTTAATTAAAATATTTAAAGTCGCAGAGTTTTCTTGCGACTTTTTTATTTAACAAAATTTAATTCAATATTTAAATCTTATCCTGACAAACTGCTGTCACAACCTCGCTGTACATTTGTATCAAATAAAACAAACTATTATGAATGCAACAGCCACAGTCCTCAACTCACAACAACTTTTAATCCATTGGCAAGGCCACAGAAATCTGACAAGAAGAGTGATAGAAGCTTTTCCAGAAAAAGATTTATTCGAATTTTCAATCGGTGGAATGAGACCATTTTCCAAATTGACACTCGAACTTTTGGCAATCGCCGGACCAGCTTTGAAGTCGATCGTCGATGGAACAATTAATGAGTTTGATGAAACTTTCAATCCAACAACGAAAGCGGAACTGCTTGAAAAATGGGACGACCAGACGGAAGTGATCAATGAATATTTCAGTCAGATTTCGGAAGAACGTTTTCAGGAAAGTTTCAACTTATTCGGACAATATGAATTTCCAATTTATCAGAATATTCTTTATTTTGTTGATAATGAGATTCATCACCGTGGGCAAGGTTACGTGTACCTGAGAGCTTTGGGAATCGAGCCACCGTTTTTCTGGGAAAGAGAAAGATAAAAAGCAAAGAGCTTTCAGGATTTTCTGAAAGCTCTTTTTTGTCTAACCACATAGGCACATAGGAATATGCAATATAATTTCTCAAAACGATTACATAGGATTATCGTCAGATTTATTTAATCTTAGATATTTTCCCAAAATAAACCTTACAAAACTACGTGTCTATGTGGTTAAATCTTTTAATCCGGTAAAATATTACTGAAGAATTTAACAATGTTCTCCTTCAGTTTCACAAACGTTTCCGATGTTCCGAATTCCTTGTTGTCATAACCAATCGGAAAACCTTTTTCCACATATTCGTTATTTTTACTCAATGTCAACGGTTGGAAATCCTGATTCACTTCGCCCAATTCATCGGTGTGAATATCCAGATATTTCATCGTGGAATTCTTGGAGAAATCAAGTTTTGTCAAATCGATTTTCTTAATTTCTTTCTTTAAATCTGAACGGAAAAATAAGTTCATATTCCTAGCATCAATCACAGTTTGCCATTCGCCGGCGTGAACAGAATTCAGAATATTCCACGCGTAATCTACTGGTTTTCCGTCGTATTTGTAATTTTGAAGCATATAATAAGCGCGGTTGTAGCGGTCATCCCAATTTCCACTTTTCTCATAATCGAACTTCTCATTTCCGCCCAGAAAATCAAATTGCTTAGCCTTGTCAAAATCCTTTTTGTATTGGTTGTTGCACAAAAGTGGCATTGGCATTTCTTTGTCACTCAGGACTTTATATTTACCACCGAGCAACGCAATCGTTGTGGCATTTCCTTTGGCGTCGGTCAGGAAAAAATGACTTCCTGCAGCATTTGGCCACCAATCGATATTCGGACCTTTGTTCAGATTGTCAACAACTTCTTTTACAGTTTTATAATTATCCAATTGATACTGAATCCATTGTGCCCAGAACATATTAGGCTGTTTTGGATTGACAACTTTCGAAGTTTCTTCGAGATAAAGTTCCACCAGGAAAAGGCCTTTTTCATTCACGCCATAACAAGGGAAATCGTAACCTAAAAGATTGAAAGTCACCGAACCATATTTCGAAGTCCATTGTTTTTTGGAAGTCAAATTATCGGTGGTCAGATTTTCCCAACTGATATTTCTTTTTAGGACGTCGCGTTTGTTCACCACAATCATTCCGGGCATCGTTTTCCAGTTTTCATTGAAGCCAACCACGCAATGGTCTTTTCCGCGTAACAGAAATGCCGAACAAGCGGAAAGTGCCGTAGAATAGGCGATTGTCATTATTAGAAAACTTCGTAACAGTAAAGACTTCATATTTTTAATTTTAATTTTTTTGAGATATTTTGGATCAAATCAGTCATTGTGTCTTTGAGATATTCAGGTTCAATGATCGCTGCATAATCTGCAAAGGTAATCAACCAGCGTGGAAAACCCTCGTCAATCCAGCTCGTTTCGAAGGTTAGGAGCATTCCGTTTTCCGTTTCTTCATCGGAAATCCAGCCATAATATTTCATCGAATGCATAATGTGAGGCATTATCTGTTTCTCGACCAAAAGCTTGACCTGCACTTTTTCCGTATTTGATTTCTGCTTGTAATCGGCGACTTTTCCATATTCCTGATGAAAATGATTTTCGGTTTTAATGATTTTCAAAATCCTGTCCACACGGAATTGTCGGTAATCTTTTCGCATTGTACAAAAAGCCATCACATACCAATAATTGAATTCATAAAATATCCCAACTGCTTCAATTATTCGTTCCGAAGCTTCGGTTTTTGCACTTTCATAATTGATTTTCAGTTGCGTTTTCTCTGAAATGCTTTCCAGAATTGTGGGAATAATATTTTTAATGGAATCCGTCTTTTCCGGTTGATAAGAATAGATGTTGATTTGATTTTCAATATCGGTCACCAGATTTTTCTCCGAATTTCGAAGGACAGATTTCACTTTTTCCATCGCCGAATTGTAATGAGAACCGAGACTTTCGTGCGAAAAATTCTGCATCAGTTTTTCTGCCGTGATGAAACTCAAAACTTCTTCTTTCGAGAACATCACTGGCGGAAGTTTGTAACCATCAACCAAAGAATAGCCGGAACCAGCTTCTCCAAAAATCGGAATTCCGGCATTTTCCAAAGTTTTAATATCTCTGTAAATCGTCCGGACACTCACTTCAAATTTATCTGCCAAATCCTGCGCCCGGACAATCGGTTTGCTTTGCAATTGCACCAGAATCGACGTGACGCGGTCTATTTTTTTAATATAATGGTCTTCATTCATTGTCTATTATTTGAAAGGTCTTCGACTCCGCTCAGACTGACAAAAGTAAATATTAGCGATGTCACACTGAGCGGAGTCGAAGTGTTTTCGTTACAAATCTCATTCATCTTTGTAAGTTTTAACCAATCTATCAAGATTCAAACTCCTTGCAGATGCATCAAAAATTTCACGATAAGTTCCGTCTTTTTCATACAGTTCTTCGTGCGTTCCGTTTTCCACCACCGCACCTTTTTTCATCACATAAATCATATCAGAATCCAAAATCTGCGATAAGGAATGTGAAATTATCACAACTGTTCGTCCTTGTTTTATGGCATCAAGAGAATTTTTAATTTGTTCCGTTGCAATCGCATCCAGACTTGCGGTTGGTTCATCTAGGAAAATAATCGGCGGATTTTTCAGGAACAATCTGGCAATGGCAATTCTTTGCTGTTGTCCGCCGGAAAGCTGCGTGGCATCGTGGTTGTAAGCTTCAGGTAAATCCATAATCTGCTCGTGGAGATAAGCTTTTGTTGCCGCTTCTTTTATTTCATCGAATGTGGCGTGCAGATTTCCATAACGGATATTATCCTCGATGCTTCCTTTGAAAATGTGATTTTTTTGAAGCACCAAACCAAGGTCATCACGAAGAAAATCATTGTCAAAATCATTCAGATTATTGCCATCCAAAAGTATTTCGCCCGAATCTGGTTCGTAGAATTTACAAAGCAAATTGATGATCGTCGATTTTCCTGCACCACTGAGTCCAACCAAAGCTGTCGTTTTTCCGTTTTCGATTTTCAGGGAAACGTTGTGAAGCGCTTTCATCCCGTTTGGATAAGTGAAATCTACGTTTTTGATTTCGAAATTTCCTTTGATAGGAATATTGTTGATGGTTCCGTTCGGTTCGGTTTCTTCGTCGGCATTCAGGATTTCAAAATAACCTTCGGCGTAAATAAAGGCATCATTCATATCATCATAAATCCTGTGAAGCTGACGAATAGGCGCAGAAACGTTGTTGAACAACATAATATGAAGCATAATTGCACCAATCGTCATTTGCTGGTCGAGCACGAGATAAACCGTCAAAAGGATAATCAAAACGACTCCGAATTGCTCGATAAAAGTCTTCAAACCGTCATAAATAAAACTGGTTCGCCTTGTGTACAATTGGCTTTCCATCAGCTTCATTTGAAGATTGTACTGTTTGCTGCCTTCAAATTTTTCGCGGACAAAACTTTTGATCACCATTATGGAATTAATCAAATTCAAAAGTCCGGAAGTTTTCTGCTCACGCTGGTTTCTGAGCGTTCGCCGTACGTTTCCTAATTTTTTTGCCTGTCTGGAAGTGACATAAAAATAAATCGGAATCACCATTGTAGAAACCAAACCAACGTAGATATTCTGCATATACATCACAATCAGCGCAATAATGGCTGTAGAAAAAAGCGGAAGAATATCGATGAAAAAATTCTGAACGAGTTTTGTAAGGCTTTCAATTCCTCTGTCGATTCGGATTTGAAGTTTCCCGGATTCGTGATTTTCGTCGTTGTAATAGGCGATTCGGTAAGTCAGGATTTTGTTGATAGCTTCCTGTGCGAGTTCGGAACTGACATTAATTCTAATCTTTTCGCCATAAAATTTCTGTCCAAACTGAATGAAAATATTCGCCAATTCTTTTCCCAAAAGGATGATTGAAATTAAAGTCAAAACGTGAATTCCTTGTTCCATCGGATTGGGAAGTTGTGTCAGTTTTGTCACTTCGTCCACCGTATATTTCAAAACCAAAGGATTGACTTGGGCGAATAATGCGCCGATGAAAGTCAATAATAAAGTTACAAAAATCATCGTGCGGTAAGGCTTGATGAAGCGCCGCAACTGCTGATAAATATGAATTAAGTTGGTGGTTTTTTGAAATGGCTTTTTTATCTGCATCTTTTTTATTTACATTTATTTATCAGATGGAACGTCCATCATATTTCTGCTTTTTAACAAACTTAGCCTTCGACGTTTCATTACAGCAATTTAAGAATTAATTTAAAAACCACATAGAAACATAGAAGATGCTTAGCAGAATTAAGTTTAAATAGCTAATTGAACTTTTAGAACAAATTGTTTTAAAATTCTATTGTGCCTATGTGGTTCAAAAATAAAAAGTTTAATTTTATCCAATAATATTTCAGAATGAAAATATATACAAAAACCGGCGACAAAGGCGAGACCGGACTTTACGGCGGAAGCAGAATTTCCAAAGCCAGCGCAAGAGTAGAATCTTACGGCAACATCGATGAACTGAATGCGAATATTGGCGTCGCGAAATCTCATATTGAAGATGAAGAAGTTATTTCTCAACTCAAGAAAATCCAATTTGACCTTTTTACAGTTGGTTCCGAAGCTTCGACGCCGATTGATAAATTGTTTTTGGCTAATGGAAAAGCCAGATTGCCATTGGTGATTTCAGACAAAGAAATCGAAGAATTGGAAAATTGGATGGATGCGATGGAAGAGAAAGTGGAACCTTTGCAGTATTTCATTTTGCCTGGCGGTGGGAAAGCGGCAACGTTTCTTCACGTGGCTAGAACCGTTTGCAGGCGTGCCGAACGCAGTTTGGTTTTCTTGAATCAATCAGAAGAAGTTCGACCTGAATTGATCAAATATCTGAATCGTTTGTCAGATTATCTTTTTGTTTTGGCAAGATATGTTTCAAAATTGAATAATGAGGCGGAGGAATATTGGAATCCGAATGATAGAAGTTAGAATTCAAAATATTTCGATTAATGAAAAATCTTTTTCCCTTTTTCCTTTTGTTAATTTCAAACTTAATTTTATCTCAGAAAGCTCAAACGGAAAGTCTTGTCAACTCTTTTACAAAAGATATCGCTCCTAAAGATTTTGAATATTACAATTTGCTAGATAAAAGTTTCAAAGTAGATTTTGATGTAGATTATCTGAATGAATCAATTGAAGATTCAAAACTGAAAGTTCCATTTTTTAAAAAAGAAGATTTTATAAACTTAAAACCTGAAATTAATTGGAGCGATTATAATTTGGAAAAAGCACATGTTTTTTCAGATGATAAAATTCCCAAATTTAGAAGTGCACATTATGAATATATTTTAATTGGAAAAAAAATAAGTCAAAAGAAGTTTGATAGTATTGTTACTAATAAAAAATATAGTCAGATTGTTGTAAAAGTAAATCCTAATTGGAGTGAGGGAAAGAAAATAAAGGAATCCCACAAAGAATTAAAAAATCAAGAAAACAGGATTAAAAAAGAAAATCGTGATTTTTATTCTATTTCAAGTCCCATTTTTTCTATAGATAAAAAATATGCAATAATTTATTATAGAGACTGTTGTAGTACGAATGGTTACTTGTATTTTTATTCAGATAACAAATGGACACAATTTTTAGAATTTTACAGATCGATACACAATTGAAAAAAGCACTTCTATTCATCAACGGAGAACCACCAAAAGAATTTCCAAATCTGTCAGATTATGAGTTGGTTGCCTGTACAGACGGCGCTTTTCATTATTTGAAAGAGTTGAGTTTTCCCTTAGATAAATTGGATTTTATTTCCGGCGATTTTGATTCTTACACAGAATCCTTCGACTCCGCTCAGGATGACAAACAATACGGTTTTGAAATTATAGAAACGCCCGACCAAAATAAAACAGATTTCCATAAAGCTTTGGAATTAATACAAGAAAAAAGATTTGAAAACATCGATGTTTACGGCGCAAGTGGAGGCGAACAGGATCATTTTCTGGGGAATTTGAGCGTCGCTTTTTTCTTTAAAGATCAATTGAATCTTAGATTTTTTGATAATTATTCTTCATATTATTTTATTCCTAAAGTATTCTCAATTTCGGGTGTTAAGGATAAACTGATTTCATTATTGCCTTTCCCAATTGCGAAAAATATTGAAACCACAGGATTGAAATGGCCTTTGTACAAGGAGAATTTAATTTTTGGAGAGAGAATTGGGACAAGAAATATCGCAGAAGATCAGGACGTTTCCATTAATTATAAAGAAGGTGATATGTTGATTTTTGTTGGGAAATGATTCCTCATTTTTTATAGAATTATTAACGCAGAAATTCAGTTTATTTCATCATTTTTGTACCGTAAAACAATTAATTTTTTTTTAGCCATCAATGAAAATAAAATATTCTGAACTAATTGACCAAACACTCTATTTTCCTACAGAAGAATTCAATGTGGACGAAAATAGTCTGAAATTCCACGATATCAACCTGATGGAAGTTGTGGAAAAGTTCGGGACTCCTTTGAAATTCAACTATTTACCAAAGATTTCTCAAAATATAGAGCGGGCAAAATTTTGGTTCAAAGAAGCTTTTGAAAAGAACGATTATCAGAAAACCTACCGATATTGCTACTGTACCAAATCCAGCCATTTTGCATTTGTTGTAGAAGAAGCCCTGAAGAATGACATCAGTCTGGAAACGTCTTCCGCTTACGATATGGACATCGTGAAATCACTTTATGACAAAGGAAAAGTCACCAAAGATATCGAGGTGATCTGCAACGGTTTCAAAACAGACGATTATCTGGCAAAGATTTCCGATCTCATCAACAGCGGTTTCGAAAATATCACACCGATTCTTGATAATTACAGAGAGCTGGACAAGCTTACAGAAAGCATCGACAGGACTTTTGATATCGGAATCAGAATCGCAGCTGAGGAGGAGCCGAAATTCGAATTTTACACGTCCAGATTAGGAATCGGATACAAAGATATCATCCCGTATTACAGCCAAAAAATTGCTGAACATCCGAATGCGAGACTGAAAATGCTTCACTTTTTCATCAATACCGGAATCAAAGACACCGCATATTATTGGAACGAACTGTACAAATGTCTCCGTGTCTATGCAAGACTGAAAAAGATTGCGCCGGAAGTAGATTCTCTTAATATCGGTGGTGGTTTCCCCATTAAAACTTCGCTTAATTTCGATTATGACTATCAGTATATGGTCAACGAAATTGTATCGCAGATCAAGAAATTCTGTGAAGAGGAAGGTGTTGAAGAACCAAATATTTACACGGAATTCGGAAGTTTTACCGTAGGCGAAAGTGGTGGACATTTGTATAAAATTATTTCTCAGAAACGTCAAAACGACAGAGAGAAATGGAATATGATCGACTCGTCTTTTATGACGACTTTGCCAGATACGTGGGCTATTTCCCGTCACTTTATAATGTTGCCACTCAACCGTTGGGAAGATTCTTACGAAAGGGTTTTTCTTGGTGGATTGACCTGTGATTCAGATGATTACTACAATTCCGAACAGCATACCAATGCCATCTATCTTCCGGTTTATAATGATACAAAACCATTGTATATCGGATTTTTCCATACAGGTGCTTATCAGGAGACGATTGGCGGTTACGGCGGCGTTCACCACTGTCTGATGCCTCAGCCAAAGCATATTTTGATTGATAAAGACGAAGACGGCAACTTCACTTACGAGCTTTTCAGAGAAGAGCAGCGTCCAGAGGATGTCCTGAAGCTTTTGGGATATTAGTCTAGATAATAGACTGATAGACTTATATTAAATAAAAAAAGCGGAAATTAATTTCCGCTTTTTTTATTTAATGAATTGTACTGTTTACTGATACAATTTTATTTTAATTCTGTAATGAATTCGTCGTTTGCTGTTCTGTATTTTTTCAGATTTACCAGCCAGTCACCGCTTGTGTCTCTGTAGCCTAGAGGTAGAATCACAACACTTTTCAGACCTTTTTCTCT
>Ga0308156_1001190_pt1 | contig 33899 bp, 50 predicted proteins | sample PhyAR2_FD_201041 | JGI IMG/M metagenome (GOLD analysis project Ga0308156, IMG submission 201041) | Phyllosphere microbial communities from UC Gill Tract Community Farm, Albany, California, United States - DLSL A.R2 | ecosystem: Host-associated > Plants > Phyllosphere > Unclassified | place: USA... | reverse complement strand
ATGCGCCGTGAAGGATTGATGCTGACACTGAATAATTCACAGCAACCGTAAGAAAATTGCTGTCTGCTAAAGGCTCCTTCGGGAGCCTTTTTTATGTCATCAATACTTATACCCCAAATCATTTGAGTTGCAGAAAGGTGTAGCGCGGCGAACGATTTGGCACTAAATCGCGTCAGGTTTGACACTCATAAAGGGCGTTTAAACCTAAGATTTGTCACTGTGCCAAATCATTCGCACGATAAAACATCATGAATGCGGCTAAAAATTCCTGATAATCATCTCACCCGCTTTTTGTCGGTTGTCCCCAACACTGTATCTGGCCGTGACCCCCTGAATATGAAGGTCAGCAAAGATCTTCCTCATATCTTCATGATCGTTTATTGAGATGATGACTTTACCCGCCATAGAACCTGCAAGTGTCGCCATAGCCTGATACTGCTCAAGCCCGAAGGGAACGCCGTAACCACCAGTCTTCCAGTAAGGTGGATCAAGATAGAAAAACGTCCCTTTGCAGTCGTAACGCTCGATTACGTCTTGCCAATCGAGATGTTCGATAACCACACGATTAAGCCGCGTCCAGGCCGTTGAGAGCTTTTCCTCAATGCGCATCAGGTTAATGGTGGTGTTGCGGGTAGCTGAAGCACCGAAGGCTTGACCGGTGACTTTCGCACCGAATGCCATGTGTTGCAGGTAGAAGAAACGGGCCGCACGCTGTATGTCTGTCAGTCGTTCTATATTGGTATCTCTCTCCCATTCGAATATCTGCCTGCTTGTTAGCGCCCACTTAAACTGTCTTATCAATTCCTCTAAATGGTGCTGAACGACTCGATAGAGATTAACGATGTCGCCATTAATGTCGTTCAGCACTTCAACTTTTGATGGCACCTTCATAAAGAATAAAGCGGCACCACCGCAAAATGGCTCAACGTAGCAATCATGGACTGGGAATAGCGGTAAGAGATGCTTTGCCAGCCTACGTTTTCCTCCCATCCAGGGAACTATTGGCGCGTTCAAAATGGCCTCCTGATTAGTTCAGACAATTACATCGATCGGTTTGAACGATCAATAGAGTGATATCGATCTGCTAGAACAATTGGAAATGAAAACCAAAATAGCCGCAAATACCTGCGGTTTAATTTCGGTATGTAACAATCACAATTTCCCTTAAGTACAAACAACGGATGTTAGTGAAATGAAAGTCTTTATCATCAATCTGAAACGCTCAGTGGAACGTAGAAAAAATATTGAAAAACAATGTATTGAACACAGGTTAGATTATGAATTTATTGACGCTGTTGACGGACGGCTATTAAGCCCAGCGGAGATAAAACGGCATACTCGTGATCTAAATTATGCTTGTAGGCCTGGCGAAATAGGTTGTGCACTTAGTCACATCAAGACATATCGTCTTATGTGCGAAAGGGGTATCAGCAGTGCGCTTATTTTGGAAGATGACGCAAAATTAATGCCTGATATTGCTGATGTGTTAGCAAAACTCGATAAAGTCGTTATCAGTAAAAAACCGATCATTACGCTATTAACAGAAACGTTTCAATATCAGGATAAATGTCTTTCCCGTATCGACCAGAAACATGGCGTGTATCCGGTGATTGAGGCTTGTATGTCGGATGGCTATGTTATTAATCACCAAGCGGCAAAGAAGGCACTGAAGGCTCTTTATCCCGTCTGGATGGTAGCAGACCGCTGGCACCTTTTTAATGAGTATTCTATCTGCAATGTTTACGCCGTCATCCCCCCCGTCATTGTGCATTCTGAACTGGCTTGTGCTTCGACGATCTGCACATCTTCAGAAAATCCTTCCCTTACACATGTAAAAGACCAAATCTGGGATAAGCTGCGAAAAAATCGGCCTCTTTCCATCAAGTTAAAAAGAATATTATGGCTTATGTGCAAAAGGCATTTTATCAAAATTGTTAAGTATTAAATCTGTCGATGGCCCCAGCTTCTCTGGGGCCGATGTATTAATCAATTATGCCTACTGTTGCCCCTCCGGCGTAGCTTCCCCCAAAATATCAGTCAGGCCAGCGTCAACCGCCGCGTCAATCTGCGCATCCAAAGTATTTTTAATCTGCGCTTTAATTGCTGAAGTCACAGCATCAGAACGCAGCGCCGTTTTTACCAGTTCGTGGGTCACAATATCTTTAATATCTGCCATTTTTAAATCCTCGTTTGCTTTAGGGGTGAAAAAGGGTTTAGCCCATGAAAGTAAGTTCATGGCGTTATCCTTTATTTAAAGTTAGGTTTTTCAGGCCATTTAATATTCGGTGCTGTCGTTAAATCTAAGCGATTTAAAGCTACCCGGTATGTTTTCCACTGTTTGAGTAATTCAACTTCAGCATCAGTCGCACTGCCAATATCGACAGCATCTTGCAACGGCGCAATGGCAGAAGTGGCTACCGCCATCAGCGAATCGCGTTTATTCGTCGCTTGCGCGATAAGTTCTTCACCAGAATAAATCCGCTGAGTAATCTTCTTACCATCGAAAACCCATGCACCGCTAATATCTACACCATCAGGAACATCACTGGCGGCAATTTCCGCTACGGAATTGCCCGCTGGCCAGAGTGCTGAAACATCATGGCTCATTGAGACAATCACCCCAGCAGAGTTAAATATGATTTTTAAGGTATCGTCCGCAAAGTTCTTTTGAGATTCATACCAATCAGCACCTTTTTCATCCGTGGCTATACAAATAATTATTCCGTCGTGATCAACATTTTTTGCCGTGAAGTTTTTCATGATAATCATGTTCTGTTTCCTTAGATCGAGCCTGCCGCAACCCACTGACCATTTATATAATATTGAAGCTGCCTTACACGCCACTGTGCTTCATTGAAGTCTGAACCGCCGGTACCAGCAGCACCTGTGAAAAGTTCACCACCGCCTAAGCTAATCACGCCGCCGCTGTCGTTAGTTGATGCTTGGACACGTTCGCTACCTAATCTAACGGCTGTTACAAAACTCTGACGGCACCAGTTGTAAATATCATTTCGTAAATCGCCATTTGCCCAATTTCGCGCTGCTGCAATTTCGTCATTTACCCAGTTTCTTGGGGCAATTACAACAATGCTGCCTGATGGCGTGTGCCGCATATATGGGTTATTAACATCAGCAGCCACAAATCCGGCGGAATCACATGTATCACGGGTGATGGCGTTAATATCTTCTGCCGTTGGTTTATTAGCGTTGCTGTAAGGTTTGTTTTCATTGATATAGACATCACCCGTCGCTAAATCAACGCGTATAGGGCGCGTGGCGTCATAGCTGCCTAACCAATCACCCGAATTGGTTTTCAGGAGATAAAGACTATTGGTATCCAGCCTCCAAAATGTGCCACGATCACCATTCACCATGCGAAAGCTATTGTCATGTGTAGAGCGGATTTCTTCACTTGAACTTATTATTCCGGTTAAGTTCCCACCCGTAATAGGTAATGCACCGACATCGCCAGCGGTGAGGCGGTCTAATAACGCAAGTTTTCCCAATTTCAGATTTTTACGCGCATCCTCAACGTCATTTAGGTCGGACAGGTTATTTTCCGAAAGCAATGCCCCCTTCAAGCCCGTAGTTAATACTGCTTTAATAGCCGTTAATAATTGATTGGTAGCAGCTGCATCAGGTTTTAATCCCGCTTCTGTTAAAATGCTGATGATTTCTTTTTGCGTGCTTATTTCCGCCGCCTGCATATCGTTCAGCCATTTTGCCGAGACGATTGTCCCTTCTGTACCCGTTGCCGGGTCGCCGTCCTGGAATAAGCCGGAATCGGTATCAATGGGATTAATTACGTCTTTCATCGTCTGTTACTCACCATAATTAAATACAACTTGTGTATGCGCCGGTTTTAAATCCTGGAATATCTTCTCAATCAGGTTTTCGCCATACGTCGTTAAACGTTCACCCGCCAGCGAACTGCCAGCGCGGAAGCGATAGACCGGCACCTGTTGCCCTGAGATATTCACTATCCAGACCCAGATAATTTCGGGCGTCCAGATGCGATCACCGGCACGGCCAACACCTGCGCGAAAGGGTTCAGGCTCGCTGATCGTGATGTCATAACCCAGTGATCTAGCCAGGTTGATGAAATAATCCCGGCTAAGTCCTCCGGTTGCATTCATTGCCGCTAAAACCTGCTGCCGGCGTGCCTGAAGCGTCATTGAACCGCTGGTGCTCAACTGATAAAGCCGCTCATAATCCGCCAGCAATGCAGGCGGGGCATTAAACGGCGTAACGGCGTTCAGCACGTCTTTATCTTTGCGTTCAACCGTTTCCAGCGCACTGCCTTCAGCCATCAGTTCGGCGCGTAGCCTTTTGCCTTGGTGGCTATAAACGCCTTGGGGCAACAGTGCGAATAAAAGGTCGGTATATTCGTCGTGTGTCATGCCATATCACCGACGCTTATCGTGCCCGCGCGAACCCATTCAACTGTCGTCGCATCGACCTTCGGCACCACGTTCGCCGCTGGCGTCACGATGTCGTAATCGATAACCCCGGCAATATCGGAAACCAGCGCGCCAATCTGCGACCGCACGGCGGTTTCGCTCGGTGCCAGACGGTTGAAATAGTTTGTCACCACGCTTTGAATCTGCGCCTTTGCCTCGTCCAGGCTTAATTCTGTGCTGCGCCTTACGTTAATTTTCACGTCAGTCGTGATAACGGTCGGGGCCAGAATCAGTGTATTTTTTGCCGTCACCGGGCGCTGATCGTCGATGTATGCCTGTACGGCGGCGATAGTGTTTTCTGACGGTAAACCATCAGCCGACGTGATAACGACATCAACGGTGCCGTAACCCCGGCGCAACGGGTAGACGTAAGCTTCTGTGACGCCGCTGACGCTGACCGCCCAAGTGTGATAATCGTACTTATTCCCCCCGGCTGCGGGTCGGCGGATAATCTCCAGCAATCGTGCCAAAAGTTCGGAATCCGTCTCGTCTTCCGTCCCGCCTGTCATGGTCAGCACCGTCACGGTGCCGTCAACCCCGGAAGGCGTCGTCATTAACGTTGATGTCGCTTGCGCTGTCAGATTCCCCGCCGTTCCGGCCACCAGGGCGCGGGCGGGAATGGTTGCCGTACCGTCTGCGCCGATGGTGCCCGCTGCGGTAGTCTGGTACGTCGTGCCGGTGCCCTGTAGCCTGAATTGCAGGCCGGACGCCAGCTTCGCGTTGGCTGTGCCCGTAAACAGGGCTTTGCCGCCCGCGTTCGTCGCCAGTTTCTGCGACAGGTTTCGCGTCCTGGCGTGCAACACTAAATAATCATGATCGGCGGTGTCCGGGAACATCTGGCGGACAATCCATTTTTGATGCTGATACAGGCCATAAATCGCACTGGCCACCGAATTAGCACGCACGGCAAAATCGCTGTCTTTGCTCACATCAGCATCGGGAAGCTGATTTCCGATGTCGCGTAACAGCGTGCCGCTAATGTCAGTTAAAACCGGTGTCGTATGTGCCACGTTAAATCCTGTTTAAATAACCTTTACCGGGTGCGTGAATGTCTCCGTCACGCCGTTGGCCTGGACGACCACGATGGTCAGCAATAACCAGCCATCCTGCGGATTACTTGGCGTGACCGTGACAGACGTCGCGCGCCCGTCATCGAGCAACGGCGCTAACGCCTGTTCGGTGTATTGCACCGCGCGGCGGTGAACGCTGGTCAGGTCTTTAGCGCGGGCTAAAAGGTGCAATTTCGACCCCAGCGTCGGGTCGGCCCAGTAACTGCCCAGCGGCGTTTCAAGCCGGATATAAACCGCGTTCGACAGTGTGGTGGTGCGTGTCCCGGTGTAATCGCCGGTCAGAGAATCAATCAGTGCGTCCATGCGGACAAGATTATGCGGATGTTGTGCGGGGGGTGACCTACGCGGGCGTAGTGGCAAAATAAAAGCGGCACAAAGGCCGCTGGAGGTGATGAGCGTTACCCGGCTTGCGGGCCTTCAGAAAGGCCGTCAGGCGTTTGGTGTTTGTGTTCACCCATTGGAATGTCTTTTATCACGACGTCGCCGCTGGTGTCGATAGTGCCGCCTGAATGCTGCACGTTGCCGGTAAACGTCGCCGTCGCGCCGTCTTTACCCCCTTTGATGGCCATGCCACCGTTGCCGCTGATTTGCCCTTCGGCGATAACTTCCTGACTGGCCGTCAGCGTTGGCGTGTCAAACTGCGCAGATTCTTCAGCGTTCACGCTGTAGCGTTTGCAGTTGACCTGATAGTCGTCACAGGTGACCGCAATCAGTTTATTACGTTTTAACACAATGCTGGCCCCCTCATCGGTGTAGAGTGCTACTTCGCCAGACGCCAGCGCCTGCACGCGATAGCTGCCATTCTCCGTGGCGATCACTATGGCGTGTGTCGTTTTGCCGCCGAGCGGTAGAACGACGGCCATCGTGCCTTCTGGCGGGACGGATGTCAGACCGTATTGCTGGAACATTTCTACGTCTTCTAGGGTTTCCCCGGCAAGCCCGGACACCTGCGTTGTCTGAATACCGTTTGCCGATGTGATGCGGGTCAACACACCGCGAAAGGCGCGTCGCACACCGCTCATGGCTTTACCGATGCGCCGGTCGATAATGGTGCTGATATCAGCCATTGTTGATGCTCTCCCAGTTTTCCCACAAGCCCGCTTTGCCCTTGCGTTTACGTTTGTGTTTTTTCTTCGGATAAGCGTCAGGCAACCAGACCCCGTCTTCGACCAGGGTTAACAGTGTGACGCGCGGTGTGTTGCGCCCGCCCCGAAAACGACGGTGCATCAGGAAGAAGATCCCGTCGATATCGTGGGGTTCACTTTTAACATGAACGCGCTGGCCTGGCTCCCATAAGACCCCGGACGCAGTTCTTAACCCTTTCACGGTGGCGGTCATTGAAAAGGCGTTCAGACGAGCGTCGGCCTGTAATTTTTTCGCCCTGAACTGCACTTCAGCGTCATCGTCAGAATCGCCGCAAACTTCGATGCGTGGGCGATAAAATGTCATGCTGGTATCGGTGGCCGTGCTGCGCCGGTCATGCTTGCCGTTCTCTTTGCCGTAGCCGTGACCCTGTGCCAGTACGGTTGTTTCTGAAAACCGTTCATTGATGCTGCGACGTGCCCAAAGCGCCATCAAATTATTGGTCGGCCCGTCACGTTTCATGACCAGCGTGTCGACGGCGGGCGTGGTGTAGTCCGGCCCACCGACAATCAGCGTGCCGTTCGGGGCCATCCACGGCCACAGGCCGGACACTTCAGCGGTCTTGGTCAGCGCGCCCCAGGCACTTTCTCCGGGTTCAATACTGAATTTTTTCGGCGCTTTGCTGCTTTCAGCCCGTATGTCGATTTTCGTGATACCGAACGGCTTTATGACCTGGGCGATCACTTCCGTCAGCGACATATCGCGCGCCGTAAATACCGGGGCCGAACAGTCGACAAGCCATCCGGCTAAATCACGCCCGGACAAGGTGATCGTGTGTTGTTTGGGGGTGACGTTCTGGTCGATTTCGTCAATTCGCCCGGTCATGATCAAATCATTCCCGGCGTACAATTCCGCTCTGGCTCCTTCGACCACTTCGGCGGGTAACGTGCCCGATGAAAGCCCTACGCTCACGCTCCAGGCATCTGCCGGGGTAAGCAAATCAGAATCTACTTCAAAATCAAGCCAGTCGTTGTGTGAAACTCCGGCCACGCGAAGCGAAAGCCGGTCATCATTTTGCGAAGGCATTCAGCACGTCTCCGGGTTTTAACGCATTGGGGTTTTGCATCGCGGGATTGAGGCGCACCAGTTCGTCGGCGCGGCCCGCATCACCGTACAAGTCGAACGCCAGCAAATGAATATTGCAAGCGCGCGTCACGCTGCGCGTCACCAGCGGTGGTAAGGTTAAAATCAGGCTGTGAGCCTGTGCCTGGACGCTGTAGGCCAGCGCCTGAAGCTGGCTAATCAGCGAGGTGTCGACGTCGGTGTCCGCCGTGGTATTGCCATCACTGATACCATCGCTGATTTTGTCGGCAATGATTTCACGCTGCCCGATGATGGCGTCTTCAATAACTGAACGCACGCTGTTCGCCAGGCGTTCCACCTGCTGCGTTGACAGCGTCGGTTCTGTGCTTTGCGTCAGGAATATATCGCTGGCGACTTCCGCCAGTTCGGTCACAACAGTCAGGCGCGTTGTCTGCGTGACCAGCCTGCGGTCGGACTGCGGCATGATGCTGGCACGCGTTAACGGTGAAGCGAAAACACCATCGCCCGATGAACTGGCACTAAAATTCTGCATACTGGCAAGTTTGTCAGGCAGAGCGATAGCCGTCAGGCACAATGCCTGGGTGGCTTCAAAATCTGACATTACCGTTGAACTGACCAGGCTTAACGAATCGGTGAAGGTAGTCATCAGTGATTTAACGTCGTTGACGAAAACGCCGGGATAGGACAATAAATCCAGCGTGCTGCCGACCGTTGTTTTGATGTTGTCTTCCAGGCTGGTTATCACGTATTGCGCCGTAGACAGGATATTGGTTACGCGGGCAACGTCCTGTTTGACGGTGTTTAGCGTGTTGACGGCGTCGGCGAACGCGGCGGCGCTACTGCCCAGCATCCCGTCAGTCAGCCCATTCACCGTGTCGGTCAGGCTTTCGGCGTAAGCCTCAGTGAATAGTGCCTGTTCCGTAGTGGCCTCAATAAAATTGAGTTCAACCGTCACCGCATTCAGGGGTTCAATTTCATGTTCGATGCCGACGTTAACCAGCTGCGCTTTCGGGATTGACCCCCACATCGGATGGATAAGTTCCCCCGCGCCGCTTTCCTTTGCTGCCTTTAAAAACCCTTTTAACTGCGTTTGATAGTCGTCCCCCCAGAACAGTGCGGTGATGCGAAACGTCATCGCTTTCATGCCCTGATCTTCGACTTCAGCCCCGTTGCGGTAGGGGAACGTATAGGTGACGACGTCTTTTTCCAGCGTGTCAGACGTTGACAAACAGTCGAACGTCACGCCGCGAAAAGACGCGGTTTCCAGTAAATCAATACCGAGCGCCCCGGCGATTTGTTTGATGATGTCGGCCATCGTTATTGCCTCCGGCTGTCCCGTTCCATGCGTTGCTGTACCGTTGCTGCGATTTCATGGCCATCAAGTTGCACGGTCAGGTTAATAGGCTGCGGCGCAGCGGGCGAAGGGTCTGGCTGCGGGCCGACACCGGGCGGCAGCACGCTGGCTGAAGACCAGCGGTTTATTGTATCGAGTGCCGGTAACGCAGTGCCATTCGCGCGCATGTTCTCCATTTTCAGGCGGTTCAGTTCGCCCATTTCGCTGTTATTGCCCGCTATGCCGTTATAGGTTTTTCCTTCCCCCATTGCCTGGAGTATGCCTACTACATCATTGCCCGCTGACGCGGTGGCATACAGCCCGGCCCCCGTTAACAGGCTGCCCGGCTTGAACAGGTTTTTTCCTTTAGACAGTCCGCCTTTGGTCAATCCCCACGCCCTGGACAATAGCCCCTTAGCCGCTGCGCCCCCTGCGGCACCTCCGGCAACATCAGCCGCGCCGCCGCCTAATATCATGCCGACGCCCGCTTTAGCCGCTGCGGCGGCACCCAGCGCCGTGATGGCCACAGCGGCACCTGCGGCGGCGGTGCTGACGCGTGGGAATTCGTCGGCCAGTTTGGCCCCGGTTTCCGCGACATTGCCCAGGGCTTTAGACAGAGGGGCAACGGCGTCGTTTGTAGCGAACAGTTTGGCGTTTTCAGCCTGGTGCAACTGAAATTCTGGCTCTTGTTGGATCAGGCCATAATCCAGGTCGGCTGAACGGTGACCGTCAGGAAGGTGGAATTGCTCCATTTCTTCATCCTGAAGCCGTTGGAAATATGGGCGCTGACGGCGCAGGTTCAGAAACGCATTTCGGGCCTGCTGGTTCGGGAACAGGCGCGATACATAGCCACCTTCAATCAGGTCGCGCTGTGATTCGATGCGTTCTCGTGCTGCCTCGTCATGCGTGCCAGCCAGCTGCTTGGTGAGGCGCTGATAGTTTGGGTCATACTTCAGCGCGGAATCGACCACTTTGTTTGTGGTGTCCAGCGGTGTCAGACCTTGCTTGGCGTCCGCTAATTCAAGCGCCTGAATATCGACGCCTTTGCCCCGGATTTTTAGGCGTTTTGCATTATTGACCAGGTTTGAGGACGTCAGTTCGGCTAACAGGTCGTTGGCATTGGTGGCGGCTTCTTCCGGTGAACCGGCACCCAGCGCGGACGCTTCAAAGAGTGCTGCAACCTGTGCATAACCTTTTTGACCCCGGAAACCGGCTGATTTTGCCGCTTCCAGGGCGCGGGGTAATTCGCTGGCCAGAATTGGCACATCAACACGCCCGTTCTGTGCTGCCGTGGTCGTGACCGACAGCGCGGTGGTGGCGTCTTTTTTGCTTAACCCGAAATTTTCCGCACTGGCGGCAAGGTTGGCCATCGCGATGGGTGATGAGTTGGTGGCCGTCGCGTTGCGCATAACTTCCGGCAGGAATTCACGCGCACGGTTGAAATCCATGCCGGTTCGGATCATCGAGGTCAGCGCGCCGATGCCTTCTTCGGGCGTACCGCCTTCACGTAAAGCCGTGCGCAATGCCTGGTCAATTTCCTTTTTCCCAGCAATACGCCCGGCAACGTCACGGTCCTTGAACGCAATGTTAGCCAGCTCCGCTTCTGCATGGCTGAGGCTCATCTGGTCAGTAATGGGTTTGCGTAAGGTCATCGCCCCCGCTGCAACGCCAGCCCCGATGGACAATAAACCCTTACCAAACTGACGTTGCTGACGCTCTGCGCCTTCCAGTTCGCGACGTAGCCCAGCGACCTTTGACTGCATTTTCTCATAAGCGCGGGTTTGTTCATTTGCAGACAAAACGCCGCTGCGCTCCATGCGGTTGTAGGCGGCGGTGGTGCGTGTAATTTCACGCTGTATATTACGTTCAGAGCGTACCCCCAGAGTTTCGCGGGCGCTTTGCATCCGGCGAAATTCTTCTGAAAGGGAACGGATACGGGGCGTCGCGTTGTCAGTCACGCCAAATTTGATTTGTGTGTCGAATTCGCGAGCCATTGATTATTTCCGGTTATGTCGTGAGGGGGAAGACCGCCGCGCAGCGCCTGGGCGCTTGCGACGACGGCTGACCACTTTTTTATCGTTCTGTTTGGCCCATTCTTTCGGATTTTCTTTCCAGTTGATCGCGTCGAACAGGCCCGCCAGTTCTATAGCGTTAAGGGTTTTGAGTCTTTCTTCGCTGATGCCGTATTCGCCGAGCCTGATAATGGCGCGTCGGTAGTCCCTAAGCTGTCTTTCAGCGCGTTGCGCTTTTTTTTCGCTTCAGCCTGGGCCGCTTTCAATTCGCGGTAATCATCAATGTCGAGTTCATCACTCAACAGTTCATAGGTGATCGCCTCCGGGGGAATATCACCCAGCGCAACGATTGAACGCACCAGAACGGCAAGGTTTTGACCCGTTTCAGAAACCCCGTCTTCGATAACGGCAATTTCATCGCCCACGGTCGACAGCCGCACGGTGAAATCCTGATGTAACTTACCTTCGAACAGAACGCCGACTGAGAGCGTGCCGGACTGGGTGAAGCTGTGCGCAGTTTTATTCTGGTTTTCCATGTGCTGTTATTCCTCAACCTTGTTTAATGCAAATGCGGTGATATTGATGCGCGCTTCGTTGTCGACGCTGTATTGTTCGCCCACTTCCGTCACGAAAACGTCCTGGTATGTGGTGCGGGTGCCGGTATCCGACAACGGGTATTGCGTCATTTTCGCGCCCGCAATGGCCGCCCAGTTCACTTTCTGGCTGACAGGAACGACAGCGGTGATGCTCAGTTCCCAGGTGGCGATACCGTTTGAGTACCCTTTAGCGCGCCCGGCGCTGTTCATCGTCTTCACCAGTTTTTTACCGGTGGTTTCGCGCGGGTTAAATTCGGTGACTTCGATTTCCTGGCTGTTCACTTCCAGGACAATCGAGCCTGTGTATTCAATGGCCATGAAAATCCCCCTTTAAAGCAGATAAATAAGACCGGCGAAAATATGCAGACCGCGCACGACCGGGGCCGGGATGGTGGCATCGGCGCGCGTGTCGTCCTGAGCGTTTCGCACGACCGTTAGCTGGTCTTTGTACGCGTCGACGTTCTCGACAATTTCCAGGTCTTGCAGCACATAAAGCACGTCGAGCAATTCCGAACGGATGCGCAACAGCTTGGCGTCGGTCAGCTTTTCGCGCGGGAAGCGCTGACTGATTCGGGTGCGGCACGCCAGGCGAATGTAATCGAGTGACCTGATGATGGTGATATCCATCAGCGACCGGTCAGTCACGCCTTCGGCGTTCTTCACGTAGGTCGAAATAGCCCGCACGATTTGCACGGAACTGCCGACCACTTCAAACGGCGTCAGACCGTTGGCCAGCGCGTTTTCCTGTTCGGTGCGACCCGGCCTGTTTTGCTGTGCCGTGATATCAATGCCGATGAGTGCCAGCGTGTTCAGCGGGCGTGCCGGGTCGGATTCTGACGCGATGATGGCGGCATAAATCGCTGCAATCTCTCCATTCGGTAACGCCGAGACGTTGTACCAGCCGGTGGTAACGCGTGCGGAATCAATCGCGTTCGTGAGCGTCGTACCCGCCGCCAGCGTGCCATTCCAGCCCGTCACGCCAATCGCTCCGCGCTGTTCCAGTGGCCCGGACACCTTATCGAGATGGGTCGCCAGCGCACTTAATGCTTCGCTGGTGGTGTACGGCGAAATCAGCATGGTATGACCGGCGCTATAGATTGCCGCCAGGGCATCTTCGATGTCGGGGTCGCCTTCGCCGCCGCTCATCTTGCCCAACAGACCGGTCAGACCCGTTGCCGAAATAGAACTGAAAATGCCGATTTCATTGGCGGCGGCACCTTTGTTTTTTGCCGTCAGCACAACGGCTTTGACCGTGGGCGGGTTTTCTGCGGTGCTGTTCGGGTCAGGGATATCGCTAACTTTTGCCGTAACAGGCAAATCGGTTTCGGCATTGATGGCAACCGCAAGATCGGACATCAAATCCGCCGCTTTATCGCCGGTTGCAACCGCGACGGACACCATTGTCATACAGACCGTTAAACGTACCTGGCCAGAACTGGTGGCCGTGCCGGACAACAGCAACGACCCGGTCGCAGCTACCGCCGCCGCATCGTCATCAATTCCGACAACCGCCAATTGCAGATAGCCGTTAGCGTTTATCGCGGCTTTCGCCATGCGATGCGCCTGTGACCCTCGACCGAACAATACCGCCGCCTCATCTGCACTGAAGACGTTCACCGGTGTCGGATTGCCGGTAGAGGTTCCGCCCGCCGTGCGTTGTCCAATGATGGCCAACAGCTGATCGTTGGTCGCCAGCGCCCGTGACGCCATCGTGTAGTTAAACTCAAAATATTTTCCCGGTTTGTGTGTAGTGGTCGGGATGCCGGTAAATGCAATATTACTCATGACGCCGCCTTATCACTGGTTGAGTCTGTGGCTTTTGCTGCGGGTTTAGATGCAGTTACTGCCGGGGCCGCTGCTGCGGGTTTAGGGGCGACTCTCTCCGATTCAGTTACGCGCACCAGGTCACCTTCGCGAAGGCGGCGGCGATAGTACGCGCTGTGTTCAACGTCCAGCGGCGTCTTATCGTCGATGTATTTACGCGGGTTATCTTCGCGGGGGACTTTCAGCCCGGTACGCGCAATGACGCTAATCTTGCTCATCTTTTTTTGTCTCCAGAATGTCTTCAGCCACGGTGACGTTTTGCCCTGGGAACCGATAGGCCAGCCCAGTGCTTTCGTGCATCGGCCACGGCTTATCGAGTTTTCCGCCGAAATAGGCGAAGGCGTAATCGTCTTCGACTTCCGATTCCGGGGCGGGCCAGCGGCCATTATCCAAGGCTTCTTCGACCCAGACGGTGTCAAACTCGCAGGCATAAGCCGACAGGGCTTTATGGTTCAGGGCGGAATTAAACAAATTGCGCACGCGTCCAGGCATCAGCGGTTCAATCTTCAGGCCGAAGTCCTGACGGGTCAGCAACCGGCGAATGCTGCGGATCAAAAGATTTGAACCGGGTTCGTCGCGATTGATACCCATCGGGCCACCCTGACGGCGGGCCGCTTCTTCGCGGACGTTGTAACAAGCGACCATCACAGAAAAGCGCCCGGTGACATAGAACTTGTTTCGATGGGTGCTGACGGGTTTAGAACCTTGAACACCCAGAAACGTGACCCAGACGCCTGGCAGAACGTGAACGATCGCGCCCATGTCTTCCAGTTCGCCGCCGTAGCTGTTCACCTCATTGGCCATTTTGCCCAGACCGAGGCGAAGACGTTCAACGATGGCGTTTTCAGTTAATGTAATCATCAGTAACCCCCGCCGTTTGTTGAGAGCCGCGACCAGTTTTTGCAGCCTGAAAAGAACGCGACACTGCTGCCCGCCGAAGGCACCGCCGCGCCGGTATCGGCAAAGACGCCCAGCGAGACTTTGCCGCTGGCGACACCTTCCAGATAACGGATAGCATCGCGATAGCGTTCACGGATTTCATCGCTGCACGTCCTTTCCGTACCGGTCAGACGGTAGCGGGCAATATCACAGCAAATACCTTTTAAAATTGGCGGCAATTTGGGAAGCGGTAAGGTATAGCGCCCGGCGATATAGCCATTGATTTCGTCGGTAGCTGTCGACAACCCGCGGTTTAAGACGTCTATGTCGGGTATGCCTTCAAACTCACGGTCGGACAATGTCCGGGCCTCACGTTCGCCGAAGCGGTCAATCATGTCATCGCCGGTCGCGTACATGCCTTACGCCCCTGTGCCGGTTGAACCGTATGCCATTTGCCAGAAGCCAAAGCCTGCCACGCCGCGTGCTTCAGCGCCGAATTTGTACATGCCTCGCATAAAGACGTCGTCGGCGTTCATGTCGGTCTGTGAAACAAACACCGGCTTTTTGCGCTGCTGGAAAATCAGTGGCTTCAACGGGCGCGATGTATCCAGCAGGAACCAGGCGGTGTCGGACGTGAGCCAGTCAACGACCAACACTTCGGCGGTGCCTTTGTAAAGGTTGTCTTTGCCATCTTCCAGGCGTTCGGCGGTCATCAGGGCATTCGCCGTATCTTCCAGTGCCGGTGGCACCACCAGCAGGCGCGGGCGGATATTCAACGGACGACCTTCATCGTCTTTGAATTTACGCATCTGTGTACGCGCGGCACCGTAGGACGCTTTCGCGGCGGCCTGCGTTTCAATCGACAGCGGCGCGTTGCCCATATTGGAATAGGTCAGTTTGCCGACTTCGTGTTTATCGCTGAAAAATGGTTTTCCGTCGTAACATTTCGCCTTAAACGCAATGTTAAGCAACTCAAATACCAGTTCATCGGGCCATTGCTTCGCTGAAAAACCTGCGTCTTGCGCCTGCGGGGCATAGATGCCTAACTGGTCATCCTCGATATCGTTGCGGGCGACTTCGACAGTGGCTTCGTAGTCATCATTTTTCAGCGTGTAGTCACTGGCGGCAAGGGCTTTAACCTGTTTGTCGCCAATCCATTTACGCATACGCGGGAATTTGTTTAGCCAGGCGTAATCGTTCGATTTGCTGGTGGACGGCACAAGCGTCGCGACCTTGTCCCACTGCGTGGGCGTATCGGCGAACGCGTTGTTAAAGGTGGTTTTCAGGTTGACGAAAATCGCCTTTAAATTGGATGCATTAACAAGCATGTGAAACTCCTTTTAGTAAACCCAGACGCCGTCTGTGTCGATCATGATGATGGTGCCCGCCTGACTGCGGCTGGCGGCAACTGCGGGGGTGTCGCCGTCCTTTTCTGCGCTGCCGTCCGTTGCCCCGACAGTTTGGTTATCAACGATGTACGCGCGTTTGCCCATATTGGCCTGGGTCACGCTGCCGTCGTTTTCCCAGCAAAACGCCTTATGGCTGCGCACGATGATGGCCTGGTCACCGTCATTGCCCGCGCTATTGTCGACACGTTCTTCAGCACGGCCCAGATAAGCCAGCCCAAGTGCTGCGGTGCCGTTCACGGCGTAGCCCGTCGCACTGGCGCAGACAATGACGCCAGCCGGGATAACTTCACCTTTTGCCACCGGAACCGGTGTCAGGATGCAATCACGGTATGGCGTGTTGCGGTCTTCGGTTGTTGCTGCCATCGTTTATTCCCCCTGGCCGTTGAGTGCTTTGGCGATGTCTTTCGGGTCATTGCCAAACGCGTTACAAATCGCCAGCGAATCCGCGTCCAGTTCTTCGCGCTGCTGCGGGCGGTTCGGGGCGTTGTTGGTCTGTAATCCGTTTAACGCCGCAATTGGCTGGGCCTTATCCAGATAGGTTTTCAGGTAAGACAGGTCTTTTTTTCCCAGGTCGCGCGCCCAGTCTTCCATCGCCGGATTCAGACGCCCGTCGCTGAGTGCAGCGGTAATCAGTCCGTCAACCTGGCCGCCATTGATTTGAGCGGTCAGTGCGGCCATCTGGGTTTGCAGTTGTTCCACGGTGGCCAGCGGCACAAACTTCGACGGGTCAGGTGACTGAGTCGTCAGGGTTTGCACCTGGGCAGACAGTGCGGCGATTTGCTCGTCTTTCTGCGCGTCCGACGTCACAAACGTCACAAGGTCAATGCTGGCGGCGGCGGTGCCTTGACCGTTGGTCAGTTTCGCGATCAGCTTTTCCAGCTCCGCCTTCACGTCGTCAGCGTTGGCCGACAGCGGCAAATTCAGCATCCAGCGCAGTTGTTCTAAAATTTCGTCCACGGGTTCCCCCTCAAATTCAAAGTTTTGTGATGCAGCGGCTAAGATTTCGTCCATGCCGTCCAGGGCGGGCGTATTGGTTAGCGCCGAATTAATCAGACGGCGCACAGCCCCGTCTTTGCCGTAGGTGAACAGCGGCGAGATAAAGCGGTATTCCTTCGCTTCAATCATGCTTTTCGCCGCGTCCGTCCATTCAACATCGGTGGCGAACAGACCGATGCCCTCGACCCATTCAAGGGTTTTAAACCAGCCCGCTGCGGGGGCTGGCTGTCCGTTCTTTTGGGTGTTCAGGCTTTGGTGTTCGTAGTCGAAGCAATACGGGGTCTGGCGTGCATCAGCGGCGGCGATAAGCGCATTAGCCAGCGTCGCATCGAGAAACCAGAAAGGCGCATCGGTCGGGCGTCCGTCCACGGCGCGAAATTCGCCTGCGGGGAAAAGCTGAACGCGCGGCCCGGCGTCTTTAATCTCGATGGAACATGCGGCAAGGCGCGGTTGCTGTTTCACGTTTCCTGAATCCCGTTGATTGATAACGGGGAAACAGTAACGTCGTGAGGCACAGGTTTTTACCTGCGGGGGCGTAGTGGGTAATTTTGGGGCTGGAGGAAGGGGAAAACAGGATTAACAGAAATAAGCGACCGGGGGCGAACATGCAACCCCATTTAAATGCCGTTTAAATCGCGCTGTAAGGTGTTGAATGGGGTTTGGGGCGGTCATTGTATACGATAAGCGCCTGACGGGCGTCAGAGGCGCTTAAATTCATTTGTCTAAACCGGTGCCGTGATACAGGTAATCGTTAATTGTCTGGGTCACGCCGTCCAGGTCTTCATCGGTCATCGTCAGAAAAGGACGCGCAGGAATATCTGATCCCGGATGGTTAACTTTTTTGACCACGCGACCGCCAAATGCCAGGGCTTTTTTATTGCGCGGACGAATGACGTGTGGGCGCGTCTTGCCGCCCTGGTTATGAATGTTGGCATAAATGACGTTTGTCCCGACGACGGCGGAATCGTTGTCTGAATCTGAATCAATGGAACGTTTGAGGCGTCCGGTTAACTGCAGAATTTCGCCCGCGCGTTCTATCGACTTCCACTTCGGGCGACCCTGCTGTTCGAAGTTCTCCATCACGGCGGCGTGCATGTCTTCACTGATGGCCCGCATCAGCGGCACGCGGTGGGTCAGACGCCGAGCCATTGTTTCAAGCGCCACGCGCAGCGAGTCAGGCACGTCAATCGTGAATTCACTCATCGGCCCATTTCCCCATCAAAACCGGTAACCGTTTAAGTTCGGCAATATCGCCATCGGCCAGCGGCGCGGCATGGCTGACAACCGGCACGCCGTTTTTCATAGCCACCTGACACAAGCGCGGCGTGCGAGATGTCAGCTTGTCCATCACGTAAATAAATCCGGTGCCGTCGGCTGATTGCAGCACAACGTCGGGATGGGCCAGCAAGGCGGGCAGACGTAACCAGACCGGATCCAATTGCTCAACATTTCCCAGGGTTTCACCTTCGATACGCACAACCGCGCTCACCGACTGCGCGGCGAGACTGTCAAGCAATGCCGGTTTAAGTGCGCCCGCATAACGCCATTCGCTTTGTAAGCGGGTGTCCGCGTGGGCCATCCGTACCCAGTCGGCAATGTCGCGCGTGTACTCCGTCAACATTTTCGGCTGGCTCATGACTTCATCTGCGGCCAGTGCGGCAAGGCGCGGGGCGACGATATCGCCTTTGCGTAACAGCTGATCGCCCAGGCCGCTGAGATAACCGCGACCGGGGTTTTGATGAAAACCGGCATCTGGTGTGAAAATGTTACCGGTTTTCGGGTCGCGATAGGCCAGAACGCGGCGCATGTCGTCCTGACCATAGGGCTGTTCTATCCACTCCATACGGTCTTCTGATGACTCCAGCCCGATGGCGTGTTTATCGAGTTCCCGCTGATTCAGGGCGCGAACGTTGCACCGGCACCGGTAACCGTTCGGCGGGAAAATGACGTCCCAGATGGGGTCATCAAAACGAAACACGCGCTTATTCAGCGCCGCATGGGCCGGGCGCGTGCGGTTATCCATGATCGCGTCGTATTCCCAGAACGGGCGGAAAGCGACGTTTTCCATCATGCGCTGATAGCGTCCCGCCGCGTATGACGATTGCATATTGGTGCGGAAAATCGTTTCCATCCGGTACGGCAACAGTTTCTTGCCTTCCAGTTCTCCCGTCTGCGGGTCTGCCTTCAGCCCTTTGCCTATCCAGCCTTTACGTTCAAGCGTCGGCATCAGTTCGGCCTGAAACTGTGCCAGCGTTTTGCCGTTCTTTAGCGCATCCGCCAAACCGTTCTGTACATCGGCCAACACATCCTGTTTGAGTATCCCGGCCACCGTGAACGCCGTCGCGTGTGCGCTGTCTTCCACGTCGTGCCAGTTAAAGCCGATCGCGTATCCCTTCGATTCAAAGTATTCAATCGCTTTGGCGGGGGCCAGCGTGGTGGCGAAACCCAAATCAACCGGCATTTAAACGCCCCCAGATATCAGCGGCAAAGATAGCCTGGGCGACCAGTTGGCGCAGCTCGTCATCGTTAAGCGCCGGATACGCATCAGACAAGGCCGCGCGGGCTTCGTCCGGCGTTTTGCCCTGTGACAGTGCCGCCAGCAACGGCGTTAAAAGTGCGGACATCGCTTTCGCCGACGCATCAACGATGGCATCCGGGGCGTTATCGATAGCGTCCTGTTCCGACAGGCTGTTATTTGCCGGTGGTTCAGCGGCCAGCGCGGCCAGTGACAGCATCGAAAGGCCGACCGGCTGCAGCGCGGTGATCGGCATCATGCCGGTCTTAACCAGAATCGCTTCGCCTTTCTCCGGCTCAGGGATGCGGGTCTTTTGTCGTGCCCACTTCAGGCCGATAGGCATACCCGCCGTGACCAGCTTGTCGATCGCGTCGGCGGTGACGGTCAGGTCATCAGGTTCAGACGTGTCGAATTTAAAGCGGCACATACGGCGCGGGGTGATATCGCCGAAGCCGTTCAGCACTAACAGCGGGTAAAGCAGTTCGCGCGTCAGCGTGCTGGCCACCTGTACAGCATCACTGGCCATTAAGTCGTGACGGACTTCATTATGCACGTTGCCCAGTGCGTTGGTGCTAGTCTTGCCATCGGCCTGAGACGTCAGCGTCGCGCCCAGGATAACTTTTGATTGCGTCCGTTCGCACCAGTCGATCATGAACTGGAACGGGTCAACCTGACCTTGCGCGGCGGACTGAAAATCGATGGTCATGCCGTCCGGCATGATGCCGCCCGCGTTGTGTCCCAAATCGATAATGGCGTGCATAAGCGCCATCTTTTGATCTTCCGTAGAACCCGCCGGATATTTACCGACGCGCATCGGCAGGCCGTAGACTTCCAGAAATTCAGCCAGGTCACGCGCGGACAGGTTTTTAAACAAATACGACCAGGCCAGCACGCGGAATAACCCGGACTCCGCCAGCCAGCCGCTTTTCGCCCGATGCTTATGCAATACCCAGCCAAACGGCTGAAGCGTGGCGCCGTCCAGCGTTCCGTCGACCAGATTGATAATGTTGCCGTCAAACTGCGGCGTCTGAAACCAGCGCTGCGGGCGCTTATGAAACTTACCCGGTAACCATGTTTTGTCTGAGAAATCCCACTCGATTTCTATCGGCGAAAAGCCGTGGCCCACAGCATCGAGCATGTCAAAGACCAGCGTTTCAAAGTCAGGCAGGTCTTCAAACCATTCAGTTGCAACAGCGGCCATCTCCTTTTCGCGGTCGGTAGCGTTACGCGGCGGCGCGATGCTCCAGTCCAGCGACATACAGGCGCGGCGGCGCTTGCTCAGTTCCGCAAAAATATGGCCGTCGCGTTCTTCCATGTCAGTGAAAAAGTCGGCCTGACGCGTCAGGTTGCCTTGTTCGGCTTCGGCAAACATCCGATAAAGCCGCTGAACCGTCACGCCCATAGACGGGTGTTCCGCCCATTGTTGGCGCATGATGGATTCGGTATCTGACTGCTGAACGGTCAGCGTTTTTTTCGACAACGGATTGCCGTAGACGTCGACTAACTGGCCCATTACCAGCCTCCTTTAGAAAATCCTGTGCGTCCGCCGCTGCGACCGCCTGAAAGTGACCGGTATTCACCGACCGGCGCACTGGTGACGGCCAGCGCCCAGAGCATATGTAACGCATCCGGGCCGTCATCGTGGTCAGCTTTGGGGAAGTGGCGAAGCTGTTGAATAAGCGTTGACTGCGACGGGTGAAGACGGATCAAACCGTTTCCCATATGCGGCTGTAGCGACTCAATGCGTAAGAGTTTGTCCGTGTGTGGAATAACCGCACGCGCCGGAACCGGGATACCTAATTGCGCAGAACGTTTAACCAGTTCGGTGCGTAAGAACTCCTGAAACTGTACCGACTCAATACCCCAGACCAAGCATTGGTATTCACGCTGTAAATCGATAACGTCGCTGATGATTTTATCAGGCAGGCGTTTACGGATAGCGGCTTCGACCACGTCCAGAATGCCGGTTGAGCGGTTGAACCCGCCAACCAGTAAGGCCGAAGGGTCACGACTTCCGCCGTTCTTGCCCAGACTGGGGTCACAGGCACCGTAAAAAAGCCACTCGTTAAGCCGGTTAACCCAAAAGTGAATGCAGGTCGCAAAGATGGCGTCTTCACCGCTGACCGGGTCATTCTGGTATTCGGAATCAAAAGTAGAATGACCGTCGCGCGCGCGAATCAGCATTAGGGCCAGAATCGGACGCGCTGACCAGGACACAATCGCGCCTTCGTCCATCTCACGTTTGTGAAGGTTGTAGAACTGCTGGGCGGCGTCTTCGCCTTCGTTGCGTAACAATTCTTCCCAGGTATCCCACAGCGACATATTGAACGGCCAGCGGCGGATGGCTTTAAATCGCTTAGACCGCCACATCGGGTTTGTCAGAGTGCGCGATAAAACAGAATCGTAATGCAGGATTGTCCCGATGTAGACGACGTCCATTTTTGCCCCCGCGCCGCCTAACGGCAAAACGGTCTTCTTCAGCCAGTTTTCCGTTTTGTCTCGCTGATCGGGATTGCGCACCTGTTCGTCATTCTCGATATCATCGAGCACGACCAGGTCGGGGCGGTGCGGGCCATGACGCAGACCGCGAAGCTTTTTACCCGAACCGGCCACCTGCACTTTGATGTCGTTACGGGTCAGGATTGTCCCCATCTGCCATACGCGGCCCTGACCGCACACTTCAGGAAAATCGGCCAGCAAGCGCGGGTTAAATTCCAGCTCCGCTTTGATGGCTTCCAGCATCGGATACGCCTGATCAATGCTGTCCATTACGATGACCGGGTAGTGCTTAATCCCTAAAATAATGCACCACATCACGAACAACTGACTGACCAGCGTCGATTTGGCTTCACCGCGCGGCGCGGCGATGGCGTCGTGTTCGCCTTTGGGGCTGGCGACAATCTGCGGCAAGCGGTTGAACAAATAGACATGTAATTCGCTGGGGTCGGAATGACGAACGTAATGTGGAAAATATTCCTGTACGAAATAGCCGTAACCGTCAACGGGGTTAAATACCCGTAACCGCCGCGCGGCGGTTGCCTCGGCGCTGGTATCAAAACCGGCGCATTCCGCTTCAATCGTGCGGCGCAGGCTGGACGCCAGTTCGTCTAACGAGGTGCGAAAATCGCGAATGGAAAACTTAGCGGCCATAAAGAATCTTTAAACCCCGTTTAACCGTGCGCCAATTGCAGTTCAGCGCCGACAAGACCAAGGGCCAGCACGGCTTCGCCGCCCGGATACCGGGCCACAAGTTCGCGAATTTTATTGGCACAGGCGCGGACGGTGTCCTGCTGTTCGGCGGGCAGGTCGGCAATCACGCCTTTAAACAACACCAGGGTCACTTCATCGTCACTCATGCCAGCGCCTCATTAATCTGTTTTTCAATGCGTAGTTTCGCGGCGAACGGCGTTTCATACGCATCGCGATCAATCTGATGCGTGTCACCGTCTGACGTTTTGACGTAAGCGTCGCCGCTATTCGCCACCCAGACCCGCGTCACGTCGCTGGCCAGAACGGACGTTGAGCCGTTTACTTCGATTAATTTCTTACCCATAGCGTTTCTCCAGTTGTTCGCCGAAGTTCGGCAAGATGTCCAAAAAGGCGGCGACGTGTTTCGGGTGATGCTGTTGAATAAATGCGGCCAGGTCTTCGACCGTCTTCATGGCAATGGCCAGCTCGCTAGTTTCCGGCAGGATTTTCTTGCTGGCAGCGATAGCTTTGTTGTACGAATCCGACAGGCTGGCCAGAAGCGCGACGCGCTTTTCTGGCGGGATGTCGTCGCCGTTGTTCAGCTTTTCCATCGTGAACTGAAACTGAGTCATCAGACCGTTCAGGATGGCGCGGCTTAAATCTTCCGGGGCACCGCTGGCGATCATGTTGGCGCTTCGCAACATGTCCCAGTCGTCCTGGGCTTCTTTCGCGTCTTTCTTCCAGCGCGATGCCGTCGCGAAGCTGACGCCGTTTTGCAGCGCCGACATTTCAAGCGACAGATTTTGAAAGACGTATGAGCGACGAACGGCGTCGCGTGTTTCTTTCGGATGCGCCATCAGAACCCCAGTTTTGCGCGGATCAACAAAATGCCCGCCGAGATAATGCCCCCCGAAACAGCCCCCGCCGCCGCGCCTGCAATAGCACCGCTTTTGGTTGCGGCCTGTAGGATGGCGTCCATGCTGTTTTCGACTCCGTCGAGTTGCGCGCTAATCTTGCGTAACTCCGCCAGTTCCGGCGTTTCGCCGCGTCTGGCGTGCTGACGCTTGCCCATTGGATCCCTCACTTATGTTTTGTCCGCTTTGTTATCGATTTTTGTTTCAATGCGGCCCATCGTGTTTTTGATGTCTGAAAGCAGTTGCATAAAAGTTTCGCGGTCAGAGCGGGCATCATCGCGCCGCTGATAATCCTGGCGAATTTGCGCCTGGTCATCCCTGAGTCGTTTCATCTCGTCCTGCATGTTCTTCAGCCACCAGCCGCCCAATGCCGAAATAATGGCGACGGCAAGGTTGAAGGCCATATCAAGGCTCATTCCGATCTCCGTCATAGTAGTCATTGAGCGACTCCAGCTTGTTTTTGAGTGTGAGACACCACTGGCCATAACGTTTGATGTGAGACAAAAGCGCCTGCGGCGTTAATCCGTATTTGGCGGTGCGGGCATCGGTGGAACCGACAGCATTTCCACTGGTGGTTTTTGGCACTGCGTCACGACGACCGCCGGATTGATCGTCGGGGTAGCCGAGGGCGGCAAGGTAGAGGCGCAGGCTGTCAGGCCCAATGCCGGTATAGCCAGCACCATCGCGTAAGGTCGCATTTTCAATTTCCTTCTGACTCAATTTTTGCTGAAGCTGAACTAAATCAGCCTGTTTTTGTTCAAGCTGTTGCGCTAATGCACGCCCGCGTTCGGCTTCTGCATTGCGGGCATCCAGCGCGGTTTTGAGCGCGGCCTGATTACTTTCGGCAAGCTGGCGGCGTTCGGTGTCCCATGCGGACTGTTTTTCGGCTAATTTCGTTTTGTAACTGCTGGTCGCCTCTGCATTACCTGCGGCATACCCAACGTGATGCAATCCCCAGGCAGCAAGCCCCAACGCGAAACAAATCGCGATGCCTGGCCAGGCTTTTTTAAGGATGCTTAACAACAGACTCATCGTGTGGTGCCTCCTTCGGTGCGCCTGGCGCAGGTCGGTCGAATTCCTTTTTGATGCGATCTTGCTGGATTGCACCGAAACGAGAAACGCCGCTGTGCGCGACCCATGCACCTAAGTAGGCACCGAACAACAAATCATTCATCTGATGCGTCGCTGCGCACCAGACAAGCACAATTGAACTGACGAGGAACGCGCCGACCAGCGTCGAATCTGACGTTGAAACGCGTCCCTGCGGGTTAGTAATGATTTCCAAAAGACGTGCGCCCCTCATGGTGTCAGGCCGGGTAAGTGGCAAAAGGTAGCTGGAAATGCGGCCCGTCTTTAAGTGTCTTCCAGTCGCCCCCCCATTCAATCGGGGTCGACAGTTCGCTGGCGGCCTGCTTAAACGCCCCGGCAATCTGTTCATAGAGCGGCCAATCCCAAGACACCGCACTGCCAACGTAGGCTACAACATCGACCGCGTGCCCGGTTAAGTGGCGGCTGTTCATTGTCTGGCTGCTGCCCTGGGCAACCATTTGTTTCTGGCGATCCACTGTGCGCAGACCTTCGGTGATGCCGAAATCAACGGGGGAAAGCTGCAACGCGCGACGCGTTACGGCAACTAAGTCGGGATGAACTCCCTTCAGATTGGTTTCACTGCGCTGGCTAAATGAATAAGAAGACATAAAAAAACCCTCATCAAAAGATGAGGGTTATTGTGTGCGCCGCTGTACGGGCAAGCCCCTAACGGGGGCGTAGTGGGTAATTATCAGAACAGGCTTTTTTGTTGCGGATCAACGTCATTTGAACGGGCTTTCAGAAGTTCCCAGGCGCGGGTCGATGCAATGCCGTATTTCGGGCAAATCCGCGTCAGGGCCATCGTGATGGATTCGCCCGCATCACATAGTTGGTCAAGGTCAGCAAGAAAACACCGGTTACGCCATGCGCGCCACGCTTCCTGACAACGGGGAATATACAACCTTTCGCCGCCGAAGTGCTGAATAATCAGCATGACTTGCTCCGGTGTCAATACCTCCTGTAAAAGTTCGATGCGGACGTGTCCCGCACCGCGCAGCCCTTTACCGACTGGAAACACCACGCCGCCGAACCGGTCGATTAATTTACCCGTTGCGGGAAAACCAATCAGTTGGGCGATGTGTTGCACGGATTCGGGTAACAGGTCTTTGACTTGTTCTAAATCGGGCTGCGCGTGTCTCATTTATGCCTCCCATGCCGTTTGGCTTCAACGATAAGCATCTGCATAACCTTACGCACCTGATCGTCGTTGAGCCATTCAAACGGCTTTTTCTCGCCTAACATGCGTTCGGTAATGCCGTCGAGATATGACCAGGGGCGGTCGGCTTCGGCCAGCATGGCTTCAATTTTCTTAACCATGCCCTTGCGACCGACGGCAACGTTAGGGCGGCGACCCGCCTGTTTAACCGGCGTAAAACCCTGCTCACGCATATAACCGATGACGCGTTCCAGCTCCGCTTCGCTGCAATCTGACGCGCTGCGGTGGCCAGTGATGCGGGCCAGTACGCCCCGGTAAGTGTCATCATCCCAGCCCAATTTTGATTTGCCGGTGTGGATGATGCGGATAAGGTTGCGCATTATTCACCGTCCCATTCATGGCTGGATTTCCATTCAGTTATAAGCTCTTTAAGCTCTCCGGAAGACGCACACACCCGCTCTATAAGCTGATACAAATCTGAATTCATGCCGTTGTCGAGATCATCCCATGCTTCAGCCATTTCGTATAAGTGACGCTCAATGGTTGCCAGACGTTTCAGTTGGCTACGGCCCGTTTTAAGGTGATCTACATACTGATTATTCCTGCTCATGGCTTCACCTCGACATCAGTTGTGATCGCAATCACGACCGCATTACCAATGATTCTGGCGTTTTTATTGCCACTAAACATTTTACGCAAATTGTTTTCAGCTTCGACTAACGCTTGTTTATAAACCTGCGCAACGGGGCAGTCAGCCCCCCATGAACCCAGATTTGATAATTCAATGGTCAACCTGACCGTTGCGTTGGTTCTGGTATTGAGATTGAGATTGCTCATAACCCGTCTCCCACGATTTTTGTGTATACCCATTCAATAAATAAAACCGGCAGCACAGCAAAGAAAACAGCCACGATAGCGGGCCACAGCACCGCATCAAAACAAGCAGTGGCAGCGCCGCCCCTTTCATCTGGGTGTTTTTTTCTATCGGACAAACAGTTACGGATAAAGCTCAAAATGGCCACGACCAGATAGAGCGAAATTGCGATATTAATCATCTGCATTTCCCTCATGCGGAATGACAGCGTCGACCGGCAAACAGGTATAACCAGCCGGTAAATGTTGCTGGCGAATGTCTTCGGCGCAGTTGGCATAATCGGGGTAAACGTAGCCTTGCGGCTGGTAGTCGCACGGCTGGAAGGTGTAACAGACCATCAGAAACAGACCGTACATTATGAAATCCTCCAGCGGGCTTTATGCTGGTCAACGGCCTTTTTCATGGCCTGTTTGGTCGCATTTGTAAAGACAGTACGGTTGCGCGGATCAAAGAACCTGAACCGCATTTTCCCCGGCAAATTGGTAAGTTCGACAACGGTGCTGGCGTCTGATAGCGAATAGGTGCGCACAGTGCCGTTGTCCATGTACGTGCAACCCTTAACGAGTAAAATCACTTAACACCTCCAATTCTCAAGGGTTGAGGCGTACCCGCCCCATTGACGCCGTGGTGCAATTTGGCATTCAGTCCGGCCCTATATCCGGCTTCAGCGGCGTCATCACTGCCGCGACAAGGTTTGGCTTCGCGAAGTTCGCCAGTTTTTAGCCCGGTATCATCCATTAATTTACGGCGGCAAATTTCCATCAGGGCTTTTTCTTTCTGAGTTACGGCAAAATCATCGACCGCCTGATATGCACCTAACACCCAGTTTTCGCAAAAAGTATCAGCCCGCGCGGTTTTGGTGCTGGCTTTAATGCTTTTACGCATACTGGAGCGGTATTCTTTGCGGGCTTTCATCATTTGACGCATGAGAACGTCAAAGGCGTAGGCCGCAATCTGAGGGCGTTCGTTTGGGCCATAAAAAACCACCATGCGCTTTGGTGGAAAAACACTTTTATAGTCGTGAAAACACTTCACACCAAACGCCCAACAAATAACCGCCGCAAGATTCCCCATGTATTTGGGAATAGCTTCTGCATTTGATGGCGCGCCCGCTGAATTGGCCTGCCTAATTTCCATCAGGTCAACATCTGTCGCAGTAAGGCTGTGCTCTTTCATCAAATTTTGAGCCTGACGCATGGCGTTTGCGGCTTCATTCGCATTGCTGCTCTTTTTCGCTAAATTCAGAAGCTTTTTAATTTTCTGAAGATATTTATCTTTATCCATAATTTATGAACCTCAGATTATGGCGTAAGCCTACCCATGCGGGTTTACGCCATAATTAAATAAGATTTAAATGCTGTTTAAAGTCAGCGTGTCGGGGTTAATGAATCCACGTTTGCGAAATAAGGCTCTAAATTAATTTCGACAACTGTCGATTCTTTAAAACCTTCCGTTTTTCGCATATCACGCGCAACATCCACCGTCTTAACCATCTTCCCGCCGCGTAATGCTTTTGACGGCTGGTAAATAAAGTGGCTTCCGACCTGATACCGTGAGTTAAACTGTTTCGCGCCCATTCGGATGTCTCCAGCCCATTTTTGCCGCCGCTTCGCAAAACTTAGCGCGTTTGATTGCCCAGAACAGCTTCGCCGCGCTGCAATTGCTTTTAATCGCCTTATCCCACAGGCTCGCAGCGGTGGAATACTCGCTGCGGTGTTCGGCACGGGTTGCGCCGAGTGCGTAAGTCGCGAAGTTATTTCTGACCTTCCGGTCATCAATTTTATTCATCTCAAACCCCCGCGATATCTAAAGGGATTGGCGCATATTGGTCAGTGTCACCGACACGTTTATAAGCGCGAATATATGAACGACTCCCAACGACCTGGACGGCTTCGCCGATGGCTTTCATGGCACGCTGCCAGCGTTCGTCTTCAATCTCGTACCGACGCAGGGCCAGCACAGCGCCGGTATTGATGTCGCCTTCTTTGTCGGTAGAGAACGCGCGGTTAATGATGGTGTGAATTTCAGGGCGGGCACCGTCTACCCATTCATTCAGGCATTCATCAATCAGGGCTTTTGCTGACTGCAAACGCTCGTCAAAGGCCAGTCGGTCTTGCATGGCGCGCTGGATTTTATATTTACCGTCGAATGAATACAGGGTGACATTGCCTTTTTTGCCGCCCAGGCTAACGCCGTATTCATTCGCGGAAAGATCAACAAACGCCGCGATATCGGCAAACGCTGTTAATTTAAAGTTGCTCAATACTTCGCTGACGGCCTCGGCCTTGGCGACCAACTCCGCCACCAGACTGTCACGCGCCTTGTCGATATCTTTAATCAGGCTTTCTGGTGTCATTACGCCTTTAGCGTCAACCCAGTAACCTGCGGGCGCGTTTTGTTCGGTGAATTGCTTATTAGTGGACATTGTTATTATCTCCGTTGGTAGTTGTAGAAATATTTTTTTCGCAGAACCCTTTAAAATAAGTTTCCAGATTATTTTTTAATTCATCGGCGGCTTCCAATTCATGGATGCAGGTTGAGTCTTTCGACATTGCCATTGTGGTTTCAAAATCAATTTGATTTTTACCCACATGATTAACAATGATGGTTATTTTCACTGCCATAGTAATGACTCCTTTTATTGCCAGATGATTTGGCAATCGTGAACGCGAGATGTGCGCACGGTGCGCTTAACGCCGTGCTCCTTCACTTCGACTGAGATAAACGGCCAGGCCGGTTGGTCGTTTGGCGCTTGCGCCGTGATTACCGGGCGCGCGGCCCGGCGTTTGCAGGTGACGACGCTGCATCCCTGATTTTCCAGTTCTGCGCGTGCTTTATTAATTGCTTCGAATTGATTAAGCATAATTAAACCCTTATTAATTAATCAGCATTTTTGAATATTCTTCGACCAGCTTGACCGAAATTCCTTGATTATCGATTTGACCCGCACGAACAACACCGCGCGCCAATTTGAATAAACGTCGGTAATTACCTTTTGAACCTTTATAAAACGCATCCAATAACGGGGCATCGACATTAACTTCACCGTCATCGTCTTCAGGCAACATATTGGCCAGAATGTCGTCAAAGTCTGCACGTTTAATATTGGCGTCTAAATCAAGGGCCATTCCCACGCGGCTATAAAGCTGCGCATATTCACCGCGACGACCTTTCAGGTTCAGCAACAGGCGAGGCATACCGGCCAGAACGATGCCGACGCCTGTTCTGTCGTGGATACGGCGCAACACTTCCAGCGCGCGGTATGGCAATAACTCGGCCTCGTCAATCAGGATGGCTTTGCCGGTATCGCGAAGGGCATTAATACAATTCTCTGACAGTTCGTGAATGTTGCCGCGCTTGTTCACACCCAGTTTGATGCACAGTTCTTCTAACAATACTTTGGTTGTGAAACCCGGATCAGCTTCAATCAGAATGGCGCTTTGATCGCGTGATGCGTATTCACGCATGGCCATCGTCTTACCCAGACCCGCCGACCCATAAATGACGCCAATGTCCCCGTCTAACTGGGTATTACGCATGATTTCAATGCAGCGCTTAGCCAGTCGTGTCGGCACATAACCGACACGCACGGTGCGGTTGCGTTCTTTTTCTTCTTCACGACTAATAAATTCATTAATAGCATGTTCGACCGCTGAAATACTGCCGGTATATTTGCCGTTAATATATTGGGAAATAACCGCCGTACTTAATCCGGTTTTAGCTGCAACTTTACTTTGGCTGTAATGTTTCCGCGCCATAAGGCGTGATAAGTTTTCGTGAGTATTCATTTTTTAATTCCTAGCGATGCGTGCCGCTTCTTAAATCGTCGTCTAAGTCTGCGTTAAATATGTAGACTTGCTCTTTGTCCTGGTTCGGTGCCGCTGGCATAAATCGGCTAAAATCCGTTTCCGGTTGGGCCGCAATGGCTGGCCGTAGTTCGTCTTCTGCGTCTCTGATACCTTTCTGTTTCAGGGCAATCATGCGTTTGACGCGTTCTTCCTGCGCTTTCTGGACTTTCGCCACCGGCACTGGGCTGGCTTTGTTGCCGTTCCAGACGGCGACACAAACGAAACTGCCGTCCATCTTGCGGATGACCACTTCACTGGGGTCATGGATATCGAAGGCGACGCGCACTTTGTCGCCGTCGACGTTAATTAAATCTTTGTGGAAATACTGGTTATTCTCTAATTCTATCCAACCGCGCTGGGCGACACGTATTTCCTGCGGCATAAACATTTCGCGTAATTCACCTTCGGAAAGGTATTCAATGTTGTCGCCTTCTTTTTCTAACAATGCCTTGCGATAAACAGCGGGGGAAATATGTTTCCCGTTTACCTTCGGTAATTCGCTGTGCTCGTGCCCGGTATTGTATTTTGCGATTTCTTCTTCAACCGCGTCGACCAGTTGCCGCCACGTTGGCAATTTCTGGAGGGTCTTTTTGTTCTGGGCCGTCAGTTCGCGATTGTCGCGAAGGGCATTGCTCAGACTGTTAAGGTGCTGGCCATTAAGACGGGCAACATTAGGGTCAACGCTCAGGCCGTTATAGGTTTGAAAACGCATAGCAAGGCGGCGTGGTAAAACACCGTTCAGACGTTCAATGATGCCGCGCGCCTGCGGATTGCCCGGAATACCAGTCATGTGCTGAATGCCGAGACGCGGGAAAATACCGGTAATGTCGGCGTCTAACATTCTGTTCTTTTCACCGCCGCCGTTATCTGAATAAACAAATAACGGTTTGCCGTGATGCTTCATGGCGTGGCGATAGGCATCGGCCACCGCGATGGCGCTTTCTGAGAGCGACAGACTCCAGCCGACGATGTAACGCGTGCGGCCATCGATAACCAGCGTCAGTTCGGGCGTAAACGGGCGACCGTGGAACGGGTGCGCAACTTTCATGTTCAGTGATTTACCGTCCGAAATCCAAATGCCGTTAACTGGCATCTGTTCCCAGTCACGCTTCTGGTAAACATCGTAAGCACGAGCCGCCGAACCGGTCACGCGACCGATAACGCGTTCTTTTAAAGACAACTTATTTGCCAGACGTTGCACTGCGTAATAAGACGGCAACGTCTCCAGCATGGCTGGCTGATCGTGATAAATTTCGCGCCACTCGTCACTAAATGAGCGGTAGGCTTCGCGCAGGTTCGGCCCGTTCTGGTTGCGGTAGTGCGGCATAAACAGGGTATAGAACCAGCCGATATCTTCAGGGCGTTTCTCTTTTGTATGACCGGGTGCCAGCAAGGCCAGCCGTTCGCTTCCTGACTGTGTGCTCATGTAGACCGATAGCCAGCCCTGCAAACGACGGGCGCTGACGCCAGTTCGTTTCACGCCGCGCCGTGCATTGGCAACGTCTGCCGCCGACTGGATACGCAGCGGCAAAGAGCCATTGCGTGATGCTTCCGCAATCATTTCAACCGCTGCCGCGCGTGACAATCCTGCTTCGCGCATCCGTAAGACTTCCTGCGCAAGCGTGGCGCGGGCATCGGCGATTTGTTTTTGCTTTTGGGTCAGTGCTGCCACTTCGCGATCAAGTAAAGCCGGGCACTGGCGCATCACTTCGAGTTCTTTACGTTTGGTCGCTTCCACCTTCGCTTTGATGGCGGGTGATTTGACTGGCGTTTCTTCCATCAGCTTTTTGAAGTGCAGGTCTTTCAATGCTTCCTGCGCCATCGCTGGCAGACATTCAATATTGTATTCAAACGCTTTGCTGCCTTGACGCTTGCGGACAAGCTCAGGTGACGTCCCAGTTAATTTTTTAAGTGCGGCTCTTACGCCCTGGGCGGTGCCAGGCAATCCAGCAACACCCACCAGTTCATTCACGCTGAAATACATAATCAAGACGCCTTACGTTGTTCAGGGTAGCGGCTTGGCCAGATGCAAGCCGGATTTGTTCCCAAGGCCGCAGCAATAATGCGCTCGGCTTTTGGGTAGGGACGAGACAGCGCATTTTTCAGCGTATCCGGGGCCAGTCCCGCTTTAATAGACAGGTCGCGCATATTGACGCCTGACTTGTGCAGCGCGGCGACGATGTCGATGCGGTGCCAATCCTCTTTTGCTTCAAAGTGAGTCATGTTTGCGATACTCTCAAAGGTTATCCGCGCGGATAAGCTACGCGGGTTATCTGTGTGGATAAGTATTGATCCAAATAGGCACTGCGTAAAGCAAATTTGAGCAGAAAATTCATTTTCTTTTGGGTTTGGTTGCTCAAATTAGAATTTAATTATTGAAATCAATTGGTTAAGTGGAATAGCAAATGAATAACAAATCTATTGAAGATGTTTCTTTTCCTGGTGATAGAAAAGAAAGCTTTAAACAAAGATTGCTACAGTTGATAGGCAATAGAAGCGTGCGCGCTGCGGCGATTGAATGGGGGTTGTCTGTTTCAACTCTGAACAACTACATAACCAAGGGCACTGAACCAGCACTTAAGGCTGTACAGCTCATAGCAAATAAAGAACGGGTTAGCCTAGACTGGTTAGCTGGTGATACTCCTAATAAAGATTTAAGTTCAAATTTGAGCAATGAAAATGTGCAAGTTGTTCATGTCGATACGAGTAATGAAACAAGCAAACTGGCTAACGCCTGGATGGATATCTTTCATTCACTTTCAACCGATGAGGCGCAGCGCCTTATCCGCCTGTTCCATAGGAAAGGCATTGAAAACGCCATCCAGTTATTACTTGCGTCTAGTCCTGCAACCATAGAGCAAGACGACGTTGACGCCGCCCTAGAGGCTATAGAGAAGCTTCAAACACGGAACACGTTAAAGGGCACGCTCCGTTCGGTTCTGTTGATGGGACTAGAAAGCGGGAATGCGGAAATTGATAGAGAGATTTTGGATGGGATTGAAAGCATCAAACGTGCGCAAGCACCAGGCGGCAAAGAAGATAACCTAAGCCCGGTATCGAACGAACAGAAGAAAACTGGGTAATTCACAGAGGTATCTCATTTTTTATTAGAAGCTTTTTAAATGCCTTTTAAACTCAATTCACAATAGTGTCAAAACGATCGCACAATCATCAATTTAAACTCAGATTTTTGAATGCGATGCCAAATCAGAAAATCATCAATTTTTCAGACCTGACAAGGCTTCCAGCGTTTCAAGGTCTATCCCTTCACCGTGCCAAAACGATCACTCCCCCACAAAGGCGGCAAACGCAGGAATCCCGATGAGCTGACTTAAGTCAGTGATTCGGGTGACTAAGAGCAGCCAACACATCTGCAGCTCAAAGGATGCCGGGGTATGGGCAAAAAAAAACACCTGCATATAGGCAGGTGTATAAAACAATCAGGTCCAGGACAACAGATTTAGTGCCTCACTCAACGTTTTGCCTTCTGGATGATAGCGCTTGCGCGTTATCGGTCAGGATGACAATAGGCACTGTAAATTGGCTCT